>Ga0209450_10000507_pt1 | contig 19993 bp, 15 predicted proteins | sample FrelakmetLWP11LW_FD_187149 | JGI IMG/M metagenome (GOLD analysis project Ga0209450, IMG submission 187149) | Freshwater lake sediment microbial communities from the University of Notre Dame, USA, for methane emissions studies - LWP11 LW (SPAdes)... | ecosystem: Environmental > Aquatic >...
GATGGGTTTCCTTGGATGGCTTTTATTACAAGTTTCACCCGGTCTTCAATCGGGCTGATGCTGACATAATGTTTATGGGGCGGGTTATCTGTAACCACCCAGAATAACTTATCCAGGTTTAATTGGGTACGGCACTCTTCAGCCAGGATCAGGTGACCAACGTGGGGAGGATCAAAGGTGCCACCAAAAATACCTATACGCATAATCTCTCCGCTCTGTTAATCCTGCCACTCCAACTCATAATCTCGGATGAATACTGTTTCCCCATTCTGAATGCCTTCTTTGCGCAAGGCAGCATCAACTCCAAGTGTAACCATCAGCTTATGAAAACGTCTGACGGAGCCATCATGCTCCCAATAGGTCATTTCTGCCGCACGTCCAATGGCAGCTCCATTCACTCGCCAACCCTCGCCTTCCCTTGTGATGGTAAAGTCCCGCGGGTCTTCTTCCTGCTTGTAAATCGGAATTGCAGGAACCGCCTCGATAATGGGGAGTGTCTTCAACAACTCAACAGCTTTCCAGAGTACCTGTTGCAAATTTTCACGCGTCATGGTGGAAATTGCCATCGCATCAAAACCCTTTTTCGCTAAAGTCTTCTGAATAGATTTCCACTTGTCTTTAACTTCGGGTTGATCCATCTTATTCAAAACCACGATTTGCGGCTTATTTTTAAGCTGGTCATCAAATAGTGCCAATTCATTATTCGTCTGTGAAAAATCCGCTAACGGATCTTCAGACAATCCATCCAACACATGGATTATTACCCGGGTGCGTTGAATGTGTTTGAGGAAGTCAAACCCCAATCCTGTTCCCTCGTGAGCCCCTTCGATCAAACCGGGGATATCCGCCAGGATTAGTGAGTTATCCTCATCCAGTCGTGCCACACCCAAATTCGGTTCAATAGTGGTAAACGGGTAATCAGCAATCTTTGGGGTTGCATTGGTTACAGCAGCCAGAAAACTGGATTTGCCGGCGTTGGGGACACCCACGATGCCCACGTCTGCCAGCAACTTCAACTCCAGCCGGAGATTCATCTCTTCCGGTGGTTCCCCTTTTTCAGCAGTGCGTGGAGCCTGGTTGCGGGAAGTGGCGAAATGTTGATTTCCCAATCCCCCACGCCCACCCTTGCAAACCTTGAGCGTCTCACCGCTTTCGGTCAGGTCACCCAATAATGTATCGTTATCTGCATTGTAAATAATCGTTCCCGGTGGTACTGGAATAATAAGATGCTTGGCCGACCTTCCAGTCATGTTGCTGGGACCGCCATTTTCTCCGTCATCGGCAACGTACTTGTGTTTATATCGGAAGCTTTGAAGCGTGTTGAGTGTGGGGACGACCAGGAAGATAACGTCTCCACCCCTGCCCCCATCTCCGCCATCAGGACCGCCTCGCGGGACATATTTCTCGCGGTGAAAATGCATCATTCCTGCGCCACCGCGGCCTGATCGGACAAATATTTTTGCTTCATCAATAAACATGGGGTTTTCTTTCAGATTTGAGTCAGGAATCCAGATTAATTTATACCTGGATTCCTGACCCTAAAGGGGCAAACTATTTCTTGAATTTAACCTGGAGTATTTGAGTCAACGTCGGCTGACCAATCTCCTGTAATTCATAGCGTACGCGTTGCATTGGTTTGTTAACCTTGAGAATTCGATTCAGGTCGATCGGAGTTGCAGAAATGACCAGATCCACATCGGCCTTATTAATGGTTGTTTCAAGATCTTTCACCATCGCATCGCCATAACCCATGGCAGGCAGGATCGCACCGGTATTGGGATATTTGACATAGGTATCGTGAATGGTTCCCACAGCAAATGGGCGCGGGTCGACGATTTCAGCAGCGCCAAAGCGCCGTGCAGCTACCCAGCCGGCTCCATAAGCCATCTCGCCATGTGTGAGCGTAGGTCCATCTTCAATGACGAGTACACGTTTGCCGCGAATGGCATCAGGATCATCCACAAACAAGGGAGAAGCGGCTTCGATGACCACTGCTCTCGGATTCAACTCGTGGAGGACATTACGAACTGCGATCACTTTATCAGGATCCGCGGTATCCACCTTATTGATCACGAAAACATCAGCCATACGCACGTTGGTTTCACCGGGGTGATAGGCTTTTTCGTGTCCGGCACGATGCGGGTCAGCTACAACAATATTCAAATCTGACTTATAGAACGGGAAATCATTGTTTCCACCATCCCAAAGGATGATATCAACTTCCTTTTCAGCCTGGCGCAGGATGGCTTCGTAATCAACGCCGGCATATACGATGATACCATTATCAATATGAGGTTCATACTCCTCGCGTTCCTCGATGGTGCATTCGTTCTTATCAAGGTCGGCGTAAGTGGCAAAACGCTGAACTTTTTGTTTGACCAGATCGCCATAAGGCATGGGGTGGCGAATGGCTGCAACCTTGAAGCCCATATCCCGAAGAATTAGGGATACACGCCGAGTGGTCTGGCTTTTCCCGGATCCTGTGCGGACTGCACATACCGATATCACCGGCTTGGACGATTTAACCTGGGTGGTGTTTAATCCCATCATGCGGAAATCTGCACCAGCTGCCAATACTGTGGAAGCTTTATGCATAACAACTTCGTGGGGTACATCGCTGTAGGCAAAAACAACCTGCTCAACTTTGAATTCCTTGATCAACTTGACAAGATCAGATTCAGGATAGATGGGGATACCTGCAGGATAAAGTGAACCTGCCAATTCACCGGGGTATTTTCTGCCATCGATGTTGGGGATCTGGGTGGCTGTAAAAGCAACCACTGTGTAATCCTTATTGTCGCGATAGAAAACATTGAAATTATGAAAATCTCGTCCTGCTGCGCCCATGATGAGGGTTCGAATCGGGTTCATACTGTTCATCTCCTTTGAATAATTTGGTTTACCAGCTTATTCACATCGCTTGTGGGGCTGTGATGCCCAGTATTGCCAGACTATTGCCAATTGCCTGTCGTGCCGCGGCAACCAGGCGCAACCTGAAGTTGCGCGTTGATCCCTCTGCCTGAATCACAGGGCATTGAGTGTAAAAATCATTAAATGCCCTGGCTAGTTCAAAAGCCTGGCTCGTTACTACCAATGGCTTAAGATCCCGCGCTGCCTTTTGCACCTCAACCGGCAACCGGCTGATGAGATCGATCAACGTAATTTCACTGGCAGCCAATTCCTGTAGAGGAATTTTGCTCTCCGGGATTTTGAAATCCATTTTCTTGAGAATACTCGTTGCACGGACGAAGGCATACTGGATATAAGGTGCCGCTTGTCCGTTGAAATCCAGTGCAGATTCCCAATCAAAGGTTACCATCTTCGTGCTCTCTCGTGAGAGCATTGGATATTTGATCGATCCAATCCCAATAGCTCTGGCAACTTCAAGTTTCTTTTCCTCGCTTAAGTCCGGGTTCTTTTGGTTGACCACTTCTAGCGCCCGGGAAGTGGCTTCGCGGATGAGGTCTTCAAGCAGGACAACATTTCCTTCGCGAGAGGCAATGACAACATTGCCTGGCAAGTTCACAAGTTCGTATGGGATGTGAGCGCAGCGCGATGCCCATTCATATCCCGCTAACTCCAGGGTCTTAAACACCTGTTGAAAATGCAGGGATTGTCTTACGTCAACCACGTACCAGGATTTCTCCAGATGGGGATAATCAATAAATTTCTGCCTGGCAAGCGCAAGATCTTCAGTAGCATATAGCGCGGTCCCATCAGAACGTAAAACTACCGCCACGCGGTATTTTTCATCTTTCAAACCAAGTTTCTCATCCAGTTTAACGATAACGGCGCCGCCTTGAGGACGTTCATCCTGGGCAATCCCCTGAGCAATTAACTCGTTGACCATATCTTTGCCAGGGTCTTCAAACATCGAATTAAAGTAGTAACGGTCAAACTTTATATCCAGGAGGTCATACATCTCCCGGAAGCCTTGCAATGACCACTCACGGGTTTCTTTCCAACAATTAACAATTTCTGGGTCGCGTTTATCCCACCGCGTATAAATGGTGCGTACTTCCTGTTCAAGATCAGGGTTTTCTTCGAGTCTCTTACTGGCTTCCGCATATAGTTCGCCCATCCAGCGGGTAATATCACTTGAGGGTTTCTCTCCCCTGTGAAACTTCAGATAATTCCACAGCCACTTGATTACATGCAGGCCAATGTCCCCCGGATAATTGGCTCGAACCACTTCATACCCTGCAGCTTCTTCGATGCGTGCCAGCACGTCTCCCAGGATGGCGCCGCGTAAATGACCAACATGGAAAGCTTTATGAGTGTTGGGATGTGAAAATTCAAGCATCACGGATTTTCCGTTACGTTCGCTTTGCCCAAATTTCTCTTTTTCAGCAAGCACAGTGTCGATAACCCGCGCTGAATAGGTTGACGTGGAAAAATAGAGGTTCAGATATCCGTTAATCGCCTCAACTTTACTGAAGCCATCAGGCAATGAAAGGGATGCAGTAATGCCTTCAGAAATTTCCCGCGCTTTTTGGGCAACATTCCCTTTTTCACTGCCAAAAGATTTTGCTGCCAATTGAAAAAAGGAGAGCGAAATCCCCCACTCTCCATTAAAAGGTATCCATGACCACTTGAACTCCATCTCGGGTAGCTGATGAAGTTTGAGGTAGGCTGTGATTTGCGCTTCAATTGTGTGTTGTTCGGCTTCAAACATGGTCATTTTTCCTTGGCAAGTCACAAGGATTATATCACAGGGGATTTTTATGCCCCAAATTAACGCAAAGGCGGGAGTTTAGCACTCCCGCTTAATTGCATTTGCCGTTGTTCGCAGATTATTTTTGTTCTGCGAGCTGTTTCATCAAGCGGCTCTTACGTCGGGCAGCATTGTTCTTATGAATGACACCCTTCTGAGCAGCTTTATCGAGGGCCGAAATCGCAGCCAGTGTGGCAGCTTTTGCAGCTTCGGCATCTTTGCCTTCAATGGCAGTGCGAGCGCGGGCAACGTAGGTGCGTGCCTCGCCGCGATAAACGCGGTTGCGAATACGTTTTTTCTCGTTCTGCTTGTTACGTTTGATTGCAGATTTTATGTTAGCCAACTTGTTACCTCCAAAAAAATACTTCTGACAGTGCGAGGGTTGAGGGCAAGCACTAATTCAGGTGGCGGACGAATTCTACACTAAATGCGGTATTCTGTCCATCATTTGGTGGGAATTATCTCCCCGCCCTTTGATTATTTATCCTGCAGCGCTGCCACACCGGGCAATTCCAGCCCTTCCAACATTTCCAAAGAAGCCCCGCCACCGGTAGAAATATGGGTGATATTGTCTGCCAGACCGGATTGCTGAATTGCTGCCACAGAATCTCCGCCGCCAATGATACTGACGGCATCGCTCTTTGCTACAGCTTTCGCGATCTCAAAGGTGCCTTTTGCAAATTTCGGGAATTCAAATACACCCATCGGACCATTCCACACAACCGTGCCGGCTTTGTCAATGATTTTGTTGAATTCTGTAATTGTTTCAGGCCCAATATCCAGGATTCTCCATCCAGCGGGAACCGGTCCAAGTTTCATTTCTTTCATTGCTGCTTCGGCTTCAAATTTATCGCCCAGTACCACATCAACCGGAAGGTGTATTTTTTTTCCGCCGGTTTTTAGTAATTCTTTTGCAGTTTCCACTGCTTCAGGCTCTACCAATGAATCAGCCAGCTCAAGCCCCATTGCCTTGAAGAATGTGTTCGCCATTCCGCCGCCAATGAGAATTTCATCGGCCTTGTTAAGCAGGTTCTTGATCACCCCGATCTTGTCGCTGACCTTAGCTCCGCCAAGGATGGCAACAAAGGGTTTCTTAGGGGAAGCAATCGCCTGACCCAGGTATTGGATTTCTTTTTCCATCAGGAAACCCGCCACTCCCGGTAGAAAATGGGTTACCCCTTCAGTGGATGCATGGGCGCGGTGTGCCGTGCCAAAGGCATCATTCACATATAGATCAGCCAGTGATGCCATGCCTTTTGCGAAGTTAAGGTCATTTGCTTCCTCTTCCGGGTGAAAGCGGGTATTTTCGAGCACCAGCACTTCGCCGAATTTCAAGGCTTTAGCAGCATCTTCAGCGAGTGCCCCGACACAATCACTGGCAAATGCCACTTTTTTGCCCAACAGTTTTCCCAGGTATTCCGCCACTGGAGCTAATGAGAATTTTGCTTCTGGTCCGCCTTTGGGTCGGCCAAGATGGGAGCAAAGAATGACTGCAGCCCCGTGTTCCATCAGGTATTTAATTGTTGGTAGTGCAGCAGTAATCCGGGTGTCATCTGTGATAACCCCATCTTTCATGGGAACGTTAAAATCCACCCGCACAAGAACCTTTTTTCCCTTTACATCAATGTCTCGAATCGTCTTTTTACTGAACATGTCCACTCCTGGAGGTTAATCAACATGATGCGTTTCCGTAAATTCGGCAACGCATCATGAGGTCATTTCAAATCAGGGATTCTGATCTCCCCATCTGAATTAGAGTTTCTTTCCCATCATGGCTGCCAGATCGGCAGTGCGGCAGGAATAACCCCATTCATTGTCATACCAGGCAACAACCTTTACCAGGTTCCCACCCATTACCATATTGGTGGGCAGGTCAACGATTGAGGAGCGCGGATCGCCTTTGAAGTCCATAGAAACTAAAGGATCGCCATATTCGCCATTGGTAACACCCAGGATACCTTTGAGAGCACCCTTAGAGGCTTCCACGAAAGCGGCGTTCAATTCTTCCTTGGTGGTGGTTTTTTCAACATTGGCAACGAAATCGACAATGGAGACTGTCGGTGTGGGCACACGGAGCGAATAACCATCAAATTTTCCCTTGAGTTCAGGGATGACCAGGGCTAACGCTTTGGCGGCACCTGTGCTGGTGGGGATGATATTTAATCCAGCAGCGCGGGAACGGCGCATTTCTTTTTTGTGACCCTGATCCAGGATAACCTGGTCATTGGTATAGGAGTGAATGGTGGTCATGACGCCATGAATGATGCCGAATTTTTCATGCACAACCTTAGCCGCTGGTGCCAGGCAGTTGGTGGTGCAGGAAGCATTCGAAATAACGTGATGTTTGGCAGGATCGTACCATGAGTCATTGACTCCTAACACTAAGGTGAGGTCCTCGTTCTTGGCAGGAGCGGTAATGATCACTTTCTTTGCACCGCCTTTTTGAATGTGCACGTTGGCGCCGGCTTTGCCCTTGGCGGGGTCGCCAATGGCGTCAGTGAACACACCGGTGGATTCAATCACGATATCCACACCCAGGTCTTTCCAGGGCAGCATGCCGGGATCTTTTTCTGCAAATACTTTGATTTTCTTGCCATCGACGATCAATTCACCTTCACCGGCTACCACGGTTCCAGGGTAGATTCCATAATTGGAATCGTATTTGAAAAGGTGGGCATTGGTTTTTGTGTCGAACAAATCGTTTATTGCAACTACTTCGATCTCTGAACCATGAAATTCATTGATAGCTTTTAAAACCTGTCGTCCAATCCGTCCAAAACCGTTGATACCTACTTTAATTGCCATGTGATTTCTCCTTCTATCTTTCGGATATTTTACCATGTCTAGACATGGTTTGATTTAAAGGGCAGATATTTCTTCTTTTGAACTCAGCGGTCCTGTTTTTTCAAAATACAGATCCATAACCGCTCTGGCCAGTTTCTGCGAATCATGCCGCCAGGGATTGTCTACATCGATCAGATCCGTCTGGTAATACATTTTATTACCATCTAGATCTTCCAGTTTTACCCAATTGATATCCTGCGGCAGGATTCCCTCATACCTTTTATTACATACAACCAAGTCAAAAAGGGAACTGCGCGTGTGTTTTTCAATTGCCTTTACGTGGTCTTCACAACTCAAATCGTCTGTCTCGCCGGGTTCAGTAACAACATTGCACACGTAGAATTTATAAGCCTTGCTGGCATTAATCGCATCCACCAGGTCGGGCACCAACAGATTGGCGATAATACTGGTGTACAGGCTTCCCGGGCCAACTACAATGAGGTCAGCATTCAAAATTGCCTGGATGGTCGGTGGGAAGGCAGCTGGATTACCCGGTTCCAGCCATACCCGCAGGATCTTTCCACCGATTTTTGCGATCTGGCTTTCACCCTGGATCTCAACTTCCACTTTTTTATCAGGCTGTTGCACATCTGCCACCAAATTAACATCGTGAAGTGTGGAGGGCAGCACCTGCCCTTTCACTGCCAGTACCCGGGCTGTTTCTGCCACTGCTTCCTCAAAGCTACCGGTGATCTCGGTTAACGCTGAAATCAGCAGGTTACCCAGTGAATGACCGTTCAGCCCAACGCTGGAAGAAAAGCGATACTGGAAGAGTTGGGTCAACAATTCCTCGTCGTCAGATAAGGCTGCCAGGCAGTTGCGAATGTCTCCCGGAGGGAGAATACCCAGTGTTTTCCGGATCTCGCCTGAAGACCCTCCGTCATCAGCCACAGCCACCACTGCTGTAATATTGCGAGAATACTCTTTAATCCCTCTCAATAATGCCGCTAGTCCGGTGCCGCCACCAATCACCACAATCCGTGGACCTTTTTCACGCCGGCGGTATTCTGCAAGAGCATCGATAACATTCTTGCCAGGTTGGATGAATGGACGCAACAAGGCGCGGTTCATGCCCCAGGTTCCTAGTACGATAGCACTAACACCGATTAGGAAGAAGATTAAAGCCCGTATAACACGGTTGGTTATCCATTGTAAGGAGACTATCTTGACAATGGGAAGCCACCAGGTATTCGGTACCGTTCTGTATATATTGAGGAGAATGACTGCAAAACCCAGCCCCAGCAGCGTCGTACCGATAAGGATGAGCAGCACCCAGCGCTTGATACCAATGCCCGGCACCAGCCAGCGGAAATAATTCATCACTGACAATACTGAACGCTTGAATCGTTTAAGTTGTTTTGGACGCATTAAAACGTAATGATACCTTTGAACAATCCTCAAGTCAATAACTCGAGGCAGGGTTGAGGGGGTGACAAAATTCCCCTCCTTTTATTAAAACCCTTTTACTATGAGAATCTCCCAATTCCCCAAAATACTTGCCAATCTGAACTGCACCCTAAAAATTGGACACAAACCAACAGAAAGAGGTGCAGTTCAATCTGGCAAGTCCCATTTTCAAGAGAATATGCGAAACTGAAAGTAGAAATTCTGTAAATCTTTTCCCTTTAGCACCTTAAAAACGCCATATTTCCCTTCGAATTGTTCCTTTTTGTTCTTTTAAATCAAATCCATGCACAACCATATTGATACCTATCAAGGCGGTTCACCCTGGTACCGCCTACCAAGGCAAGTGCAAATCCTCAACTACGTTTTGTGCGAGGGATTTCAAGAAATGAATCCGCATTCTGTTTACAACTTTATTCGGAATTCGTATGGCGCGAACTTTGCGCCCCTGAGCGTAGCGAATGGGGTTTCTGCGGTTTGTGCGCCCTTGAGCGTTCTTTGCGAACAGGGTCTCGAAACTCAATAACGATATCATTCATTTTTCCCGGAAACCTTAAAAGGAGGACCCTTTTTCCCAAACACCAATCAAATACCAAAGCGGGCAGAGGCGTGCGACGGCACGCCGAATTAGAATGAAAGCTAAGAATATAACCAGGTGACTGCAGAAAACCACCGCTGCCTACATGGTATAATTTTGAATGTAATAAGCCGAGCATTAAAAGTGTTGCTGAAGTTAGTCTTCGCAGCGTCCATTCCAAATTCAGGAGGTGTGTTGTGAAACCGCTAAACTTACCAGGGCCTAATGCAAAACGCCTGATCGAGCGGGACCAGGCTGTCATATCCCCATCCTATCCCAGGGGATACCCCTTCGTGATGGATCACGGCAAAGGGGTTGAAGTATGGGATGTCGATGGCAACCGTTTCATCGATTTCGCAGCAGGAATCGCCGTCAATTCAACCGGTCACAGCCATCCAAAAGTTGTAAAAGCCATCCAGGATCAAGCTGAAAAGTTCATTCATATATCATCCGACTTCTATCATCCCAAATGGATCGAATTAGCTGAATATTTAGATTTAATTGCACCATTCCAGGAAGACGCAATTTCTTTCATGACAAATTCCGGCACTGAAAGTGTCGAGGCTGCACTTAAACTCGCCAGGTACTACACAGGTCGCTCCCAATTCATCGGGTTCCTAGGCGGGTTTCATGGCCGCACTATGGGTGCTGTTACCCTTACTGCCAGTAAACCCCATTATCACCGCGGTTTCTTCCCACTAATGAATGGGGTCACTCACATACCCTTCCCCGATCCCTACCATCCCCTGATTCACATGCGCCCGGGAGAAGACGTCGGCAGTTCTACCATTCGTTACCTTGAAGAAGAGATTTTCGGACGCACCATCCCAGCCGATGAGGTGGCAGCCATTGTAATCGAACCTATTCAAGGTGAAGGTGGTTATGTCATTCCGCCGCCTGATTTCTTTATCCAATTACGCGACGTCTGCAACCGCTACGGTATTCTATTGATCGCCGACGAAGTCCAGGCTGGCATTGGCCGTACCGGCAAATGGTGGTCAATCCAGAACTTTGGCGTTGAACCCGATATTGTTACCACTGCCAAAGGTATTGCCTCAGGGATGCCCCTTGGCGCTATGATTGCGCGTAAAAGTATCGCCACCTGGCCAAAAGGCACCCATGGTAATACTTTTGGTGGCAACCCGATTTCCTGTGTTGCAGCCCTGGCGACCCTTGAGCTTATCGAGGATGAATATCTCGATAATGCCGCCATTGTTGGCAAATACATACTTGAGCGCCTCAAGAAAATCCAGGAAAAACATCCTTCCATTGGTGAAGTTCGCGGCATTGGACTGATGATTGGCGTCGAATTCGTCACCGACCGCACCACAAAGATGCCCGCTACTGAATTGCGCAACAGGGTCGAGCACCTGGCATTTGAACGCGGGCTGCTTACCCTTGGCTGCGGTCGCAGCGTCATCCGCATTTCTCCTGCTCTTTGCATCACAGAAGCCGAGGCTGAGGAAGGGCTCAAGATATTTGAAGAAGCCATTGACGCTGCTGAGAAGGAAGTGCTGGATACTGCGGATTCTTCTGTCCTTATCGAAAAAGGATAATTCCTGATGTTGCCAGATTTTCGTGTCCGCCAGCGTGATTACTTGCTGGAAATTTCGCGCGCCATTACCCAAGAACTTGACCTGGATAAGCTGCTCGAAAGAATCCTCACTATATCACTGGAAATGCTTGCCGGTCAAGCAGGGTTGATTGCCCTGCGTTCCGCAGAAGGCGGTTGGAAGATACGGGTTTCAAAGGGTTTACCTCAGCCATTCTTGAAGTACCTTGAACCGCAGCTTGAGCAGATACCGGAGTATGAAGACCCCGAGGATTCTGAACTTTTCATCATTAATCAATTACTTAACACCTTCACTCAAGCAGTCAGTCTTGGGCGCTTGAGCAGTGTCGGTTTACCGCTCATTACGGGTCAAAAGGTCATCGGTGTGATTTTTGTTTTTCGTGAGTATTCACAATTCTCTGCCAATGATCGGAAGCTCCTCTCCAGTTTTGCCAACCAGACAGCTATTGCTGTACAAAATGCCCAGTTGTATTCGCAAGTGGACAATGACCGTGCCAAATTCTCTGCATTGTTGGATTCAGCCGGTGATGGAATCCTAATTCTGGATAACACCTTCAAAATTGAACGCGCTAATCCTGCCTTTGGTTTCCTTTATGGAAGCTCACCCGAGTCCCTTTTGGGATTAAGTCATGAGGAAGTGATCAAGTGGGCAAAACATCCCCTTGTCCCAACGCTTGAAGAATCCGTGGCAACTGGCTGGCCTTTAGCCCAACACTCCTCGTTGTATGTTGAGGGGGATCTCTACCGCGGGAAGGAAAGTCCCACTCTGCCTGTAGGGATCACCTATTCACCCCTGCTTTCCAAAGAAGGGTTATTGCTGAATATCATCACCACGGTTCGCGATATCACCCGGTTCCGCCAGGCGGACGAAATGAAATCAACATTCATTTCTGTGGTCAGCCATGAATTGAAAACACCGGTAGCCTTGATCAAAGGCTACGTAGGCACTTTACGCCGTAAAGACGCAAAATGGGATCGCAAGATTGTCGAAGAAAGCTTGCAGGTTATTGAAGAAGAGGCAGACCGGTTATCAATTTATATCGAAAATTTGCTGGATGCCACCAGGTTACAAGCCAATGGCTTTAGTATCAAAAAGACTGATGTTCAAATATCGGAGTTGATAATTCATGTTGTTAACCGGATGCAAACGCAGACAAACCAGCACACAATAGTGGCAGATGTGCCTGCTCCCCTCCCAGTCATCCTTGCCGACGAAACCCGCGTGAATCAACTGCTAACAAACCTCGTAAACAATTCCATTAAATACGCCTCGGGTGGCAAGATCACCATAAGTACCAGGATTCATAGCGATAACATCATCATTTGTGTCAGCGATGAAGGTCGAGGAATCGACCCGAATGACGCACCCTTTGTCTTCGACCGGTTTTACCGGGCTTCTGATGCTGTTAAGAAAACCAAAGGCGCCGGCTTGGGACTCTACCTTTCCAAGGCAATCGTAGAAGCGCATGGGGGGCAAATTTGGATTGATCCGAACTACCACCAGGGAGCCCGGATTTGTTTTTGCCTTCCCATTACCGCAGAACAATAAACCATCAATAAACTCAAATGGTATAATCTGACAATATTTTTAATGTAGAAAAGAGTTTACCCCATGCCAAGAATTCAAACTTTGTGTCCGCGTTGCCGGCAGCCTATTGTGGCTGAAGTTCAGCAGCTTTTTGATATGACCACTGACCCCACTGCCAAACAAAAATTACTCAATCATGGCACTAACACCGCCCGCTGCCAGTCCTGCGGTTACGAAGGCCTGATGGCAACTCCGGTTGTCTATCATGATCCCGAAAAAGAATTGCTCCTTACCTATTTCCCCCCTGAACTGGGCTTGGCTGTAAACGCCCAGGAAAAACAGATAGGACCCTTGATCAATCAGGTTGTAAATGCCCTCCCTGCCGAAAAACGCAAGGGATATCTCTTTAACCCCCAAACCATGTTTACCTATCAAACACTTATTGACAAAATTCTTGAAGGGGATGGAATCACAAAAGAGATGATCGAAGCCCAACAAAAACGGGTCGGGCTAATCCAGCGGTTGCTTACCGCAACCAAACCTGAAGATAGGCTTACCCTCATTCATCAGGAAACTGACCTGGTAGATGGTGAGTTTTTTGCTATCCTGGGGACAATCCTGGAATCTGCAACCGGGCAGGGTGACGAAAAAGCTGTTCAACTGCTTAAAGAAATCCAAATGGAACTACTCAAAGAAACCAAAGTTGGGCAGGAGCTTCTTGCTCAGAGCATGGAAACCCAGGCAGCATTAAAATCTCTGCAGGATGCGAGCAAAACAGGGCTGACACGCGAAAAATTGTTGGATATCCTATTAGGATTAAAATCCGAAAGTAGTGTAACAACGGTTGTAAGCCTCACCCGAAGCGGTCTCGACTATCAGTTTTTCCAGGTTTTGAGTGAACAGATCGATAAAGCAGAACCCGAGAAAAAACAATCCCTGATTCACTTGCGCGATAAATTACTTAATCTCACCAGGGAAATCGATAATGAGCTAAAACACCGCATAGAGGAAAGCACCAAATTGCTCAACGCGATTATGGCTGAACCAAATATTGAAGAGGCTGTGATCAAACACCTTGGCGATATTGATGAATTCTTTACCCAGGCTGTCCAGACAGAATTCGACGTCGCTCGACAGAATAATGACCTCGCGCGCATAGAAAAGATTCAAAAAGTAATTTCAGTCATCGAGAAAGAAAGCGCACCCCCGCCAGAAGTAGCTCTACTCCAAAAAATTCTGGAAACCCAGGATGAGTCTGCCCGTTTGAAACTGCTTCAAGAGAATTCTGAAATGATCAATGATGAGTTTTTACAGGCTGTGACAAGTATCATTGCTGAAGGTGAAGCCAGGAAACAATCACCGGAGCTTGTCGAAGCATTAAAATCAATCTATAAATCTGCTCTCCGGATCGTGATGGAGAAAAACTTAAAAGCTTAGCAACAAAAAACTGCCCTACTGGGCAGTTTTTATATATCCAATCGCAGTCCGTGTCCGCGCACTGTAATCAGGAAATCTGTCTCCGGATCAATCTCCGCTAATCGGGACCGCAATCTTCTGATCAAAGCATCAAAAGCTTGTTCAGAAATTCCCTCCCGCTCCTCATCTTTCCAGACAAGCTCGATCAAATCATTACGGCTTATCACTTTACCTGATTGCTGCGAGAGCGCATAAAGAAGCCTGAATTGTGGAGCGGAAAGGGGCGGCAACAGCTCCTGGTTGTTCACCCATACCCGCCGCGATTTTGGATCCAGGTAGATTTTTTCGGATACTAGTCTACCCTTTGTTTGAATATCTTCTAAAGGCAATGTCGCATCGGATGTGTAAAAAGCCAATTTTTGGACAAGGGCAATTTGAATGATATCCCCATCCTCAAGGTCTACTGCTGAATCCAATGGCTTCCCGTTGTGGAATGTTCCGTTTTTGCTTGCGAGATCCTCAAGTTGAATCCTGCCATTGCCCAAGTCTGCAATTCTGGCATGTATCCTGGAAACCTGCCTATCAATAATCGCAATATCGCAAGTCTGCTCCCGTCCAATTGTGAGCTCAGCTTTCACATCCCATTTTTTTCCCTCAAGGGGTCCTTGCATGGCAACTATCACAGGGAATTCGCCAACGTTTAAGAATGGTTGTTCTTCCGGCTGATTATTTTTGGGAGAGCTTTGCTGAATCATTATGCGGATACCTCATCAGGTATAATAGTACAAATCGTTAAAAAATACCACGATTTTATTGAGTATTCATGCCAATCCCGTTAAAAACAGGTGAAACCCTTAGAGGGCGCTACCGGATCCGAAAGATCATCGGTCAGGGAGGGATGGGCTGTATCTACCTCAGTGACGACCTCAGACTTGAAGGACGGCAATGCGCAGTAAAAGAAGTTGAGCATGATAAATCACTGTCGGATAATTTAATTAAGGAAGCACGCACTCAATTTGAACGGGAAGCGACTGTTCTTGCAAGGTTAGATCACCCTAACCTGCCAAAGGTCTCAGATTTCTTTGCCATCAATCAACGTGATTACCTCGTGATGGATTATGTTCCCGGAAAAGACCTGCGTACACTAATGGTGGATGCCAGGGATAACAACCGGTTTCTCGCTGAAAGTGATGTATTAGATTGGGCCAATCAATTATCAAATGCATTAACCTATTTACACGGACAGACACCTGTTGTCCTTCATCGCGATATCAAGCCAAGCAATCTTAAGATAACTCCCAACGGTATTTTGAAATTGGTGGATTTTGGTCTGGTAAAGCTACTAGCCCCCGGAGAAGTGACGATCACGATTTTGCAAGGTCAGGGTACAGCCCTTTATACCCCATTAGAACAATATGGCGGTGACATTGGTCATACGGATGCCCGCAGTGATATTTTCTCCTTTGCCTCAACTTTGTACCACATGCTCACAAACAAAGCCCCGGTTGATGCACGGCAGCGTTTCCTGAATCCCTCAGATCTCTCCCCAATGAGGCAAATTAATTCAGCAGTCTCCCTTCGTACGGAAAAAGCAATTCAATGGGGCATGAATCTTCATCCGGACGATCGCCCCCAGACAGTTGACGATTTTAGAGATGCCCTTATTGGAAGCCGGCCAATCCATATCCCTCAAGGTGCACAAAATTCCTATAAAATGAAATCGAGGACTGCTCTAAACCGGGAAATTGGTGCATTGCTAATCCTGGCTATGATTAGCCTGCTAACTTTAGTCTTAACAATCGTCAACTAATTTTTGATTTCACCAGTAAGCGTATCATTATTGCAATTGCACCACCTACAATGCAGCCTGCTACTGTAAAAACAACGATTGCAGCAGTGCCGAAATCTTTTATCCCTTTTTGAGCAAAATCCAAGCCCATTATTGGATACAGGTAAAAGGCGTACCCTCCGAATCCTGTTATCAATGGAATCCACGGATTCCATAAAGTTTTACGCTTTTTTGTCCCATATCGATACGTTGCAGCTACGGAAATTCCAATAAGAATGGTTGATATAAACCAATCAACGAAACCAGGTAATCCTTGCACATGCCGATTTACGGTCTCCACTACAACACCAGAACTGGAAGGAGTTGGTTCAACTTCCACAGTAGAACCGGTTGGCTCAAATGTCGGGTCAATTGATGTAAGCGTGCCTCCGCTGCCAGTAATCTCAATTTGCAGTATCTGGGACACCGTTGCAGGATCAGCAGTAACCTTTAATAGCACCGTTCCTTTGTCAGGTATTCGATACCCTGTACGAGCAAACCCATTGGTTGTTTGCGCTTCAATTTGCTCCACTGTCCCGCTAGAGGTCTGTGTATCAATGATGAACCGCACAATAGTCCCATCGGGTACAGGGTTTCCATTGTGGTCTTTAATTATTCCTGTCTGAAGTGGCAGGTTATCACCAGCATTAATGACAATTACATCATCGGTAGAAGTTGAGGAATTTTCAGTTTCGCTTAACGTAGTTGAGTCTTTGACCACCATCAGGGGTATAACCTGATTGGGATCAGGAGTAGTTGCGGTTATCAGATCATATCCAATACTCGAAACCGACACTGGTAAAAGGCCGGTAGGTGTTATTTCTTTGAACATAGTCCTGGCCGCAATTTCGATGAATTCAGGCGTTTTGCTATAAAGTGCATAATAAGCTGTGAATTTGGATATATCAGTAGCATCCGGATAATAGGGCGCATTGAAAGCAAAACCTATGATTTTTTTGTTCCGTACAGTCCCCGGTTTTGAGGAAAACAATTTTTGAAATGCAAGGGATTCTTCTGAATTCATACGAAACTCAGAAAACGCAAAAACAATCCAATCTGCATTTTCAATTTTCGGTCCAAAGCTGTTATTGCTCTCAATACCGCTCAAATAATCTCGTAAATTTTCAAAAGTATATGAACTGAGATTGTTTACCTGAACCAGGTCACCTGCAGCAGGTCCATACAAACGGATAATCGCAGCCATGAGTTCGTCCGCGAGAAAGATCGATTGACTGTAACAGGCTGTACATTGAGATTGTGGAATCACATCTGAAATAAAGATAATCTGGTCATCAGATAGCGGTGGATTCGGTAGATCAACATTCAAATCCTGTGCTAAAGGGCTGACCAGGGTTACAGCCTGGCGGGCGATATCAAGCGTCACTTGCTGCGAGATTCCAACCTGGTCAAGGCTTGTCGCGGCCAGAGTTACAATCCCTAGCGAAAAATATGGATATAGGCGAAATTTCACTGTTAATATGCGTAATACTGCTTCATCTACCCTTTGTTGGAAAACCGGATCTTCCTTATACTTTTGGACAAAGTATTCATGAGTCTTGACAGTGGTAGTATAGGAAGTTTCGTCATTCGTCGAGAGGATATTACCGAGGTATAAAAGATCATTGCCTGCCAGGAGAGCGGATTTAGCAACTTGCCGTGCATCAAAATTCGTACCAGTTGGAGCAAAAAACTTCTGGACAGCCGCGCTGCCAAGGTCATCACTCACAATTAATCCACCCTGTTCCCTCCAACCCGAAAACTGTTCCAACGCTAAAATTTCATTTAGAGCAGTCTCATCAAATGAAACTGGCCTGGTGGTAGCCCGAATATTTCCCTGAAATCCCTGGTAGCGGATATGCGACAATAAAAGCCCGTCTGTCTGTTCTAATAAGTTCTCACCAACTTGTGTTACTGAAAAGAAGGGGTAAAGTTCGATCTGTTTGAGTTGCTCGAGCGATTTCCGAACTGTCGCCACCTCGTCTTCAGGCATTCGATCCGAACCACCTCGCCCAGGAAAATGTTTGGAAATTACAAGAATCGTATTGTTGCTACCTTCATGAATTCCTTTAATATATGCTTTTCCAAACTGCCCCACCCAGTAAGGGTCCCCGCCAAATGTTCGTACGCCCAGATCCTCTCCAATATCTGTTCTGACGAGATCAAGCACATCTAATGATGGCCCCAGGACCAGATTAAAACCTATAGCCTGTAATTCAGAACCTAATATTTTCCCAACAGCTTCTGCATTAGAAGGTTTCCAGGTTGCCCCGATGGCCATCGCACTAGGTAATGGGGTTAATCCGTTGATTATCTGATCATTCGGAGCCAGGTCCCCTTCTTGAGATATTCCAATAAATAAGGGAATGAAATTTCCCGTTGATTGAACCGTTCCTGCTCCTGTTTCTATACTAGCAATCGTAGATTTCCAGTTGGTCGTTTGTAAATTAGTGATGGTTGATTTTATTAACGTCGGTAATCCTTCACTTGCTGGAAAATTATCGTTATCAGCGCGAAGTACCACTCCCCCAACATGCTGATCGCTAACCAGTTTTGCAATCGAACTTCCCTCACCTACATCTGACCCCAGATACGTTACAAGGAATAATTGCCCAACGCGTTCTTCCGGCGACATTTTTTCCAGCAATACTTGGGCTTTTTGCAACTCAGGTGATATTTGATAACTATCAGACGCTGCAGCATTTTTCATGGAAAAAACCTGGTTTCCCATGATTGAGAGGAGAAGCGCAACAGTGATTATTCGCTTCACTAGTGCTCCCTAATGATTAATTGGTGTATTTCTGGTTGGATATTGCCACCTGTGATGATTACAATAGCCGGCAAGTCAGTGACTTTGTGAGAAAGGATCGCAGCTAGTCCAACAGCCCCAGATCCTTCTATTACTTGCTGATGGATTTGCCAGGCATATTGGATTGCTTCCTCAATTTCCTTTTCAGTTACCAGTGTAATTTCATCAGCATATTTGTCGACAAGCGGGATTGTAATTGATTGGTGGTCGACTTCTCCAGAGAGCCCATCGGCCAGGCTTTCAGTTTCAATTATGCCCTCTTGTGTTCCAGAATAAAAAATGGAATGCATGTATTGGGAAGCTATAGATTGAACACCAATCAATCGAGGTTTTTGTTTAAGTGATTCAAGGCTGACCCCGATGCCAGAAAGTAATCCTCCTGCTCCCACAGGAACTACAATGGATGAGATTTTTTCGAATTGGTTGGTTTGAATGGAAAGTTCCAGTCCAATTGTTCCTTGCCCAGAAATAACCTGCACATCATTATAGGGTGAAATGAAAATGTTGCCAGTTATTTCCGCTTGCCTTATGGCTTCTTTTTCTGCAGCATAATAATCACCCTCCACCGGGTGTACTTCTGCTCCCAAAGCTTTCATAGCGGCAATTTTTACAGGTACTGCATGAGAAGAAGCGTATATATCGCATTTAATATTAAGTTTTTGTGCAACCAAAGCACACCCTTGACCATGGTTGCCAGCTGAACAAGTAATTATCCCGTTCTCTCGTTCCCAATCCTGAAGAGCAAGGATTTTATTGGTGGCTCCTCTTAATTTAAACGAACCGGTTGTCTGCTGATTTTCCCACTTGAAAAAAACCCCCAGGGTTTCATCGTAGGTCAAGGGGGTTTCGCTAATTATTCCTTTTATGCGTTTTTGGGCAGCCAGCAGCCACTCAATTGGGATCATCTCTTCTCCAATATGTTTTTCGTTTTTAAGGGATTATCAGTAAATAGACCATCAACCTCATAGGATTTTAGACGCCGAATATCTGCCTCTGCATTGACTGTCCATACATGGACGCGTCGTCCAGCATTGTGTTCTCTCTCAATATAAGGTTGATTTACATCAATTAAATAAGGATGGATAATTTGTGGTGAATAATGACGACTGAATTTAGAGCGAGAGATTATTCCCATCAGACCAGGCAAGCATAGTAATGCTACCGGAGTTGTGGGCAACAACGCCATGCTCTTTACCAAATTAATCGGTAGAAATGAAGAAAATAACACTCTCTCTTCCATTTTATGACGCTTAACAACATCCACAACTTTTTCAACCAGCGCATCATGCTTGGATTTGTAATT
>Ga0209450_10000508_pt1 | contig 19925 bp, 25 predicted proteins | sample FrelakmetLWP11LW_FD_187149 | JGI IMG/M metagenome (GOLD analysis project Ga0209450, IMG submission 187149) | Freshwater lake sediment microbial communities from the University of Notre Dame, USA, for methane emissions studies - LWP11 LW (SPAdes)... | ecosystem: Environmental > Aquatic >...
AAACGCTATCGCCTGCGCCTTTCCGCGCTGAACCCAGCGCGGCCCCATTGAAGCGTGGCGCTGGCGGCCGGGGAGATGCGGCTGATGGCGACTTTCCGCGCTGAACCCAGCGCGGCCCCATTGAAGCCTGTTCGGCGACAAGCCCTCAGAGCATGAGCTTCTGGCTTTCCGCGCTGAACCCAGCGCGGCCCCATTGAAGCGTGACGGTGCCGGAGTTTACCAACCCATGCGCACTGCTTTCCGCGCTGAACCCAGCGCGGCCCCATTGAAGCGATGACATAGCCCGCGCCGTTGAAGCCATGCTCAAGCTTTCCGCGCTGAACCCAGCGCGGCCCCATTGAAGCGGGTGATCGGCCGCCGGACGTGATTGTGCGCAGCCATCTTTCCGCGCTGAACCCAGCGCGGCCCCATTGAAGCGTTGTTTTTTCTTCTTCATGGAGACCATCCCCATGCTTTCCGCGCTGAACCCAGCGCGGCCCCATTGAAGCTAGTAATATCTGCGGCTCGCCTCTCAACTGGTGCTTCTTTCCGCGCTGAACCCAGCGCGGCCCCATTGAAGCAGCTTGACAGACACGCACGATCCCGTGCCGCTGTTGTCTTTCCGCGCTGAACCCAGCGCGGCCCCATTGAAGCTAGGAAGCCCTGCTATGCCATCGTTTCCGATACGGCGGCTTGCGTCGGCTTTTACGACAAGGACGCGCGTATTGCTGAGTAAACAAAAAAGGGCCGGTTGGTTGAAAAAGGAGGGGGGGAACCTTCTTCGGGGAATACCAAGCCGACCCAGGGCGGGGATTCTACCGTGCGGCCGTCACGTTCCACAAGCCTCTGTCGCCGGCACTACATCGAAGCCGGAAGGGGGTCGTCCCAGCCTCTTGTGGCATGCCCACTATTGTCGCCGCCCCACGCAACACCCGGCCCGGCGGAATGGATTGTCAGTCATTACGAGCGACCCAAAAACCGGCGAGATCATGGTGGGGCCATGCCGCATTGCGTGCCTCACCGACCATCGTCGCCAGCGCCGCGAAGTCCGGCATCGCCCCGGTCTGCTGGTATGTCTTTCGCGCCGCTCGGATGGTGTCGTGCAGTTCCGGCCACGCCTGGCTCTCATCCTCGGCCTCGTGCAGATGCCCAATTGCGCGGAGACGGTGCGGGTAGCCATCCCGGTGTTCGGCGATCAGCACCCATGCCGCCCCCAGGTGCTTCTCGACGCATTCGAGGCAACTCGGCCGCGTGACGGCAGCTCCAGCGCGGGCAGCGGTCTTCGCGCCGCAGCCGCAGGGCTTCTTCTTGGCGGCGGGCGGTCGGCGGGTTTCCACCGTCACCGGCCCCAGCCAAGATTATCCTTCCAGCTCAGGCTCAGCCTTGGGCGGGGCAAAGGCGACCACCGAGAAGTGGTGGTGCGTATTAACGCTGTTCCAGGCCTCGCTGTACAGATACAACTGGCCGCTGGTCCTATCGACGCGTAATTGCAGCAGCGAGTTGGCGCTGCCCTGGCGCAGCAGCACCGTATCCATGGCCGGGCTGATGGCCGTGCGTATGCGGAGGTTGTGGATGGTGACCCAGCCCGGATTAGGATTGCCGTCCACCGGGCCATACGCGCCGCCGACCAGCAGCAAGCGTCCCCGCCAGTCGTTGGAATCCACGATGATGGGGTCAGCAAAATGCGAGCGATGCCGGAAGTAGCAGTCAAAGTTCAGCTGATCAGTTGAACTGCTGGCCGCAGGCAGGCCGTCGATGCGCACGATGGCCCAGACGCTGCCGGGGGCCAACGGCGGTTGGTTCCAGAGGATGCAGGCCCCGCCGCGCATCGTGGCCTCCAGGCCGCTGGTGATGCCATCGCCCACGTCGGCATAGGGATAGGTTTTCTCCAGATCGGGGATATTGATCTGCACCGGGCAGACTCCGGCGGCATAGGCCATGCCGATGGCCCCGGCCTTTAAGGGCTCGGCCAATACGACGAAGCGGCCCAGGTGCTCCGCTACCTGCGGCATCACGCCCACCAGCGCCACCTTGTTCTTGAAGCTGTCGAGGTTGTCCTCGGGGGTATAGATGGGCGCATCGATACCGAGGACAGCGAAGCGGTCCTGGTCGGCCCCGGAAGCGTTCTTCACCAGCACGATGCCGCTGGTGCGATAGACGGCCTGGGGGGTGCGCCCCTGGTTCTGCCGGCGGGCCCGCAGGTCCAGCGCTGAGTCGATGAAGGCGTTGTACGCCGCCGCCGGGATGCGGAGCTTGTCGCCGGCCTGGACCTTCTTGAAGCTATCGCCCATGCCGACCTCCTACGTCCCGATGCCCAACTGCGAGAAGTTGGCCAGCTCGTAGACCTTCTCGATGTAGACCGCCACGGGCTTCTTCACGAGTACCTTGGCGGCAGCGTCCTCGCTATCGGCGTAGCGCACCCACATGTATTCCCAGCCCTTCTTGTTGATCCCGCCAATGCTGCCGACGGTCAGACCGGTGACGTTGGGGCTGCCGGCGAAGCGGAAGGTGATCTCCCAGTCGGATTCGCCGCGTTTGCTGCCGCTGGCCCCCAGGAACAGGCATTCGCCCGGGGCCAGCCCACGGAAGCTGTCGTTGTTCACCTTGCCCGTGAGGTAGAAGAGCGTCCCACGGTAGGCGGGGGTGACCACCGAATCGGCCAGGTAATGGGTCTCGGAGAACTGGTAGATGGGAACCGTGATGTCCACGCCCTCGACGTTGTCGTGCGTGACGCCGACCGCGCCGCCGAAGTCGGGGGCGGTGCCGGCGGGGTACTTGGCGATGGTCTGGATGGACTGGGTGATGTGCTGGTTGCCGCCGCCGGTGTCGAAGCTGAAGGACGACTCGCCCGTCTCCGGCTCCTGGTTCTCCGGCCGGCCGTAGCGCACCAGGCCATCCCACAGCCCCGGGCCGACCGGCTCGATGTGGCCGCTCTGGCGGACCAGACCGTCGTACAACGGCGGCGTAGCCGCATGCAATGACGACTTGGCGACGATGTCGTCATCGGTGCCCTCGACGATGTAGGCTAGATCAACCTGGGCGCTCTGGCCGGTGGTCGATTCGCGGCTCTGGAACTTTTCACGCACGGACACGGGCATGGTCTGCGTCGCTCCTACTCGAAGGCCGCCTGGCCCATCTGGGCTTCCTGGACCAGCTTCTTGGTGTTCTTGGCGGTTTCCTCGGAGGCCTTGGCGATCCGGTCGGCCACCCCGCCCGCGCCCAGGCCCCGCGCTTCCATCGCGTTGAACGTGCCGGCGGCACCGATGGTGCGCTTCTCCTGAACCTGCCCCATCCCCGCCACGATCTGCTCGATCAGCTTCTGGGCCTGGGCAAGCTGGTCGCCCTTGAGGCCCAGGGTGTCGATGCGCTCGGCCATCTGCCGGCGAAGGATGGCCTCATCCAGCTTGGCGACCTGGGCCTTGTCCCCGCTCGCCTCGGCCGCCTGGCGGCGAAGCTGGAGCATGAATTCCGCAATGTCTTTGCCGTTGTCCGGCAGCTTGGCCATGTTCGCCGCGACCTGGTTCACCAGGGCCAGCGCCTGGGCCTCCTGCTGGGCCGAAAGTTTCATATCTCTCACCCGCTGGGTCTCCCGGCGACGGTACAGGTCGGCGGCGATCTGGGCGGCCTGGCCGGTGTCGCCCTGGGCCTCGGCCAGTTGACGCTGTAGATCGAGCAGATACTGCGCCGTTTCCTCGGCCTGGCGGCGGCGCTCCTCTTCCTGTCTGGCCTTCACCGCCGTCACCTGCTGCTCCGTATCCACTTGCAGGTCCGCCAGCTTCCGCTGAAGCTTGAGTAATTCATCCACCCGCCCGCCATCGGGCCGAGCCTTCTCGCCGGCAATGACCTGCTGGATCAGCTTCTCCCGCTCCTCGGCCAGTTTGCGAATCTCGGCGATCTCCCGCTCGTAGGCATCCATGCGCCTGCGGGCGGCTTCTTCCTCGATCTGGGCCAGCTTCTGCGCCGCCTCGGCGGCCGCCTTGCGGGCCTCGACCTGCTGGCGAGTGGAGACATCCCCACCCGCGGGGGCCTGGGTGCCTCCCTCGGCCAGCTTCTGGCGCAGCTTGGCGGCTTCGTCAGGCGCACCCATCACTGCATCCTGGTCCCCGGCGGCAAGCGCGCGGCGGCGCGCATGCAGGGCCTGGATCTTCTTCCACGCCACATCCACCTTCTTGCCCACCTCGTTGACCGCCTCCTCCCGGCCCTCGCCGGTAAAACTGATGAAGCGGAAGCTGATCTCCGTGCGAACGGCCTCCATCTCCTTCTCAAGCTCATCCTTGTTGCGCTTGGCTTCGGCCAGGGCGGCCTCCACTTCGGCCAGGGCGGCCTTGCGCATGGCGGCTGCGACCTTAGCGTGGGCATCGGCCACGCCCAGCAGCTTGCCGCTGGTCTTGTCCAGGACGATGCCCAGATCTCCGTACCGGCCCTGCAGGGCATCGATCAGGGAGGCCGCCTCCTTCATCTGGGCGTTGTTGAGATTCTCGCTGGCGGCAAGCTGCTCCAGCCGCTGCAGTCGCAGGGCATCGAGCTGGCGCTGGTCATCCCCCTTGGAGAGCAGTTCCTGCATCTGGTCCGAGAGCCTGGCGGTGTAGCCCGTGGCGGCCTGGAACGCCAAGCCCACCGCGCCCACCGTGGCGACGATGGCCGCCAGCACCCCCAGCACCGGATGGGCGGCCAGGAACGTCAGCGCCGTCACCAGCCCGCGCACGGCCGAGATGGCCCCGGCGATCACCACCGACAGCTTGCCGATGACGATCATCGCCACGCCCGCCCCGGCGGCAAAGGCGGCGATCTTCAGCACGATCGCGCCCACCGACACCACCAGCTCGCGGTTATCCTTAATCCAGTCGGCGATCGCCGTGGCGGCCGAGCGCACCCTGGCGACCACATCCTGAAGCACGGGCAAGAGCGCCGAGCCGATCTGGAACACTCCCTGTTTGATCACTGCCCACAGTTCCGAAAGCCGGTCCCCGAACTCCTCGGCGGCGCGGGCCTGATCCCCGCTGATCTCCAGACCCAGTTGCCGCGCCTGGGCCTGAAGCGCCGCGATGCCCGCCGCCCCATTCTTCATCAGCGGCAGGAGTTCGACGCCGGCCCGCCCGAACACATCCAGCGCCATCGCAGCGCGGAAGCTGGGGTCCTCGATCTTGGCGATCTGCTGGGAGAGCAGCTTGAACTGCTGGTCGGGGGTGAGGTTCTGCAGATCCGAGAGTGACAGACCCAGCGCTTCGAGCGTATCGACCGCCCCCTGGCCGCCCTTACTGGCCTCATCCAGCGTCTTGGCCATCCCCTTGAGGCCCTTTTCCAGCGTATCCAGGTCCGCCCCCGATTGCTGGGCGGCGTAGCCCAGCGTGGACAAAGCCTCGATAGAGACGCCCGTTCTGTCGCTGGCATCCACGAGCTTGGAGCCCATGTCGGCAAAGAGCTTGGTCACCGCGCCCAGCGGTGCCAGGATCGTCGTGCCCAGGCCCAGGAGCTTGGTCCCGATGTCGCCGATGGCCTGGCCAAACGCCTTGAGCTTGGCCGAGGCGGCGGCCAGGCCTCGACCCAGGGCTGTGGAATCCGCGCCGATCTCGACATACGCCTTGCCGGCTTTGACCGCCGATGCCGATGCCATGCTCTTAAGCTCCTCGAACGCTCTTGCCCCACAATGTCGGCAGCTTGGGAGTCTCCTTCTCCAGGGCCGGCCCCATAAAAGGCCTGGCCTGGTAGGTCGCCACGCGCTTTCCCTTGCGTTTTCCCTTGCTCCTGCGGGTGACCTTGCCGCCAAACTCCAACAGCGCCGGCGCTTCGCCTTCGCGGAAGCGCGCTGGGCCAATCACCACGGACTGGTGGACCGGGTCATAGGCGAACCAGATCAGTCGACGCAGGCTGCCTTCGTGGCTGGAGGGGGGCTGGCCGGGTGAACTGATCTTCCGCCGCTTGCGGATAAGGTTGCGGGCCGTCTGGCGCACGAAGGCCCCGGCCTTGGACAGGGCGGCACGAGTCTGCTTGTCCAGCACGGACACGACCGCCGCCTTGTCGAAGAACAGCAGCTTGGCCTTGAGCGTCACCATGGCGCAGATGCATCCTTCTCGGTTACGAACACCTTAAGCACGCCGATGTCCGCCTTCAGGGGCTGGGCCTCGCGCCTTTGGCCGTCCATCGGGTGAAAGTCGTTCGGCGTAAAGGCCCGCGACCTCTTCGGATCGCGATTGACGTTGGCGATCAGCGCCAGGACCGAGGCCGTATGGTTCCACTGGTCCCGCCTTCGTCCCTCGGCCATCCACAGCAGTTCCCGCAGCGTCAGGGGGCCGGGGTCGACGCCGCAGATGCCGGCGAGCTCGAAGATGAGCTGCCAGGCACGGTCGAGCCCAGGATCTCTGCCAGGCGCTGGTCCAGTTCGGGTGAGTCCAGGCGAGACTCGGCGTGACCGATCGCCATCGCCTCCAGGCTCTTGAGCTTGGCCAGCGCCTTGGCCAGCACCCTCCGCCGGCCCAGCGGGAAAAAACCCACCAATTCCTCCAGCAAGGCGGTCGTCGCGGCATCGATGGCGTCGCCGGCCATGGCGCGGCCGAACTCCTCATCCGATACCTTGGCCTGGTCGGCCTGCGGCTTGCACAGGGCATAGACGCAATCGCACAGCAGGACCGGGTCGGCGATCAGCTTCTGAAGCAGCTGGCCATCCACGATGCCCAAGAGATCCACGCCCACCAGCGTGCGAGCGCGGCGGATGGCATCGACATTGATGGTGATGCTCCAGGAGCGGCCGGCGTTGTCGGTGAAGGTCTTCATGTGCTGATCCTCCGTGCCAAGGCGCTGACGGTGTCCTCAGGCAGATTGGCCACACGCAGGGCCAGCGCGCCCAGACCCTCGCGGATGTTGTTGACAACCGCCAGCAGGTCGGTGACGCCGGGCGTCTGGGCGGGCGGTGCCGTGGTCGATGGCGTAGTTGGCGTCACCGACGCCGCCGCCAGCTGCACGATTCTCGCCCCCGGCACGCGCACGGCCACATCCGAATCGATCAGCTCCACCTTGGCCACGCTCACGCCCCCCTCGCGCGGGGTGACCGTAAACCCGTGGCAGTTGCGCAGCCGCAATACGTCGATCTGCACGCCGGGCTTGAGCACCACGTCGCGCTGGGCGACCGAGGGCTCCATGACGACGCTGTCCAGCTCAAACTCGCTATAGCGGCCCGGCTGCACCAGCACCCCCATTGCAGACCCATCGCCGTTGCGGAAGGTCAGCCGCTGCAATAGGGCCCGGGCCTGGCGGTTGCCCGGCAGGGAGCCGCTGATGTAGACAAAGTCCGTGTGCGATTTGCCGTCGTTGCGGGCCACGCCGTCGATCAGCCCGTCATGCACCCACAGCGTGTGATACCACCAGCCGTCGGGATAAGCCGCGGCGCTCATCAGCTTCTGCGGGTCTGCGCCCTCGCCGCGCTTGGCGATGATGTAATCGGCAGCGGAGACCAGCTCGACCTTGACGGCGCTGTCGTTGAAGAGATTGCGGATGACGAAGTCGCCGATCTCACAGACGCACAGGTGGTCTGGCAAGATCCAGGGCCGACGACGAAGAGGGCTGCCTTGCAGGTTAATGGACATAGCTGTACCTCGCAGAATGTTCAGGGGCTCACAGAACCGGGCTCTGCACGACCGTCCTCACGGGCCGACCGTCTTCCAGATCGGCGCATTGGCCGAGTAGGTGGGCTTGGCCGTCACCTTCACGCTGAGCGCTTCTTCCAGCGGCTCGTCGCGGCTGAAGTCGGTGATCATGCAGTCGGCCCACAGCCCCTGGCTGCCGGCCGTAGCGATGTCGCCGTCCATCGCGGCAAGGCCGATGAGCGTGTTGGAGAAGTAGGCGGTCTTGATGGCCGTAAACCCGGCATCGGCCGTGTCCCAGACCATCTCGAACTCCATCGAGCCTTCCTTGAGCGTGCCGGCCGTGGCCTTCCAGCCGTTGTTGGCGCGGGTGGTGACATCCGCCTCGCCCTTGGTCAGCGAGAGCGTGACGTTCTTGACGTTGGTCAGTTCCACCCAGGTCGGGGTGCCGCCGATGCCGGCGACGCAATAATACAGTTTGGCGTCGAGGCCGAGTTTGACACTCATGGTGTTGTCCTTTGCGGAGGCTTCGCCTACCGCGTCACGGAAGCCGGCCCCCATGCGGGGCAGGCCATCCTGGGTTCTTACTGCTTGCCGACTTCGTTGGCGATGCCCGCGCGGATGAAGCACGCCTGCGCGGCCGCCCACACCGCCGCCAGCAGCGCCACGCCGTCGATCTGTCCGTCAGCCCAGGCAGCCACGGCACCCAGCAGGCCCAGGGCCGCTGTGAGATAAGCCTTCTTGCCCTTCAGAAAATCACGAATCTTGTTCATGGGTATTTCTCCGAAACACTTCCCGACCGCATCAGCGATCCGGTTAAACTGTTCACGGCGCGGCAGCGGTCCCAGCAACCGCCACGCCGGGTATCCGTTGGTCGCAAAACCCGGCCACCACGATGCTCAAGAGCGCCTTGGTCGCCAGCACCCCGCACTCGCGCAGGAAAGCCCCCGCGTCCGCCCAGCGCTGCGCCATGGCGGTGGTGCTGGTCACATCCTCGGCCGCGCCCTGTCCGAGCGCCGCCCAGGAGGCATCGCGACCATAGAACTTTCGCCAGGCCTCCCGATTCTTTCCCGCGGCGAATAGATCGATGATCTCCAGCAGCGCCTGCTGGCCCAGGTCGGTGCCCAGTTCCTCCAGCCTCGCGCGGTTCCTTGCCAGGAAGTCCCTGGCAAACGGGTTGTCGGCGATCACCGCCAGGGCCTTCTCAGCGTCGAACGTGGTCATGTTCACTTACCTCCTTCGGCCGGCACATCGTCCTCAGGCGTCCACGGCAACGTTGTCGGTCGCCTGGCCGGGTGCGCATAGGTCGCCTTGCGCCAGTGGCAGGCATCCGACAGGTTCACGGCCGCACGCCGCTCGTTCTCGATCACCCACGCGGCGTCCAGGGCGTTGGCCTGAAGATCAGCCGCCGTGCCGGCGTTGACCTTGTCGGCCAGAGCCGACATGACGGCGGCGCGATGGTCCACCGTCGCCCGGTCGGCTGCGCATCCGCCGGCGCTTCCGATGATCAGCACCACCATCCACATCGCAGCGAACTTCCATGCGGTCTTGCTCATAACGGTTCCTTTCCGCCCTCACTTTGCCGGGATCGCCTTGAGCGCCTCGGCCTTGAGAGCCGCATCGTCGATGTTGGCCGACCAAACGATCAGGCCGCGCCACTGCTGCTCCTTGAGGGCTTTGACCAGCGCCGGGGCCTTGGCCTTCCACACCCTGCGGATGTAACTCGCCTCCGCGGGCTTGTAGCGGTCGCGAGTCCCCATGAACTCGATCAGCAAACAAGGCTTCTGGGCCAGCCCCAGTCGCTCCAGGACGAGCTGGCGAGGATTGGACGGGGCCTCCAAAATGGCCGGGAACTGGGCCAGGTTGTAGACCGCCCAGCCATCAAAGCCGGCCAGATCGTTGCCGAAAGACTGTGGCCAGGACTTCTCCGTCCTGCGCGTCAACCAGTTGGTGGCCGAGACCGCCAGAAGCACCGGGGCGTCGGACACCAGACGGATCGCCTTGACCGCCGCCAGCGTCTTTTGGGCGGCGTCGGGGTAATCCTCCGGCCGGACATCGGCGGCGTGGTAGTGTCCCACCACGACCGCGACGATGTTGGCCCCGGCCAGCACCCCCAGCGCCTTGACCGACAGCCCGCTGGGCTCGGCGATCACGATGTATTTCTCGTCGGGATGTGCGGCGGCGTAATCGACGGCCTCCCCGGAGCGGTCCACGAACCGCAGCACGCGGATACCGCAGGGCGATGCGATCTTCTGCAGCGCCGCCGCGTCCTCGCGGCTATGTTCCACCCGCGAGTTGCACCCGACGGCCGTGAAGAACTCCGGCAGCGTGCGGGCCTGGCCCGCGTCCCGGAGCGTCAGGCCCGAAGCCGTCAGCAGGTGGCGCAGGGCTGGATCGTCCTCACAGGAAAGCACCAGGCGCATGAATCGCCCGCCGTCGATTCCACCGGCGTCCAGCGATTCGGGCAGCGTCAGCCTGACGGCCGCGCCGACCTGAGGCATGGCCGAGGTGCCCACCTTGGCGACCAGGGGCGATGAAGGGAACGGCGCTGTCAGCTTGGCGGGGACCGCCGGCCAGACGCCCAGGTCCTTTGCCTGCGGCCCCACAACTGCCGGCGGGGCGGACAGGATCACCGGTTGCGGCCCGATAGACACCGGCGGGGCGGACAGGGTCACCGGTTGCGGCCCCACAACCGCCGGCGGGGCGGACAGGTCCACCGGTTGTGGCCCGATAGACACCGGCGGGGCGGACAGGACCACCGGTTGCGGCCCCACAACCGCCGGCGGGGCGGACAGGGTCACCGGTTGTGGCCCCACAACTGCTGGCGGGGCGGACAGAATCACCGGTTGTGGCCCGATGGATACCGGCCAGACGCCCAGGTCCCTTGCCTGCGGCCCTACAACTGCCGGCGGGGCAGACAGAATCACCGGCTGCGGCCCCACAACTGCCGGCGGCGCGGACAGGGTCACCGGTTGTGGTCCGATGGACACCGGCGGGCTGGATAGGATCACCGGCTGCGGCCCGATGGATACCGGCCAGACGCCCAGGTCCCTTGCCTGCGGCCCTACAACTGCCGGCGGGGCAGACAGGGTCACCGGCTGCGGCCCCACAACTGCCGGCGGCGCGGACAGGGTCACCGGTTGTGGTCCGATGGACACCGGCGGGCTGGATAGGATCACCGGTTGCGGCCCGATGGATACCGGCGGGGCGGACAGGTCCACCGGCTGCGGACCCACAACTGCCGGCGGGGTGGACAGGTCCCCCGGTTGCCGTCCGATCGATACCGGCGGACTGGATAGGATCACCGGTTGCCGCTCGATGGACACGGGCGTGGCGGGCAGCGCCGGGAGCCCGACAACCGCTGTCGCCGGGCGTTCGCCCAGCGACACGCCCAGCGTGACCTTCGAGCGATCCACGGGCACCTTGGGCCGCACGGCCGCAGGAGCGGTCGTAGCGGCTCCCAGGCTGGCCACGATTAGGATTGTCCCGAGTGTTCCTGTCATTGGCTCACCATGTCCGCAACGGGATTGATCGCGGTCTTGCCATTGACGAAGTGGATGAACTCCAGCGCCTTGCCGTTGTAGTGCTGCTCCCTGCAGCGGATGGCACCGGCCGCGGAGTTGATCCAGGTGACGTAGTCGGCGTCGGTCTCGGCTGCTTTGGCCCTGGCGTAGGCCTCGCGGTAGGCGGCGGCGTGTTCGCCTTTGAGCAGCGGGACGAGCCACGCCGACAGCGGAGCGTCCTTCAAGTTCTCCGCCAGGGCTTTGGCCTCATCACTCACCCGTAGCGGACGGGCACTGCCGCCCTTGGTGAGCTGGTCGGCCAACGCCAGGAGCGTTTGCGAATGGAGCCTGCCCTCGGTCTTGCGAAGCTGGAGCTTGCGGCCATCCAGCACCTGCTGGGCGGTGAGTCCGCAGCAGAGGGCCACATCGTCAGCCGGCAGGATGTGGGCAAGGGCCCTGGTCGCCAGCACCACGTCGCGGCTGACCTTCAAGTACTCCAGCGCCTCGCCCTTGAGGTCCTCGGTACGCTTGAGCGCCACCAGCAGCGTCATACGGCGATCGCGCATCGACTCGGGTGAAGCGGCCTTGCCCATGTAGTCCAGGCAGGCCCGCATCGCCGCATCGTGCTGCTTGTCTGCGACCAGCACGGCGTAAAGGACGGTGAACGCCGGGTAGCTCGATTCGTCAACGGCCAGGGCCGTCTTGGCGAGTCCGATCTTCGCCGCCGGCTCGGCCTCCAACCCGATGAGGTCCAGGCAGCCGGCGACGATGGCGGCCCGGCGCTGGGCGGGCACAGGCGCAGTCAGGCGCTTGGTCTCCTCGGCCAGAGCCGCGGCGCGGCCGGCCAGGAACGCCGCCGCCTCCGCGTGCTGGCCCGACCTCCACATCAGGTTCACCAGCGCCCGCGTGTTATCGGCCCAGACGACGTCCTTGACCGCCGAGGCCTCCAGTTCGCTCGCCTTGGCCAGAGCCGTTGCCGTGTCCTTGGCGTTGGCGGCCAGCCTGACCGCGACCGACAGCTCCGTATTGCTCGGCCGACTGGTCTGCGCCAGCGCGGTCTGCGCCGCCGCCGTGGCCATCACCGCCAACATCACCATCGCCCTCAGAATCAACGCGTGCATCCGCATGTTCGGTTCCTTTCCCAAAAAAGGGTTTAACGGGTCCTGCTACTTCAGGCGTGGGCAGTAGACCCACACCAGGTGCTTGTCTTGAATGCGCCCGTCGCTGGTGCCGGGCGTATGGCCGTGGGAGTCCACATATCGCTCGTCGGTCACATCGCTGCCCACGCCGTCTTCCGTTCCGTTGTCCCATCGCTCCAGGCCGCCCGCGGCGGCCATGAGGTTCGTGTTGCCGACGATGTCCACCACCCGGATCAGAAGCAGCCAGGACTCGCCGGGCTTGATCGGGATGGTGCGCCCCTGCAAGAGGTCTCCCTGCCAGGTGGAGGTCTGGATCGCGCCGGGCGGATACGCAATGCCCCATCCCACGACGTTGCCGCCGGAGCCGTCGCCGCCATTGGCACTGGGGTGAAGTTCCACCAGCTTCACCCAGGCCGTGGTCGCGTCCTGGGCGTCGGCCACGCCGTTGCCGTTGGTGTCCAGCCAGCCCCAAATCTGGATGAGTTGCACGTTGGCGTTGGCCTGCCGCTGGGTTGTGCCCTGGACGCCAATGTGGGCATAGCCCCGCAGCGTGGTGATCTGGCCCACGTCGCGGTTCAGCCAGTACGTCCCGAGGCCGTCCGTGATGTCGCGCAGGTGCGTGGGAGTCTCTTTGTTAAAGGCTTCCGCCTGCCCGTGTAGTGCGGTCGCCTCGGCCGGGTCGTATTCGATGGCAGCGAACGGGGGCACGAGGTTCAGGCAGGCCAGCGCCGCCTGCACCGTCAGAAGGGCGGCCGCCGCGGCCAGGATCATGCCCGCCGCTCCGGGGGTCGCCCAGCGCGATGGATCGCGTTTGGGGTTGCCGTTACCAGAGGATGATTTGGTCATGGTGGACGCTCCATTCCTGATGACCGCGCTGCTTCTGCGACGAGCGGCGGATGTACTTGCGGCCGGGAACGAATCGGGCCAGGGCGGCGGCGTTCAGGGGCACCAGCAGCAGGCCGCTGTTCATCGCCGGATCGGCTTCGGACAATCGCGTGGCGATGCCGTCGGCCGTCAGGGCGGTGATCGCGCCGGGAACGGCGCGGTAATCCACGCGGGCGAAGAGGCCCGCGAACGAGACGCTGGTGTCGCCCGACAGCAGCGGCGCGGCGAAGGCCGGGTCAGATAGCTCGGCCACCGCAAAACGCACATCCCACACGCAGTCCTCGATCCCCTCGGTGTGGTAGAGCGGAAAGGCCAGCAGATCGCCGTCGGCCTGGGCCGAGGAGGTCATCGCCCACACCAGAATCGCCCCGGTGGCCTGGTCCTGCTGCAAGTCGGTCGATTGAAGCCATCTGCGTTGGAAGGCCATGGCGGTCTCCGCTAACTAGCGCACCACGCGGTACGTGAAGGTCAGGACACTGGTGAAGACCTGCTTGGTCTCCAGGTGCTCCGGGGAATAGACCGGCACGTTCTGGGTCTGGGTCCACAGCGCCTCGGGCAACGCCCAGAGCCGCCGCAGGCGGAAGAAGTCGGCGATCTGCTCGACCAGCGTCATCAGACCGTCCAGCTCGGCAGCATCGTCGGGGCTGACCTTCTTCTGCACGGCCACATCGATGCTCACATCGTGCTGGTTGGCATTACGCATGAGCCCCGTGACGGCGATACCCTTGGGCACGACCGACACCCGCAGTGTCTTGAGCTCCGCCAGGTCAAACTGCGGGCGGTAGTGCCGCGACGCCGTGAAGGCCTGGGCAAAGGTGCCCGCCGGAGCGTCGTTGAGCTCCATCACCAGGGCGTCGGCGATGTCAGTGATCAGGGCCATCAGGGCTTCCTCGGCTGTTCGAGGGTCTGGCGAATCCACCGTACGTCAGCGGCGATCTCGCTGGTTTGTTTCTCCAGAGTGCGCAGCCGGGCCTCATGGTCGGCCACGGTGTTGCGCTGCTCGCGAAGATCGTGCAGAGCGTCGGCCCGCTCGGCCGATGCCGCCCACACCGCGCCGATGACCGTCAGCGACCAGGTCACCAGCACCGCAATCTCCGGCACCCAGCGCAGGAGGCGATGTTTGCTCAGACTGGTCATGGCGTGGCCTCCACGTCGATCTGCTTGGTGTGAATCCGCAGCGTCCGGCGGTACGGATCGCTGTAGCGCCACACCGGCTCGTCACCCGGGGCCATGATTTCGTAGGTGAACATCACGCCGTCCTGCAGTTCCTGAATCCGGTCGCCGCGCCGGGGGAGCACTGGCCCGCCGTCCAGCACCAGGTGGGCGGCGCGGATCAGGTAATCCCGCGACTCCACCTGCAGCGCCGCGCCCTCGCCGTTGTCGACGGCGAAGACGGTCTGCCCAATGGTCGCTGTCACTTCGACGGTGTCAGCGCCGCGCTGGTAGATGACCGTGCGGGACATGAACTTCTCCCGCTGGTCTTCCAGCCACGCCGAGGATTGCTCGAGCAGATCCGCCACGATTCCCGTCTCCGAAAGGTGATCCGCGCCGGGTTACTGCGCCAGCCGCACGCGCACCGTCGCGTCCGCGTCGGCGGCCGCCTTGACGGTCTTGCCCAGGAACTTGTTGGTCCCGGTCTCACTGTCGGTCTTGGCCTGGCCGTCGCCCGCATCCCAGTAGACGCTCACGCCGGCGGCGATGGCTGTGCCGCCGCCCGTGGCCTTGGGGAAGTCAAAGATGCCGCTGACGGCCAGACTGCCCAGCGTGTTGGCGGCGATGGGGCGCTTGGCCACGCCGATCAGATCGTTCTGCACGACCACCGCCCCGGCGGCGACATCCGCGCCGGGGGTATAGTCGATGCTGTCGCCGTCCTGAATGAAGTTCGCCATGTTCGGTTCTCCGTAAGAAGTCTGGAGTCTGCCTCGGGGTCCACATCCCAGCGCCCCGGGCACGAGATGCCCGGGGCGCTGGGGGCGTGGCTTACGCCTCGCCCTTGCTCTTCACGCCGCCACGGGGGTCCTGCAGGGCGACGCCGAAGTCGTGGTATCCGCGCATTTGTATGCCTAAATATTTGAAGTCCGCCTCGGCCGATTCGATGGTCGGGCTCTCCTGACCATTGAGGAACGCGACCTCGATCACCGGCAGGTCGTTGGGGTCCGAGAGCAGATACCAGGCCTTCTGGCTGTTGCCGGTGTACTTGGTGTTGCCCAGATAGCGGCTGACCTCCACGCGGAACTTGCCCTGGTGGGGATTGGCGATCGGCGTCTTGGTGTTGGCCGTGGTGTCGCGGATTTCCAGGCTCTTGTAGAGCTGCGTGCCCAGGGCCGACAGCGCCGTCGGCACCAGCATGATCGCGGGCATCACGCCGATGGGCTTGCCGTCGGCGTCCACCTGGTCCAGGAACGTCTGCTCAGCGGCGCTCAGGGCGTCGATGCCCAGGACCGTGGCCGCGCCGGTCAGGTAGTTCTTGTTGCCGGCGGTGAAGAAGGCGGCGCTATTCAGGAAGATGGTCCAGAACACGTCGTTGATCTTCAGACCGCTGCCGCGCCCGAGCTTGCGGGGGACCGTGGTGATGGCGCCCAGGTCGTCGTTGATGATGTCCCGGCGGTCCACACCCAGCATCAGGCCGTAGGTGTCGGCCTTGTTGGTGTAGGTCTCGTTGCCCAGCGTCCCGTGCTTGAGCTCCCCACCGGGCGCCACCTGCTCGTACTGGTCGGTGCCGATCAGCCGGTAGCTGGTCACCGTCTTAAAGTCCGACACGTTGCGGATGGCGCAGATGTTCCGCCAGGCGCGCTCCACCGAGAAGAAGCCCTCCAAGAGGAACCTGTTGGCCACGTTGCTGAGGATTCCGCCAATATCGATGGTGCTGAAGCCGGCGTTCACCGTCGGGAATGCGGCCTGCATTACCGCCTTGGAATCGCGGAAGCTGCGGCCGGTGTATCCGTTGGCCCAAGCGGCCTCCAGGAGCAGTTCTTGCAAGCCGATGGCCCGGTGGAAGCGCTGGTCGGCCGCTTCCAGGGTCTTGGCCTCAAAGAGCTTCTCAAGGCCTTCGAGCCGAGCGCTCATGTAGCACGCCGCCTCAAGCACTTGGGCCGTGACACCGCCATCGTCACCGCGAACGATGATGCCGGGGGCGCCAGTGGTGACCGGAGGGATGGGCCGGCTGGCGCGCAGCACCTCCAGCTCCGTCTTGGTCGGGTCCCAACCCTCGGCGATGGCCTTGGCCTCGATGTCCGTGAAGCGGTTGCTGCAATGCGCCGGCGCGCATATCTTGCGAATGGCGGCGATGCGATGAGTTTCCGCCAGCGCCTCAGCGCGGAGCTGGTCAGCCGACTTCTCCGCAGCCGCCGACGGCAACTGAGGCGCAGCGGCCGCCTGAACAGTCGCGGGAGCCGAAGCCGCTGCGGCCTGGACCGGCGGCGCGGCGGGCGATGCAGCAACCGGGGTTGCGGCCGGCGCGGCCGGGGCGGCCGGAGCGGGGGTCGACGGGGTCGTGGGCGTGCTTGCATCCATAGTCGGGTTCTCCTTGTCTTGAGCCGAGGCCGCCACGTGGGCGGCGACTGCGTTTACGCTGGCCGAGGTGTTTCCGTCGGCGCCGAGGTCCACAAAACTGATCTCACCGAGCGTCGCCTTGCGGATGACGTTCACCGGGCCATCGAACGTGCGACCGTTGACGATGGCCTTCTGGGCTTCCTTGACGAACTCGAACTCCTCCACGGCGGCGCCGATGCTGGCCTGCCAGGGGAATCCGTTCTTGCTGGAGACGACGATCTCCTTGGCCGCCGGCGTGTCGCGCGAGACCAGGCCCGTGGCGACCAACTGCCCACCCTCAACGCGGATGGCGTCGGTGTGTCCCACTCCGGAGGACGCGTCGTGCCCGAAGCGGATGGGCCGATGCTGGCTGGGGATCGCCAGGCCGGCCAGATCCACCACCACCGGGTAGCGCCAACCGGCGAGGCGCATCGGCCCGCCGGTGTAGGCAACCATGCGGAAGCGCGGCAGCGCCACTTTGCCATCTCCACTGGCGGCTTCGGCTTCGATTTGGAACTGCGCCGCCAGCTCAATCGGCGGCGCGGTCGTTTTGAGCGCTTGGCTCATCGTCGTTCTCCTGGTTGGCAGGTTCCGTGGGCGCCGCCGTCGCCGGTGCGGCCGACAGCCCCAGTTGGTTCATCAGCGCCACTTCCTTGGCCCGCTGGCGCAGCTCGGCCTCCCAGTCGCGGCCCTGTCGGGCGTACTCGTAGGCGAGGGTGGTGGTGTGGCTGGCCAGGCGCGTGGCCTGGGCATTGGCTTCCTTGGCCGGGTCGACATGCTCCATCCCGTCCCAGAACCACTGGTGTTCGGGCAGGGCGCCGGTGCGGCGGAGGGACTGTGGCAGCAGGCCCTCAACGAGGGTGGCTTCATCCAGCCACGCGCGGAGCAGCGGGTCGAGGACCACGCGGCCCATGTGGGCCTGGTCCACGCGGATGGACTTGTAGTAGGTCTGGTGATCGAGGCGGCCGGAGGCGTAGTTGTAGCCCGAGGAATTGCCCGCCGCGACGTTGAACGGCATGTTCAGGCAGCGGGCGATCTCGTTGAGAATCTGCGCCTTGAACTCCCCATAGGTGGTCGCGGGCTGCTCGGCCGTCACCTGGCCCAGTTTCCAGCCGCCGGGGAGAACCGTCGCCATGCGGCGTTCCAGTTCCACCAGGTCCATGGGCTCGACCGGATCGGCCTCGCCGTTGGCCGGTGCATCGGTGTAGAGGACGGCCGCGAAGTCGGCGGCGGTTTCGGCGGCCGCGATGACCGCCAGGGTGTAGCGCCGCAGCTGCGCAAAGAGGGGCAGCGCCGGCGTGATCTCCGGCACACCCCGGTTCTGCCCTGGGCGGTCGGTGCGGAAGTAGTGGAGGATCGAACCGGCGGAAACGCGGTCAAAGCCGCGGAACGCGCCCAGCGCGCTGCCATCACCGGGGTGGGAGCGGAGGACGTGATACTCCACCGGGTTGCCCAAGGCATCCAGGACGATGCCATCGATCCCAGTGGCCAGGCCGGTGATCGGCGTGGCGACCTGGTCGGCTTCGATCAGACGCAGGTCCAGCTTCACCGCCGTCTCAAGGAGTGGGTTGGCGGTGAGCATGGCGAACACCTCGCCGCTCTCGGCACGGGCCATGCGCATGGTGCGGAGCTTCTCGGCCAGGCGTACCGCTTCGGCCCATTGCACGAAGGCTTGCTCGACGGTGCGGTTGGCAGCGTCGTCAGGGGTCAGGAGTTGGAGGCGCGGGCCGGTGCCCACCACGTCATTGGCCAGCGTCAGCACGATCCCGCGGGCGTAAGAGTTGTTGGCCACTTCGTAACGGGAACGGGCGCGGAGGATGCGGCGCACGGTGGGGTTGTTGGCGGCGTTGGCCGAGAGATGGTCGGCGTTCGCCCAGTGCCGGCGGTTTTCTTCGGTCGTGGCGGCCGCGTCATAACGGCCCAGGACCACGCGCCGTCCCGCGAGCATCGCGCCAGCAGCGCGCGTCGCCCGCAGGGGCTCCGAGCGCGAGAAGATGTTCTTCAGGAATCCGAGCATCCCGTCTTCAGTCCGTTCCAGGGGGCACCAGCTTCTTGAAGGTCGCGCCCAGGCCCTTCTTCTTCGTGGCGTTCTTGCTGGCCAGATACCGGTCGGCGGCGATTTGGTCGGGCAGCGAGTGCTGCTCCATCTCGGCGCTGTCGCCCTTGGCCCGCTTGGGGCCGGCGGCGTTGTCGCGGATGCTGTCTTGGAGATCCTCAGCCACGCTTGGGCTCCTTGGGCGTCGTGAACGCGTCCGCCATCGCCAGGCCCGGGTCCAGTTGGTCCAGTCGATCCAGCGGCACACCGTGGTCGCTCAGGTGCTGGCGGAACACCGCCTTGAAGCACCGACGCTCCCCTTGGCGTCCCGGCAACCGGTGTCCCTTGAGCTTCCCGCTGTCGATCCAGCGGATGACTGTCTGCTGGGCACAGCCCAGCACTCGGGCCATCTCGCCGGTGGTGTAGTAGTCGCGGGGTGTCAGTTGGCGCATGCGACCTCCCGCATCCGCTCGCATGCAGCCTTGATCCGTTGCGACACCCGTGAGGCGGACATGCCGTGGAGGGCGCCAATCTGGTCCTGGGTCAATTCGTCGAAGTAGTACTCCCGCACCATCCGGCGTTCGGTGGTTTGCACACAGCTCAAGAGGTGCTCGACCTGTTCGTGGCATTCGAGGGCCGCGCCCACCGGTTCCTGGTTCTCACTCAGCACGTCGCCGAGGGTGACCTCGCGGCCGTCGGTGTCGAGGACGCGCTTCGCGAGCGACATAACGACCGGAGGCCGGCGCCCACGGCTACAGCCCTGGCGACCGCGCAGGCCATCGAGCATGGCCCCGTGAATGCGCTTGGCGGCATACGTCGTGAAGGCCACGCCACGCTCAGGGTCGAATGACCGCGCTGCCATCAACAACCCTAACAAGGCGTCGGATTCAAGAGCATCGGCATCCACATGAGGTGGGAGCGATTGCCCAAGCCGTTTGGCCAGGCCCCGGGCGAAGCCCATGTGCTGCTGAACCAGGCGGTCGCGATGGCGGCGACGATTGATCATCACCTCCCAAGCATCGTGAGTGAGTGACTGGCGCATGAGCGATTCCCGTGGACCAGAAGAAGATCGTTCGACTTATCGAATGGACTGTCCGCCCCGGCGCGGTCAGGAGATCTGCTCGCGGGTGCAGACGCGCCGGCCGCAGTGTCGGCACTCGCGGCGGCGCATGAGCACTCCCTTGGGCAGCCGCTTGAGATAGACCACGCGGAAGTGCTGGCAGCCGCACTTGGGGCAGACAAGCCCCTTGAGCTCAGGCGCAGGCCCGGAAGGCCG
>Ga0209450_10000509_pt1 | contig 19924 bp, 19 predicted proteins | sample FrelakmetLWP11LW_FD_187149 | JGI IMG/M metagenome (GOLD analysis project Ga0209450, IMG submission 187149) | Freshwater lake sediment microbial communities from the University of Notre Dame, USA, for methane emissions studies - LWP11 LW (SPAdes)... | ecosystem: Environmental > Aquatic >...
GACCCAACCTTTCTTTAAAAGGATTTTTTTTCTTTTTTTTGAGAAGTTGTGCCGGCCGCTGACGGACCACCTTATTTTCGTGGCCGCAAGCGATATCGAGTCTGCCCGGGTTCACAAATTACTTGTCGCCGATCACTCGTTGATCCGCAGTGGCTTCCCGCTGCAAAAGTTTTGTGACCATCTTGCTGATGTGGATGCCATAAAAAAGAAATATAACCTGCCGGGAGGTTTTTTTGTCTGCGGGGTCATCGCTCCATTTAAACCCCAAAAAGGTTTGTTTCACCTTCTGGATATCGCCGCCCGCGTCATCAGGGAAAATCCGGCGGTGATTTTTTTTATTGCCGGTGACGGCGAGCAAAGGGCCAAATTGGAGTCCGAACTGCGGCTGCGCAAAATTTCTCAAAATTTCCGCCTTCCCGGTTTCATTACGGATATCGAGAATGTGATGGATTGTTTCGACATCGGCGTGTCGACCGCGCTTTGGGAAGGCCTTCCGCAAAGCCTGGTGCAGTTGCGACTGAAAAAAAAGGCCGTGGTGGCCAGCGACATACCCGGTCATCGTGAAGTCATCCGTGATGGCGTCAATGGCTGTCTTGTACCCATTGGCGATCATGAACGTTTTGCGTCCACCATATTGCAATTGGCTGCGGATCGGGCCCTGCGTGAACGTTGGGCGGCCTTTGCCGATGAAGATTTCAGTGCATGGGAAGCTGCACGCATGGTCGATCGCCAGGAGGAATTATACAAGCGTTTGTTCAAGCCTCGCGGAACAGAAAAATTGTAAACATAACTTTTCCGTCTGGCAAAGAAATAACATTCTTTCAGCAACAAGCGCTTGAAAAAAATATCTTTTGGCTTTACAATGGAAAAAATAAGGAAAAAGAGGAAAGCGTATGGATGTGAACGATCAAAAAAACAGGTTAACGGCACTCATTGGCGAATTGCAGTCACGAATGAAGGTTCCGGGGTACAACTATTTCACCCTGCTGGGGCTTTCCTTGTCGGCGACGCAAAAGGAGATCGAAACGGCATACCGCCGCCTGGCCGCAGAACTGTCAAGCGAGCGACTGACCGTTTTTGGCGAGAGCGAAGTTGCGCGCCAGGGTCGCGCCCTGATTCTCCAGTTGCAGCGCGCCTTTCAGGTCCTGAGTGACTATGGCCTGCGGGGCGAGTATGAGAAAAGAGGCTATAAAGAATATGTGGCTCCGGACATCAAGGAGGATTCGGTCGAATTTGCAAAAACGCTCTATCGCAAAGGAGTGACTCTTTTCAACCAGAAAAACTATCCGCAGGCCATTGCCGTCCTCACCGATGCCGTGAAGAACAATCCCGAAAAAGCCGAATATATTTCGTTGCTGGCATTGTGCCAGAGTGAGTTGCCGTCGATGAAACGCGAGGCGGAGCAAAACTTTATTAAGGCCGCCGCCATCGAGCCATGGAATGCCGAGCATGTTGTGGCCCTGGGCATGCTGTTCTATTCGGAACGGTTGTTGAAGCGCGCCGAAGGTTTTTTTCGCAAGGCGCTGGAGCTTGAGCCGAACCATGAGCTGGCACGAAAAAAGCTGACCGAGATCGTCGGGCCGGAAGCAAATTTTTCGAGCCAGATGAAGGAAAAAGGTGAGCAATTGCTGAAAAAAATCATGCCCTCGTTTTTTAAGGATAAAAAATAATAATTTGGCCAGAGACGGCAATCTCTCGTTCAGACTCCATTTTCCACAAATACGGGCGAATGCCCTTGCGGCGGCTTGCTTTTATTTTGAAAGCGGCTACAATGGGAAAGGGTATTGATCTACTATAGTGCAAAAAATATTTAGGAGGTTTCAATGAAGGGAAACAAAAAATTAGTTGCCACTCTGAATGCGCTGCTGGCTGATGAATTGACCGCGGTCAACCAATACATGGTGCATTCAGAAATGAACGCGAACTGGGGCTATGAAAAATTGCACAAGCATTTTGAAAAAAGAGCCATTGATGAAATGAAGCACGCGGAAAAGCTGATTGGGCGCATCCTTTTTCTCGAAGGTCTGCCCATGGTATCCACCCTTAAAAAGATCACTATTGGCGCTGATGTGGCCAAGCAACTGGCCAGTGATCATGCCGCTGAAGCCGCAGCCATCATGGCTTACAACCAGGCCGTCAAGCTGGCCGGAGAGGTTGCCGATTTTGCGACTCGCGAAATACTCGAGAAGATCTTGAACGAAGAAGACGCTCATATCGACAAGATCGAGGAATTGCAGGACCAGCTGGGTCACATGGGGGCAGCTATTTTCCTGACCACCCAGGTCGGGTGATGGAGACAGAATAATTAATTAACTACGATGCGGTCGCCAATGACCAGAAAGATTCCGGGTGGCGCGTCACGCAGTACAACTGTTTTCTGGTTATTCATGCTGGGCCACTTTTTTATCTTTGACCAGAACAATCACCTTCTCACTTTTTTTCATCAGCCATAGTTTTTCGCGGGCTTTTTGTTCCAGGGCCAGGGGATTTTCGCGCAGCATTTCAATTTCACGGCTCAGTTTTGATTTTTCCGCTTCCAGCTCCTTGATGGTCTTCTTCAGGGCGGAGATCTGTTTTTGGGTTTTTATGATTTCCAGCAGACCGCGATCCCCGAACACAAAAGCCATGATCAGGATCAAAAGAAAAAACGCCAATACCAGGGCCATGCCCCTGGATTGGAAAAATGAATTCTCTTTTTTATTCAATGAAGTTCATTCCTGTCCGAAGTAGCTGCTGGGTTTGCCTGGGCGTGGGTGATTCGGCACTGATGCGGATTGCATTAACGGTTCCGGATTCCCGAATTAAAAGCCATGAGTCCCTGAAAACAAACTTAATGCCATCGATGTATTTTACTTTCAGCAGATCCAAGCCCGGGAATACAAAGTTCTTTTTCTGCAAGACAGCCTGGAATTTTTCCTGGCGGCAAGGGGTTTTTACAACTTGAATTTCCCGCAGCAACAATGGCGGGAATCGTTTGGAAAAATTGCTCAGCAGCTGTGGCAGAGACTGCCGATAATAAGCCATCATTTCAGTGATCAGCAGGTTGAAAAGGATGCCGTCCTTGCAGGGAATGGCGCGGTTCAATGCCGCACCATGCGAGCTTTCCACCCCAAGGAATGCGCCGCGTGCCAAGAGCATGTCAGCCAGAAACTTGAACCCGACCGGAGTTTCATACACCTTGCGCTGATAGAAATCCGCGACTCGGGTGATTTGTTCGGTGGAGGCAATGGATTTGACGATATTGCCGCTCATTTTACGCACCGTGACCAGATACTCGATCAATGGCGGCATGATCAGGTTGGGTTCAATAAAGCGTCCCCGGCAATCGATAATGCCAAAACGCACACTGGTCGGGTCGGCCGCCAACCCGATATTGGCTTTTTTGCTTACGACCAACCTGGCCAGTTCCCGCAGATGGTTTTTATTGCAGGATGGGATTACTTCCCCAAAATACGAATCCGCGTAATTATGGATGGCCATGACCTCGATGCCGGAATCGCTGAGCAGGCGATCCAGATAATCGCGGGACGTTCCATACAGGTTGTCCACGATGATTTTAAGATGGGCGTGTTTGATGATGTCCAGCTGGACCGTAGCGGCGATATAATCCAGGTATGGAGTGCGGATGTCCACCGCATGGATCATGCCGGGATCGGGGTATTGGTGTTTGAAATGAAATCCGGGTCCGATTTTTCTGATTTCATTTTCGAGCAAAATAGTCTTGGAAGGCAAGGCGGGGGCCCCGTTGGCGTTCAGGATCTTGATCCCGTTGAATGTCGGTTCATTGCGACTGGCGGTGAAACACAGGCCGCCGCGCATTTGTTTCTGGGTAATGGCCAGGGCCATGGCCGGCAGGGGTGCGTCCCGGAACGGCAGAAAGGCATGAATCCGGTTCAGGGACAGGATCTGGGCGGCTTTTTGGGCGAAGGTTTCGGATAGGTAGCGGGTGTCGTAATTGATCATCACCGAGATCTCTTTACCGCCGGGTGCTTTTTTCAGACAATTTGCAAAAGCCTGAGTAGCCAGACGCACTTTGTGGAAAGTCAGTTCCTTTCCCATCTTGGCCTGCCAGCCGTTTGTACCGAATTTAATCTCCGCCATCAGCCTAAAATAGCATAAATAAAGCGGCTCTGCAACCGATTTATTCCCATGTCAACGGTCGCCTGCGCAGGATATCCCCATGTTCCCGGTCCTTTGGCCGCATTGCCGCCGTTTGGCAAATTGACAATTGGCGGTGAATGAATTAAAATTTCCCTGCATGCATTTGCTCGATTCGAATAACCAAGTCAATGGATCGAAAGAATTTGAGCCATGGTTTGCGATCAGTCATTTTCTCTTTTTAATTTTGTGGAGGTTTGATTCATGACCGAGGAAAATAAGGACGGCGTCGGTTATGTGCCCGATGATGGGGCTCAGGATAAAGAGGAGGAGGCCGCTGTAAAGGGCACTCCTGCCGATGGGAACCCAAAGAAAAAAAATGCCGCCAAAAAATCCTCTCACAAGTCTCACGAAGCCGACGATGCCTTGCAACAAGTTGTCCTGGAACGCGATGAGCTGAAAGACAAGTATTTGCGTGGCCTGGCCGAAATGGATAATTTCCGCAAAAGGATCAACAAGGAAAAAGATGAGTTTCAAAAATATGTGTTGAATGAATTCCTCCTGGATTTGCTGCAGGTCTTTGATAATCTGGAAAGGGCGTTGAAGGCGACCAGCTTGGAAAACGAAAAAGGGATTGTTGCCGGCGTGGAGATCATCCGCAAGCAGCTTCTGGACCTGTTAAAAAAATACCATGTGCTGGAAATCGATGCGCTGGGTAAGCCCTTTGACCCGGTTTTTCACGAAGCACTCAGCAAGGAAGAGCGGCCGGAGATTATCCAGCCGGTGGTTGTTGAGGTCTATCAGAAAGGATTCACTTACAACGACAAGCTGTTGCGCCCGGTTTTGACTAAAGTGGCCATCCCCAACGCGAATGGCCAGAGTCAGGACCCTGAAAGTAACTCCTAATGGCTAAGAACATCGGCATTGACCTGGGAACGACCAATTCCTGCATCAGTTATCTTGAAGGCCGCGAACCGTTGATTATCCCCAATCCCGAAGGTGCCCGGGTCATCCCGTCGGTGATCGCCATGACCCATGATAAAAAAAGGATTTTTGGCAATGTGGCCAAACGCCAGATGATCACCAACAGCAAGAACAGCGTTTGGGGGATCAAGCGCTTGATGGGCCGAAAATTCACCGACCATGAGATCAAGGAATTCAGCAAGCGCGTCGGCTTCGATATTGTCAAATCCAGCAATGAAGATGTCCGGGTTCGGTTGCTGGACACGCTGTATTCTCCTGAGGAAATTTCCGGCATGTTCCTGGGGTATTTGAAGGGCATCGCGGAAAATTACCTGGGAGAAACGATCGGGGAAACCGTCATCACCGTGCCTGCTTTTTTTAGCGATTCACAAAGGCAAGCCACCAAGGTGGCCGGCGAGATTGCCGGGCTGCACGTCAGCCGCATCATCAATGAGCCGACGGCGGCCCTGCTGGCCTATGGGCAGAAGATCGGTAAAAACGGCATGTATGTGGTCTATGATCTGGGCGGCGGCACCTTTGATATTTCCATCGTTGAAGTCAATGGCGATGTATACAAGGTCATTTCAAGTGTGGGCGATACGTTTCTGGGTGGCAGTGATTTCGACAGCCAGATCTGTGATTGGATATTCCGGGAAACGGAAAAAGAAACCGCGGTCGACCTCCGTGACAACAAGGAGATCGTGCAACGGGTCATCCAGATCGCCGAAAAATCCAAAATAGAACTGTCTTTTGATCTTGAAACCATGATCTCGATCCCTTACTTGCACCATTTCAGCGAAGGCAGCAATTATCATTTTCAAAAAAAACTGACCCGCTCGCAACTCGAGTCCTTTACCATGAATTATATCGACCGTACCATGGAAATGATAAAAAAATCATTGGCCGATATCCATGTTGAACCGGAGCAGATTGAGCGGACCATTCTGGTCGGGGGACAGAGCCGCATGCCGCTGATCTATCAAAAAGTCAGCGAGTATTTCAAAAAACCGCCGGATATCCAGATCAATCCAGAAGAAGTGGTCGCCCAGGGGGCAGCCATGCAATCGGAGATCATCACCGGCAAGGTCAAGGATCTGCTCCTACTTGATGTTACATCCCTCTCATTGGGAGTGGAAACAAAAGGGGATACATTCACCAAGATCATCGATCGGAATTCCACTATTCCCATAAAAAAGTCCATGATGTTCACGACCATCTCCGCCAACCAGGCGGTGGTGAAAATCCACGTACTGCAAGGGGAACGGAACACCGCTTCCGGCAACCGTTCGCTGGGGTTCTTCAATCTGATCGGCATATCCCCCGCCCCGAAAGGCATCCCGCAAATCGAGGTCAATTTTGAAATCGATGCCAACGGCATGGTCCGGGTATCCGCCCAAGACAAGAAGACCGGGCTCACCCAGGGCATGAAGGTTCAGCCCGCCAGCGGATTGTCGCCAGAGGAAATCCAGAAGATCATCCACGACGGTCATGAATATGAGGAGAAAGACAAGTTCGAATTGCACTTGAATAAAGTAAAGCTGCAACTCAGGGAGGAGTGGGAGGCCATAAAATTACATTACCAGCGTTATATTGAAAAAGTGAGCCCGATGGACGGCGCAGGCATCGATGCTCTCATTGAGCGGACGGCGCATGCATTGGAAGGGGAGGACGTCGATGTGCTTGAGCAGCTTTTAAAAAAAATGAAAAACTACCGTCTCATGATCAACAGTATTTTAACGGCTGAGATCGAAAAGTAGCTCCAATATGGCCCAAAAAGACTATTACCAGATACTGGGGGTCAACCGCGACGCCAGCGCCGAAGAAATAAAAAAAGCCTATCGCAAGCTTGCACTTCAGCACCACCCTGACCGCAACCACGACAAACCCGAGGCCGAAGAAAAATTCAAGGAAGCTTCCGAAGCCTATTCGGTCCTGGGCAACAGCGAAAAAAGAAGTATTTATGATCAGTACGGCGTGGATGGGTTGCGCATGCGCGGCGGCAACGGGGATGCGGGGTTTTTTTCTGACTCGGCCTTTGCCGATTTCGGTGATATTTTGGGCGATCTGTTCGGTTTTGGACAGTCTTTTTCAGGAGCCAGAAAACGCCGGGGACCAAGAAAAGGACGTGACCTCGGGCTGGAAATCGTCTTGACCTTGGAGGAATCCTTCCTTGGCGTGGAAAAGGAAATTGAACTGCAAAGGGATGTGAACTGTCATGAATGCGATGGTTTGGGAAGTGAGCCGGGGAAACAAGCCAGCGTGTGTTCAAAATGCAACGGTTCAGGCAGTGTCCGCCATTCCCAGGGTTTTTTTTCTGTTTCCACTACCTGTTCGTCCTGCCGGGGCAGTGGTAAGACCGTTGACTTCCCATGCAAAAAATGCCATGGCCAGGGACGAACAACGGAAGCCAAGAAAATTAAAGTGACTTTTCCAGCCGGGATCGATGAAGACAATCGGCTGCGCGTTGCCGGCGAAGGCGAAGGCGGCAGCCAAGGGGGGGCTCCGGGCGATCTGTACCTGGTGGTCAAGATCAAGGCCGACAAAAATTTCCAAAGGCGGGGCAACGATCTGCTTTGCCAGCTGCAGATCGGTTTTTCCCAGGCCGCCCTGGGTGATCAGATCAGTATCAAGACGTTCGAAGATGTGGAAAAAGTGAAAATCCCGGCGGCGGCTCAAAATGGCCAGGTATTCAATATCAAGGGCAAGGGCTTCCGGCAGATTAACCGCTGGAGCCGCGGCGATCTGTTGATCCAGATCCAGGTCATGACCCCGAAAAAACTCAGCCCCCAGGAAGTTGATTTGTTTAAAAAACTGAGAGAAATAGAAAAAAACAAGGGGAATACTCTGTTCGAAAAGGATGTGCCCAATTGATGAAGCCTCGTTGCCTTGTTATTTGGGCTTAAAAAAAATAGACAAGTGAAAAATGATTGAACTGAAAGGGCAGATCGGGAAATACAAGATATTGAAAAAATTAGGCAGTGGCGGTTTCGGCACCGTGTACCTTGCCGAGGATACTATTCTGAAATGCCAGCGGGCTTTGAAAATTCCTCACCGCACCGCTTCCCAACCCGACAAGCTTCTACAAGAATCCATCCTGCAGACGCGCTTGCTGGACCATCCGCATATTGTCAAGCTTCTGACTGTGGATATCGTCGATGGCATTTTAATTATGGTCATGGAGTATATTGAGGGCGTTGACCTGGAAAAGGTCCTCGATAAAAGCAATGTGTTGGGCCTGAAAACCGCATTGAAGTACTTCAAGCAGATCCTTTCGGCCCTGGCCTTTGCCCACCAAAAATCGGTCATTCACCGCGATATCCGGCCGTCCAACATCCTGATCAATCTGGAAGACGATGTGAAGATCGCTGATTTTGGTACATCCACGCTGCTCCAGGAAAAGCAGTATGCCACGACCAAAATCGGTTCGCCGCCCTATATGGCTCCCGAGCAATTCGAGGGCAAGGCGGTATTTGCTTCGGATATCTATTCGGCCGGATGCCTTTTTTATGAAATGGTCACGGGATTTCCGCCCATCGTCCTGGCCAATCCCATGGAGATCTATAAAAGGGCCAAGGCCGGCCAATTGGCGCCGCTAATGCAAAAAACGCCTTCGGTATCGCCGGAATTGAACTGGGTGATCATGAAGAGTATTGCCGCTGATCTAAAGACACGCTATTGCCAGGCCAGCGATGTGCTGAACGAATTGGCCCACTTGGAAAACAAGAACCATGATTTCAGTTCGGAATTAAAGGACATCCAGCAGCGCATCCATGCCCGTGAAAACCGAACTGATTATGTGTGCTGGAATTGCCGCAAAGCGATGGGCCGGCGCATGCCAAAGTGCCCGTACTGCGGCGAGGCCCAGTAGCCGGTCGCAACGTTTCCTCTGTACAATGCCACCGTAGACTGCGTATTGGCTTGGAAAACGGGGTCTTGATTTCAACCTGGTTTGCGGCGATAATTATGAAAGGAGCAACAATGGACCGAGAAGAATTGTTCAGGAAAATCAGTATCGAAAACAACAAGAAGCTTGTACTGCTGGTCTTGGACGGGTTGGGCGGCCTGCCGTTCAAGGGCCGGACCGAACTGGAAACGGCGCAAACGCCCAACCTGGATCTCCTGGCTTCTGAAAGCGAGCTGGGTTTGAGCCATCCGATCGCTCCGGGCATTACTCCGGGCAGCGGCCCGGCCCACTTGTCGCTTTTCGGTTACGATCCCTTGCGTTACAATATCGGCCGCGGTATTTTGGAGGCCCTGGGCGTGGGCGTCGCGGTCGGCAAGAGAAATGTGGCCGTGCGCGGCAATTTCGCCACCCTGGAAAACGGTTTGATCACCGACCGCCGGGCCGGGCGCATCGCGACCGAAAAAAACCGGGAGATCATCGCGTACCTGCAATCGAAAATAACCGAGATCGAGGATGTAGAGATCGGTCTTTATTCAGGCGAAGAACACCGTTTCGTGTTGGTCCTTACCGGGGATGGACTGAACGATGCTCTGACCGACGCCGATCCCGAGGCGGTTGGCTTGCCTCTCCTCTACGCCAGGGCCAAGAATGACACCGCCGCAAAGACCGCACGCATCATCAATCTGTTCATTGATCGCCTGACTGCCGAACTGGCGACATTTCACCCGGCCAACACCTGTTTGCTTCGCGGCTTTGCCCAACACCCGGCCATTCCCTCGCTGAAGGAACTGTTCAAGCTGAAAACAGCGGCCATCGCTGTTTATCCCATGTACAAGGGGCTGGCCCAACTTGTGGGCATGGATATTTTGGAAACCGGGCGCACTATCGAAGACCAGATCAATACTCTTAAAAAACACTATGCGGATTATGATTTCTTTTTTGTGCATATTAAAAAAACCGATTCCTACGGGGAAGACGGAAACTTTGCCGGCAAGGTGTCTGTGATTGAAGAATTTGACCGCTGGCTGCCTGCGATCCTGGAACTCCGCCCTGATGTGCTGGTCGTAACCGGCGACCATTCGACCCCGGCACTGCTGCAGGCCCATTCCTGGCATCCCAATCCGGTGTTGCTCAAGTCAGCTTTTCAAAGGCAGGGAGTGCAGCCTGCGGGTGAATTCAGTGAAAAAACCTGTGCCAAAGGTATCTTGGGAAATTTTATGGCCATGGACGTGCTGCCGCTGATGATGGCCAACGCGTTGAAATTCAAAAAATACGGAGCCTGATCCATGCCCTATCTCCAGCTCGAGGTCGGCCCTCTGCAGACCAACATGTATGTTTACTATTCGCCAGCCAGCCGGCAGTGCTATATCATCGACCCCGGCGCTGATGCAGAAAAGATCATCCGCCTGATCGGGAAAGAAAAATTGCAACCGCAGGCCGTCATCCTGACCCATGGCCATGCCGATCATCTGGGCGCCGCCGCGGCAGTGCTCGGTCATTTTCATGTTCCGCTGTGGATCCATGGGGCCGATGAGGAAAATGTGCGCTCGCAGTTCAACCGCGAAATCGCCGCCATGTTCGCCATGGCGTTGCCGCCACCGGCGGAACGCCTGCTTAAGGACGGAGAAACAGTCGGGGCCGATGACCTTGTCCTGAAAGTGATCCACAGTCCCGGCCATACTCCGGGATCCATCCTGCTGCAAGCCGGTAACCTGCTTTTTACCGGTGACACGCTGTTCCAGGGCGACATCGGTCGCACCGACCTGCCCGGCGGAGATGATGAACAAATGCGCTCTTCGCTGGACAAGATCAGGGTTTTTCCCCCGACGACCATCATCCTGCCCGGCCATGGTCCCAGCAGCACTTTGGCGCAGGAATTGGCAACAAACCCCTACTTCTGACATGGTCGAAGCCGCACAGCCGCCTTCACCCCTGGATCGTTTTTTGATCTATCTGGAATATGAAAGGGGGCTCGCGGTCAACACCATTCTTTCCTACCGCCAGGAGCTTGAAAAATATTTTGCGTTCCTGGCGAAAAACAAGCTGGATCACGTGCAGGTGAGCGAGAATGATGTCCTTGATTTCATCAGAATTGAAGGCCGCCGGGGCGGTGCCGTGGCCTCTCAGGCGCACCTGATCTCGGTTTTAAAGAGTTTCTACCGCTTTTTGCTCAAGGATGACTGCATGGAATCCAATCCATTGGCCAACGTGGTGTTGCCTAAAAAGTGGCTGCTGCTGCCAAGCTATCTGACTATTGATGATATTTTCCGCTTGCTGGACAGCCCCGATGTCAAAACGATCATCGGCCAAAGGGACAAGGCGATCCTGGAATTGATGTATGCCTCCGGACTGCGCATCTCGGAAGTAGTCCAGCTGAAGCAGGACGATGTGTACCTGGATGAGGGCTTTTTGCGGGTGCTGGGCAAGGGCGCCAAAGAGCGGATCGTCCCTTTCGGCGACACTGCCCGGGAAAGTCTGGAACATTACCTGAGCTACAGCCGGCCCAAGCTGCTGAAAGGGGCGAACCCACCGCAGATCTTTCTGAATTATGCTGGAGCCCTGTTCACCCGCCAGGGGTTGTGGAAGCTGATCAAGGCCTACGGGCAAAAAGTTGGGCTGTCCGGACGCCTGACGCCCCACGTGCTGCGTCATTCGTTTGCCACCCACCTGGTCGAGAACGGCGCCGACCTGCGTTCGGTGCAGATGCTGCTCGGCCATTCCTCCATCGCCACCACCGAAATCTACACCCACCTGGCCAAGGGGCAGGTGAAAAAAGTCTACGACCAGTTCCACCCGCGCAGCGGCAAGAAGTGAGCCCGGTTCAGAATTTCCAGTACAAGGTCAGGTAGGTGTAAAAATCGGCACGCGGTTTTTCACCTGTTTCGGGTGCATCATAAAAAACATATTTGATGTTGGGGATAATCTTCACATTCTCGTTCAAGGTCCAGCAGAGCCCGGCCAGGAGCACGTTGGCCTTGGCATTGTTGGCCATGGGGATGTAGTCGATCTTGCTGCCGTTGGGGTTGGGGTCGAGCAAGCGGTCATAGCGGGCAACCAGGTCGATTTTTTGGCCCAGTTTGATCACGCTGAATACGGACACGAACTTCATGTCGCTGCGGACATCGGTTTGCAATGAGTTGCGGACCCCAAAGTTGAGGCCGCTCCTTCCCCATTTGCCCTTTACGCCGGCGAAGGCCTGGAAAATATTGACCGAATTTCCATTGCCCAGTGAAGTGTAGTCGGCGTACAGTTCAAAAAACAGGGCCGGCACGGGCTGAAAATTGAGGCGGCCGTAAACGGCTTTGTCGCGGTCCGTTTCCGATTTGAAGCCGGCGCCATTGCCAAGGATAACGGTGTAGGTCAGCTTGCCCTTTGAGTCCAGGGCCCCTTTCAGTCCAACGCCGAAATCACGGGAGTTGCCGAATTTGAAAAGATCGATGGGCGTTTTCTCCATGGGCCGGTAGCCCCAGAACTCGTCCAGGGTGTCGTACATGGGAGTGCCAATAAGGCCCAGTAGCAGCGTGTGCCTGCCGAGCTTCGCGGTCAGGTAGGCGTCTTTGACAAAGGGGACCAGTGTGGCGGAGGTTTTGAAATCACCCGGGGTGTTCATTTCCAGGCGAAAGCGCATGGCGAACGCGTCGGTGAGGTTGTTGTCATAGGTGAAATAAATGCGCCGCAGCCAGAAACCATTGTTGTTCTCGACGGTCTCGTCGTGGTTGCTGAACGCATAATAATAATCGCCGAACACCAGTCCGGAAAACTTGCCTTCGCCTCTGAGGGCTTGGGCGGGGATCAGCAGCAGTACTGCCAGTGCGATAAGGGTTATTTTCTTTTTCATATTGTTCATTGAAATAGATCTACTGTCCGATTTTCTTCAGCCCCTGGCTGAGTTTTACGGCGGGAAGGGCGATATAGCCTGCTTCAGCGGCGAATTTCTGTCCATCGCCCAGGATCCATTTCATGAAAGCTGTCAGCAATTGTTTTTGCGGTTTACCATGGCAGACAAAATACAAATCCCGGGCCGGCGGGCTGGGATATTTATCGTTGGCAATGGCTTTGATCAACGCGTCGCGATGACCGTAGAAATTCTCATCGTCGTCGATGCGGCCGTTTTCGTTCAGGTCAATAGGCAGGATCGCGGTTCCGATTATCGGCTTGAGGGTGGTGGCGTCGAAAGCATAATTGACATTGTTAAAGCCGATTCCCAACGCGTCCTTGCGCACGGCTTCATTTAATCCCGGATCGCCAAAAACGCCGATCCCCAGAAGGTCCTCCTGTTTTTTACCCAGAAACAAGGCCCAGGTTTCGGCGGCGCCGCAAGAATCGGAGCGGGTATAGACGTGTATCTGAATATTGCCCTTGGTGGCCGTGAGCTCATTCCAGTTTGGGGGGGGCTCGGTAAGCCAAATGCGTTTAAAATCGGCCTTCTTCATTCCCTTTTTCAATAATTCCTTCAGCAAGGGATTGCCTTGATTGACGACGGCCACCACGGCATCCTTGGTTACAGGAATGAACCATGCCCCTTTCTGGATCTCGGTGGGATGAATTTCCCGGGAAACCATGCCGATATCGACCATGTCGGCCAAGGCGTCGGCAATACCCTTGCCGGCTCCGCCCGCAGAAATGTCGAAACGGACCTCGGGGTTAAGTTTGCGGAATTCCTCCGACCATTTCATTACCATTGGGTAGAGGGCGAAGGCGCCGGAAATGGTGATCGTGCCTTGCAAGCTCTTCCCGCTCTCTTTCTGCTTTGGAGCGGCTTGGGCTGTCGTTGACGACAGCAGGATCAGTACGGTCAGGATAAGCGACAATTTTTTTATCATTGTTTCCTCCCATATTGGGCTACAATTATAGTACAATTATACTGAGTTAATAAACAAAGTCAATACATTAAACTGTTTTTTTTGAAATGAAGTCCCTATATCCTGAATTTGAATTTTTTAGTTTTATGATCTACAATGGAGACGAGGTGACTCTTGGAGCAAACCCTGGCCATGATCAAGCCCGATGCAGTTGAACGCCACCTGGTCGGAGCAATCATAGAGGAAATAGAAAAAAACGATTTCCAGATCACCGCCATCAGGACCCTGCGTTTAACCGGAACTGCCGCGGCGCAGTTTTACCGCGCCCATCAAGGCAAACCTTACTTTGAGAGTCTGGTGCAATATATTTCATCGGGGCAGATCTATGTCCTGATCATTGAAAAAAACGATGCGGTCGAATCATGGCGGCAGCTGATGGGGCCCGCTCGTCTCGAACTGGCTGAATCCGGCACGCTGCGCCGGCGCTACGCGATCGATGTGCAGAAAAACAGTGTTCATGGTGCCGATTCCCCGGACACGGCCCTGAATGAAATAAAATTTTTTTTTGGAGAGGGGAAATGAAAAGTTTTCAGATCCGCAGCAAGATCGTCAACGGCGTGGCTGTCCTGTATTTGAAGGGCCATCTGGATGCCCACCAGGTTGGCCGTTTTGAGAAAGAGATCGTGCGGCTGATACGCGACAGCAATTTCAAGATTCTCATCAACGGCCAGGAGCTGAATTACATCACGTCGGCCGGCATGGGGATCATCATGGGCTATATTGATGAGGTGCGTGAAAAGGGCGGCGATATCAAGCTGTGCTCACTGGTTGAGCGCGTGTACGAAACCTTTGATCTGGTCGGGTTTACCGAGATCTATGACTTTGTTGCCGATGAGCAGGTGGCCATTGAAAAATTCAGCCAAATTCCAACCCAGTCCTGATTTTTCCATCACCATCCTTTCCCAGACGCAGTTGCTGAAAATGGTGGTCGAGCTGACGCGGCACATCGCCGCCTTGTTCAATTTTTCGGTACCCGAAGCCCAGAAGATCTCCCTGGCCATTGACGAGGCCGTGACCAATGTCATCAAGCATTCCTATGGCAACAACAGCGGTCAGCTGATCACCATCGAATATTTTCTGGCTCTCGGCGGCATCAAGATCCGCATTTTTTACCGCGGCCTGCCGCCTCAGATCATGGATGCGGATGTGAACATCAGTAAAATGATCAAGAATAAAAAGAAGGGCGGGTTGGGTGTCAAACTAATGAAAACCATCATGGATTCGGTAAGCTATAAAACGATCGGCGGTAAAAACTGCTGTGAAATGATCAAATGGCAGAAATCGATCTGAAACAGCTGCAGAAAGAGCTCAAATTCAAGAAACTGCAGCTGAATTCCATTTATGAACTTTCCTCGGCCATTCACTCCTCATTTGACATCGATCATGTCATCCGCATATTCTTTTCGACCCTCATGGCGCCGTTGGGCCTTTCACGCACCTTTTTTTTTGACCCGGGCCAGTCCCTCTTTCGCAAGCGTGGTTTTATTCTGAGCGAGGCCGAATCCCTGTTCATCAAGAAGAATATCCGAAAAGCCTTGGGCGGAACGCTGACTTTGGCTATTGAAAGCCTGCCGGCGGACCAGGATAAAATAAAAAAACTGCTGCTGACCAAGGGAATTCACTACCTGCTCAACATCGCCGGGAGCAAAAAAAAGACCATCGTCCTGGGGTTGGGCCGCAAGTTCAACCAACGGCCCATGGAACAGGAAGATTGCGAATTCGCCTATATCCTTTCCCGCTTCATGCTCATTGAGCTGGATACGATCTATTACCTGGCGCAGATCTTTGAGAAAAAAAAACTGGAACATGAAATAAAGATCGCCCGCGACATCCAGCTATCCCTGCTGCCGCAAGAACTGCCAAAACTGCAAAATTATGACATATCGGTCATTTACGAAAGTATCCAGGAAGTGGGCGGTGACTATTATGATTTTTTAAAAAATAAAAAAAATCTCCAGCCGCTGGTTCTGGCCGATGTGGAAGGCAAGGGATTGTCGGCCGCCCTGTTGGCCGCATCCTGCCAGGCCATCATCCATTCATTGAATGAGTTGCAGCTGTTCCAGCCGGCCGAGTTCGTCGCCAAAGCCAATACGTTGATCCACCAGATCACCAATGGCAGCCGTTTTATCACGTTGTTCTGGATGCTGCTTGATGATGAAAAACTGGCTTTGACTTACGTCAATGCGGGGCACAACCAGCCTTATTTGATTTCGGGCTCCAGGATCGTCAAATTGAATGCCGGCGGATTTCTTATCGGTTTCAGCGATTGCAGTACGTATGAACAGGAAACCATTCAATTGAATCACGGAGACATTGTGTGCGCTTTTACCGACGGTGTGTTCGAAGTACAGAATCCCGAAGGCGAGGAATTCGGCGAAAAGGGCATTGTCGATTTCGTTCGTCAAAATTCCAGCTTGAACGCGGCTGAAATAAGCGGCGGCTTATATAAAAAAATCAAGAATTTTGCCAAAAAAACCAATTTCAGAGATGACTTTACCATTTTGATTGTCAAAGTCCGCTAATGGGGGATCCATGAATACCGTGGTGCTGGGATTGCAATGGGGCGATGAAGGCAAAGGCAAAGCCATTGACTATTTGGCTGGCTCATTTGAGGTGGTGGTTCGTTTTCAGGGTGGTCACAATGCCGGCCATACCGTATATTATCAAGGAAAAAAAAATATCCTGCACGTGCTGCCTTCGGGTATTTTTTATCCCGACTGCTTGGCCGTTATCGCCAATGGCGTAGTCATCCAGCCGATGCAATTGGTCAGCGAGGTTCAAAACGCCCGCAACCTCGGCTTGTCGCTGCAAAATCTTGCTATCAGTGAAAATGCGCCGCTGATCCTCCCCTTTCATCAGGAGTTGGATGTGGTTTTTGAGGATTCCCGTTACCAGCGCATCGGCACCACCCGGCGTGGGATCGGCCCGGCCTATGAAGATGTCGTCGGTCGCCGCGCCCTCTTTGTCAAGGATTTGCTGCATGAGGACATATTCCGAGCCAAGATCGCTCCCTTGGCGGAGTACTATCAGCGATTATTTTCAGCGCATGGGCACCCGGTGGCAAGCCTGAACGAGGAAATCAAGCAGTATCTGCAGGCCGGCGAATTTCTCCGCCCATTTGTCTGCGATACAACCCAGTTGCTGCAGCAGGCGTACCGCTCTGGGAAAAAGATCCTGTTTGAGGGAGCTCAGGGGACTTTACTCGACATCAACCTGGGTACGTATCCTTTTGTCACTTCTTCGAACACCACCATTGCCGGAGTGTTCGCCGGGACCGGGCTGCCGAGCAAAGCCGTGGACCGTGTGATCGGCATTACCAAGGCCTACACTACCCGTGTAGGCGAAGGCCCCTTTCCCAGTGAACTGACCGATGAAAACGGCCGCTTGCTGCGCGAATGGGGAAATGAATACGGATCGACCACCGGCCGGCCGCGGCGGGTGGGCTGGCTGGACCTGGTGGCCCTGAAATATGCCGTGCAGGTCAATGGCGTTGATTCGTTGTTTTTGACCAAGCTGGACGTGCTCGACGAAATGGCCGAGATCCAGGTGGTCACTGCCTATGAGATCGACGGGAAATCCGTGGAATCATTTTCTCCGCATGCCGACGTCTTGAGCCGGGTGCGTCCGGTCTGCAGTATCTTTCCAGGATGGCAGAAAAAGCTGGGTTCGATCAGCCGCTTCCGGGACCTGCCCGGTCCAGTTCACGATTATCTCAAATTCATCGAGAATTTTGTCGGGGTGCGCGCCAGCCATGTTTCTATCGGCGGCGAACGCCGCCAGACCATAGAGATCGAGGTTTGAATTATCCCTTAAACTGATCCAGCGCCTTCAGTAACAGGTGGGCGGCCCGTTCCAATTTCGGCGCCTCAATGACATAGGCCAGGCGAATCTCGTTTTTTCCCCGCCCCGGGGTGCTGTAAAATCCCTCGCCCGGTGCGACCATCACGGTTTCATTGTTTACATTGAACTCGTTCAGCAGCCAGCGGGCAAAGGTTTCGCCGTCGGCGATCGGCAGCTTGGCCATGATATAAAACGCCCCTTCGGGCTTTTGCAGGATGATCCCTTTGTGAGAGGTCAAAGTGGTGAACAAGATATCGCGGCGCTTCTGGTACTCGGCCATGACCTCCTTGAAGTAGTCGTGCGGCAATTCGTAGGCGCCAATGGCCCCGACCTGCTCGAGCGTTGGCGGGCACAGACGGGCCTGGGCGAACTTGCTGATGCCCTTGATGATCTCTTCGTTGCGCGAAATGACAGCGCCGATGCGGGCGCCACAGGCCGAATAGCGCTTGGAAATGGAATCGACCACGATGACGCGTTCTTCGAGGCCCTCGAGTTGCAGAACGCTGAAATGGACCTTGCCGTCATAGGTAAATTCCTTGTATACTTCGTCGGCGATAAGGTACAGATCATGCTTTTTCGCAAATTCGCCGATCGCCTTGAGTTCGGCCACGCTGTATACCGTGCCGGTGGGGTTGTTGGGTGAACAGAGCAGGATGGCGCGGGTGCGCGGGCTGACCTTCTTTTCGAAATCCTCCATTTTCGGCAGGTGGAAGCCGTCCTCGGCCCTGGTGGTCACCGGGACGATCTTCACGCTGCAGAGTGAGGCATAGCCGTTGTAATTGGTGTAGAACGGCTCGGGAATGATGATTTCATCGCCCGGGTCGGCCACGGCATTGAAGGCGAAGGAAATGGCCTCGCTTCCGCCGGTGGCGATGACGATATTCTTGTTTTCCAGTTTGATCTTGAAATAGGCGAAATAGTTGGTCATGGCCTCTTTAAGGGCATCGAGGCCGTCGGAGGGACCGTAGGAAAGGACCTTTTCCCCGTAGGCAACGATCTTTTCCAAAAAAACGGCCGGGGTATGGATGTCGGGTTGGCCGATATTGAGGTGATAGACGGTGGTGCCCCGTTTTTTGGCGGCATTGGCCAGGGCGGTCAATTTGCGGATCGGGGATTCCTGTATACTTTGGGCTCTTGCGGATATTTTCACAATTCCTCCTGAAATGTTAGAGCCTTATGGCAAATTCTAAAAGTTTTTGACTTTTTAGAACAAATTTTTTAATTTGCTATCTAAGGCTCTGCTCCAGCTCTGCTGGGTTAGAACATAAATTATATACCTTATTCCAGGGATAATCAATCCTCGATTCTGTCTGCCAGACACGACTTGCGAAAATGAAACGCCAATGTTATGGTTAGCGTTGGGACCGAAATGCAATTGAAAAAAACCTGGATACTCGAGCGGCAACTGCATGAACTCAAGGCCGAGCTTGGGGCTGGAGGTTTCCGCGAATTCGTCGCCCGGCAGGTATTTCAGTGGCTTTACCAGAAGAACAACCAGGACCCCGATGCCTGGAGCAATATTCACAAGCAGGACCGGAAAAAACTGGCCGAACTTTATGAATGCAGCTGCCGGCCCGTCTTATCGAGGCAGGACGACGGCCAGGGAACGCGAAAATACTTGATCGGTCTGGCCGACGGACTGCAGATTGAAACCGTGCTGATTCCTGAAGCAGGCCATTACACTTTCTGTCTGTCGACCCAGGTGGGTTGCGCCCTGGCCTGCCGCTTCTGCGCTACCGGCACCATGGGTTTGCGCCGCAACCTGAGCGCCGGGGAGATTGTCTCCCAGGTGCTGACGCTGAAAAAAGAGCTCGAAGGATCCACCGGCAAGGTGAACCTGGTTTTTATGGGCATGGGCGAGCCGCTCCTCAATTATGACAACCTCAGCCTGGCCCTGCAACGGATCATTGCCGCCGAAGGGATGGCGCTCTCTCCGCGCCATGTCACCGTGTCCACGGTCGGCATCCTGGAAAACCTTAAAAAACTTGAACATGATTTTCCCCAGGTCGGGATCGCCTTTTCGCTGAATGCGCCGGATAGTGATCTGCGCGCCCGACTGATGCCTGTTTCCCGGCCGGATGACCTGAACCGCCTGCTGGCCTATTTCAAGGAGAACAAGCGCCGCCGGCGCCTTACCTGCGAATATGTGCTGCTGCGCGGCGTCAACGATGCCCCGGCCCAGGCCAGGGCGCTGGTGCGTTTGCTGCATGGCATCCCGGTCAAGATCAACCTCATCCCTTATAACGAAATCCCGGCC
>Ga0209450_10000510_pt1 | contig 19833 bp, 16 predicted proteins | sample FrelakmetLWP11LW_FD_187149 | JGI IMG/M metagenome (GOLD analysis project Ga0209450, IMG submission 187149) | Freshwater lake sediment microbial communities from the University of Notre Dame, USA, for methane emissions studies - LWP11 LW (SPAdes)... | ecosystem: Environmental > Aquatic >...
AAAAAATTTGGGGTCATGGCGGATTAGCCTTAAAATCGTCGAACCCTACGATCGTCCTTAACTTCACTTAGGCAAACTCGCGGCTCTGCCCGGGGACTCCCGCAGTTTGACGGCTCCGAAGAAAAGTGAAGTTTCCCACGTCGTGAAGTGCTCAAATTGAAGAACCAGAGGAGCCTCCATAGGGACCGGTGAGAATCGTAAGTCACACGCGCTGGGAATGCAAGTATCATCTGGTCTGGATCACCAAATACCGCAAGCCGGTTTTTACAGGCGAGGTGGCTGCGCGGTTGCGGGGGTCGGTGCGTGAAGTTTGTAAGGCCAAAGACGTTGAGATTCTCAATGGGCATATCTCCCGGGACCACGTTCACATCTTCGTATCGGTACCGCCGCACATTTCGGTCAGTGATCTGCTCAAGGCCGTCAAGGGACGGGCGTCGCGGCGGATGCTGATGGAGTTCAGGCCGCTGAGCCGTCAATTTTGGGGGCGGCACTTTTGGGCTCGAGGCTGCTTTGCGGCCGGTTCGGGCAATGTGCCCGATGAACAGGAAGTAAATACCAGGCGAGGCATAAGGTCTGGAGGCCGAGCAGGATGGCGAAGCTGGTGTGGTAGCCTTGGGGGGAGTAGTTGCCGGAAGCCGTCACGGGAAAAAGGGCGATGACGCCGCCGATTCCCCATTGGGCGGCGAAGGCGGTGGCGAAGACCAGGACGTTGAGGCCGGTGCTCACCCGGCCGGCCAGCTGGGGCGGAAAACTCATGGCGAGCGCCGGGTATGGGATGACGCCCGTCGTGCCGACAAATCCGAAAAGCATCCACAGCGGTGTGGCCCAGTTGACCGGCGCTGCCATCAGCAGCACCTGGATCACCATGAAGAGAGACATCCCCCACACGGCGGTCGTCATCGGCTTGATTCCTGTTTGACTGAGCCTTTCGGTGATAAAACCGACGATGACGTAGCCCGCTGTCATGGCCGCCGCCGTCCAGAACAGGACGCCCGCGATGCCGGCGCGGTCCATGCCGGCCATGTCCCGCAGCCAGGGACCGGCCCACAGGCCGTGAATGGACATGAAGGCCACCTGGGAGACGACCGTCAGCGGGGTCACGCGCCAGAACAGCCGACTGGTGAACACCTGCCCTATCCCTTTGAGGGGGTCGCTCAATTGGGTGGCGCCGACATCCCGGCGTTTCTCCGGTACCCCCCAGAAAATGGCCGCCGCCACCAGGGCGCTCAGTGCCCCCAGCAGGATGAAAACGCCGCGCCAATCCGCGTACCCTAACGCGAACTCCACCGGCACGGTGGCAGAAAGCGCGCCCATCCCCCCGGCGGCCAGGTGCAGGCCGTTGATTCTCGGCCACAGTTGGGCCGGAAACCACAGGGTGTAGGCCTTTATGGCGGCCATGTATCCGGCGGAAACACCCAGGCCGATCAGCGCCCGTCCGGCCGACAGCCCGAAGAGGCTTGTCGCCATCCCGAAGACCAAAGACCCTCCGGCCGCGAAGACCAGGAGCGCTCCTTCCACCCGCCGCGGCCCGAACCGGTCCAGCAGCACGCCCAGCGGCAGTTGAAACGCGGCAAACGACACGAAATAGGCCGATGTCAAGAGGCCCAAGTCGGCCGGTCCGATCTGAAGGTCCGCCGCCAGGTTGGGCGCGATGACCGCGTTGACCACCCGGAACAGGTAGGACAAAAAATACGCCAACGCGAAGGGGATGAGGACGCGTAATAGCGTTGGAAGGGATGCGTGGCTTGGGTGGGTCGCGTTCATCGCGTCGGCAGAGTCAATATTTATAAAATCGTCACAGCTTCAAAACACCCGGTTTGAAGGTGAGCGTTGCGAAGTGGTCTTCAACGGTTTCCTCTCTGCGGATCAACTCGACGGTGCCGTCACGCCTCAGCAGCAGTTCCTTGGGACGCAGTTTGCCGTTGTAATTGAACCCCATGGAATGACCGTGGGCGCCCGCGTCGTGGATGACCAGGATGTCGCCGTCTGCGATCGGCGGCAGCTCGCGCTGGATGGCAAACTTGTCGTTGTTCTCACACAGCGAGCCGACCACGTCCACCGGTCCGGCGGGTTTCCGGTCGAGCTTCGCCGGGACCGTGATGTGGTGGTAGGCGCCGTACATCCCCGGCCGCATGAGGGCCGACATGCAGGCATCAACCCCGATGTAGGTGCGGTAGATGTCCTTGCGGTTGATGGCCGTGACCACGAGGGCCCCGTGGGGGCCGGTCATGTAACGTCCGCTTTCCATGTAGAGCCGGGGGACCCAGCCATGCTTTGCCTTGAATCCCCGGAACAACTCCGCCACCTCGGCCCCCAGGGCGGCGAGGTTGAGGGCCTCATCCGCAGGCCGGTAGGGAATCCCCAGGCCGCCGCCCATGTTCATGAACTCGAAGCGGATGCCGAGCTCTTTGGACACCCACTCGATCAGCTCAAAGAGCATGGCCACGGTCTGCACCATGAAGCGGTAGTTGCGCTCGTTGGAAACCACCATGGTGTGCAGGCCGAAGCGTTTGGCGCCGCGGCCGATGGCCTGGCGATAGGCGTCGACGACCTGGTCATGGGCCAGCCCGTATTTGGCCTCCACCGGGTTGCCGATGATGGCATTGCCGGTGCGCCGCGGCCCCGGGTTGTAGCGAAAGCAGATCAGTTCGGGAAATTTCGGGACTTTCGGCACCAGGTTGATGTCGTCCAGGTTGAGGATGCAGCCGCCGTCGGCCGCCGCGACGTCGAACTCGCTGCGGGACGTGTTGTTGGAGGTGAACATGAGCTCATCGCCCCGCGCCCCGATGCTGCGGCAAAGCATCAGTTCGGGCGCCGAGCTGCAGTCGAACCCGAACCCCATGTCCCGCGCGATCTCGAGGATGCGCGGGTTGGGAAGCGCCTTGACGGCAAAATATTCACGGAAGGCGTCCACGCCGGAAAAGGCCTTCTTCAGGGACTCGCCCGTCCGGCGAATCCCTGCCTCGTCGTAGATGTGAAAAGGGGTCCCGAAATGGGCAACCACCTTGTCGATAAAGGGATAGAGGCGCTTTTCGAAATCAGGTGACATCGGCATGCTTCAAGTTCTCCTTTTTTTCAGTCTCTGAATGCTGGAATCGTCAAGCGGAATGCGTGCGGTTTCCTTGTAGGTCTGCAAAACGATCATGGTGCGGGTGGATCGCACCTGGGGCAGGGCCGCGATTTTCTCACGCCGTATGCGTTCCAGGCGGACGGTGTCGGCAGCCCTTATTTTTACCATGAAGCCGTCTTCGCCGGCAACGTAGTGGACTTCCTGGATGTCCGGTATGGCGGCCAGCACCTCGCCCAGCTCGGATTCGTCGCTGCCCGGCTGCGGGGTCACGCAAACGAATGCCACTAAACTGCGGTCGAAGCGCGCGGGGTTGAGCCGGACCTCGTAGCCGTCAATGATCCCCTGCTTCTCGAGCTTGCGGACCCGCTCCAACACGCCCGAAGGTGCCATGCCCACCTGCCGGGCCACTTCGATGTTCGGGACCCTGGCCTTTTCCTGGAGAATTTTGAGAATCTTGAGACTGATATCGTCCATGTCGGCATTTTTGTTGTTATATTTTGATTTTTTTAGACAAATATTTTAAAAATATTACAATGTCAAGAAATTAATTCACTTTTTTAAACATTTTAAGGAATATACCGCTCATCGTCAACGCCTGGCCGCCACAGAATCGATAAACTGCGGCACAAACCCGATATATCGCAAAGATTATTGTCTGGTGGTGGGCCGAATATCGACAATCTCCGCGAAAATGCTGATTATATCGGTTGATTCCCATTCAACCACGCAGTCAACAGACATTTTTAACATGGATTTATGACCGCCCCCATGGTAAATATTGTATTTCAACAATAGATTTGGGATATTTTGATTATTTGCCGCGTGCAGGGCAAACACCGTTTCTGAAAGGAAAAGGCCGATGTACGAATCGCACTACGGATTGAGCAGGAAGCCGTTTGAAATAAGCCCAGACCCTGATTTTCTCTGGTATGGGGAGAAGCATCGGGAAGGCCTGGCCATTTTGAAATACGGCATTCTCGAGAACAAGGGGTTTCTGCTCATCACGGGTGAAGTCGGCACGGGCAAGACCGCTCTCATTCGTGCCATCGAGAAGGAAGTCCAGGCTCGCGCCATTATCGTCACCATCCCCGATCCGGGCATGACCCTAATGGACTTCTTCAATTTCATGGCCTCCGAGCTCAAAATGGAGCGCAACTTCAAGAACAAGGGAGATTTTCTGATCCAGTTCAAGAAGCTGATGCTGGATGCGTTCTCATCCTATCGTCGGGTGCTGCTGATCATCGACGAATCGCAGCGGTTGAATCACGAGCTGCTGGAGGAAATCCGGCTCCTGTCCAACATCGACTTGGCAGGCAAAGTCCTGATCAATATCTTCTTCGTCGGCCAGAGCGAATTTCGGCAGATTCTGGCCCGGGAAGAAAACCGGGCCGTCCGTCAGCGCATAACGGTCAGCTATCACCTTCCCCCGCTCACGGAAGATGAGACCGGACACTACATCAAACACCGCCTGAAAGTTGCCGGCACGTCGCGTGAGATTTTCACCCCCGATGCGCTCCAGGCGGTTTATCGGTATGCTAGTGGCTTGCCGCGGCTGACCAACATCGTTTGCGACCATGCACTGATGACCGGCTATGTGCGGGGCCTGAATCAGGTCGATGCGGATGTCGTTCGTGAATGCGGCGATGACCTCAAGATCACGATTGGTGCGAGGCCGCCCGCTGACAAAGCTCCACCCGCAGCTCCAGCTCATCCACCCGCAAAGGAGGCCGTAAGGCCGTCGGCTCCGGTTAAGAGTCAACAACCGCAATCGACCCGCAGCGCTTTTATTTTTGCGGCCTTCCTGGTCTTTCTGGGAGCCGGATGGTATTTCTGGGGAGACAGGGTCTCGGATCAGCTGGCGCACTGGGGCAAGGGGAAAGAAGCCCGCGTGACTCAAGGCTCGACGGCCGGAGAAAGTCCGGGGCGCCTGGGCAGCGCCCCCCCCCTGCCGGTGGAAACCGGACCGCGTGAGCCGAGGCCGGCCGAGGCTTCCGGGGATACGGCAAAAGCCCCGATTCCCCCGGCGCCGGAGTCCGTTTCCGCCGCAGCCCCAAAACCGGAAGCGAAAGAGCCTGCACCGGCCGTCGAGCCGGCCAGAGCCGAGCCAAAAACCGTAGCTCCGCCGCCGGCTGTCACAGCTCCGCCGGCCGCCCAAGCGGCGTCACCCGCCCCGTCGCCTGCCGCGGCCGCACCTGCAGCCGCTGAGCCCTTCAAGCTGAAGGATTTTACTGTGAACTTCGCCCAAAATTCAGCGGACATCAGCGGCTCAGCCAGGGAGGTTCTTGCGAAAACAGCCGCGCTGCTCAAAACCAACCCCCGGACCGCCGGGATCATCGAAGGCCACACGGATATAACCGGTGATGCCGCCTACAACAAGCTCATTTCGGAAAACCGGGCGGTTTCGGTGAGAAACTACCTGATCGCGCAGGGTATCGACGCTTCCCGGCTCTCCATTTCGTCATTTGGCTCGGAAAAACCCGCGGACACCAACGCTACGCCTGAAGGGCGCAGCAAGAACCGGCGGGTGGTGATCCGCATCGTCCCGAGCAAGCAGGGATGACATTCACTGCTCCGGAGGCCCTGCATTAAAAACCGGCCATCGACGACTCGAACGGCAAACCCGAACACCGCGTGACCGGCCTGCTCGACGATCCCCGTACCGCCCGCCAGTCGCCAAAGAGCGCCCTGCATGGCCGTCATCTCACTCCCGCCGTGCGAAAGCGGCGCGCTTCATCGCAGTTTTTCAACACCCTTGTCAGCGGGTGCGCAGTTTCCATCGGATGACCGAGCTTTCGTAGTCGATGGTGTACTCCACCCGGCTGAGAAAATCCATTCCTAGCAGCCCTCCGTAAATAGGCGTGGGCCCCTCGAAGGCCAGGATCACCACCGGGAAATCCCGGGCGGTGATGGGACCGACCCGCATGGCGTCGACCTTGCCGACTTCGGAGTGGACCGACTGGCCGCCGGCCACCTTGGACTGGCCTTTGGCCAGAGTCATGATGTTCAACTGGTGGGCCACCGGCCGGTAAAGGACCGTGTGGGTGGCGCCGGTGTCCATGATCAACTGGGCGGTCGCCTCCAGCCCGCTGTTGGTGAAGGCGACCGGGACCAGGATCTGGTTGTTGGCGATGGTCACCCTGGTCTCCATGGCCTTCAACTGCTGCTGCTTTTCGGCGTCGGCCTGCTGCAGCCGATCGGCTTCCTTCTGGCGATTCAGCTCCTGAAGATGCATCTCGGTCTGCCGCTGCTGCTCCAGTTCGATGGCCTTCTGACGATCCTGGTCGGCTTCGATCACCTGGATTTTCTGCTCTGCCGGGAGGTGGTCGTATTTTTCACGGTAGCGGCCCACCTGATCCCGGTAAGGCTCCGGGATTTTCCAGGCTTCATCGACATAATAGGTCCTGCCGGCCTTGTCGGTGTACTTGTAGAATTCGGCAGCCACCGGAGGCCCCCAACAAAGCCCTGCGGTGATTGCAATGATCGCCCAGCGTGCCATGCGTCCACCCATACCGTCATCATCCCGCTTGGAGGTTGTGTTCACTTGACCCCTCGACCCTTGGCCCCTTGGCCTTCGAGCGCCCGATTCAGGCTGCCCTGCACGTATCCTTCCAGGTCCACCGCGACGTGCGTGAATCCGATGGCTTGCAGTCCCTTGAGAAGTTGAGACCGCACGGCCGGCCGCGTGGCCCGGTTCACATCGCGCGCCGCCATCTCGATCCGCGCCACGTCCCCATGGTGTCTGACCCGGCACCCGGAAAACCCAAGCCCCTGGAGGATTTCCTCGGCTGCCTCCACCATTTTAAGGACCTCCAGCGTGATCGGCCGACCGTAAGGAATGCGCGATGCCAGGCAGGCCATGGAAGGCTTGCTCCAGGTCGGCAGTCCCATCCGCCGCGACAGCGCGCGGATGTCGGCCTTGTTCAGCCCGGCCTCCACCAGCGGCGCCGTCACCCCCATTTCCTCCGCGGCCTTCAGCCCGGGACGATAGTCCCCCAGATCGTCGAGGTTCACGCCGTGTGCGACCCGCTCAACCCCCATGGATCCAGCCATGCGGATAATTTCAGCAAAAATGAGCTGTTTGCAGGTGTAGCAGCGGTCGGGCGGGTTGGCAGCGAAGCCCGGAACCGTCATTTCCGCAAACGGCACCACGATGTGCTTGACGCCGAGCGCTTTCGCCGTTTCGATCGCCTCCCGGATTTCCCGGCGAGAATGGATGGGGGAATCCGCCGTGACCGCCGTCACCCGGTCTCCTATCGCTTCCTGGGAGGCCGCGAGCAGGAAGGTACTGTCCACCCCGCCTGAAAACGCCACGACCAGGCGGTCATAGGTTTTCAGAATTGCGGTCAAGCGCTTTTTTTTCTTCGCTCGCGCGGAGTCCGTCCGGGCCATGGCCATTATCCCGCATCTCTAAAAAATTGGTGTTTACAGGCAACCGGCGATCTTTTATATGGGATGAAGCAGTTTCAAGACCGCTGAACGTTTTCATCTCACCATTTGTAATTATAGGGCAAACCCCTTATGGCCGCAAAGGAGTTTTTTTGAGCACCCGCCGTTTTCTCATAGTGATCCCCGTGGTGCTCAGCCTGGCCCTGCTGCAGTCCTACTTCTGGGTGCCCACCTACGACGAACAGGCCCGCGGCAACCCCGGCCGCCTGGAGGAGTTCATCAACGCCTCGATCGGCGATGCCAGCATCCTCAACCCGATCCTCTCGGCCGACTCGGCCAGCTCCGAAATCGAAAACCTCGTCTTCGAGGGGCTCATCGACCGCGACGAGAACCTGCGTTTCCGCGCCCGCGTAGCCGAGTCCTGGACGGTTTCCGAAGACGCCTATTTTTTCGTCAACGCAGCGGTGATGACGCCCGGCTCGACGCATGCCGACGTCGAGGCCGTCGCGGGGCATCTAAAGCGGCTGCAGGCCGGCGCGGAGTCTCTGCCCGAGCAGGTCCAAGCGGCCCTCGGCAACATCCGGGAAATTGCGGTGATCCCGCCCCGCACCTATGCCGTCAGCCGGAAGCGCACGGCGGCCGCCGGCCGGGATCCGATGGACCTGCAGATCGAGGTGGCGGCTCCGGCCAGAATCAGGCTATCGCTGCGGCAGGTCGACCAGGACCTCTTTACGCACCTGGCCGCCGTCCTGGGGCGGGAGTATTTCAGCTCCTTTCAGCCCCGCCTGCACATCGCCGTGACCCCGTCGATCGATGAAATGGATCTCGACGCCCTGGCGGCGGAGCTTCTGCCGGCCACTGAGCACAACCCCATCATCGAGTTCCGGCTCAGGCCCGGTGTGAAATTCCACGACGGTCAAGCGGTCACGGCGAAGGATGTCAAGTTCACCTTCGAAGCGATCATGAATCCGAAGAACCTGTCGCCCCGGGTGTCCGACTACGAGCCGGTCAAAGACATCCAGGTGATGGATGCCCGCACGGTGCGCGTCGTCTACAAGCGGCTGTACTCGCCGGCGGTGGGCACCTGGGCCATGGGGCTGCTGCCTGAACACCTGCTGAACGAAGCGGCGCTGCACCGGGAGGCCTTGCGTTCCGGCAAAGACCCGGCCGTCTTCTCCATGCGCCAGAGCGAGTTCAACCGCCGGCCCGTCGGCTGCGGGGCCTTCGTTTTCCGCGAGTGGAAATCCGACCAGTACATCGCCCTGGACCGCTTCCCGGAATTCTTCGAAGGCGCCCCCCACTACAAACGCTATCTGTACCGGATCATCCCGGACCTGCTCACCCAGGAGATGGAGTTTTACGCCGGCACCATCGACGCCTACGGGGTGCAGCCCTACCAGGTGGCTCGGCTCAGCGACGACCCGCGCTTTCAACATTTCTCGGGCACCTCCTACGCCTACTCCTACATCGGCTACAACCTGCGGCGCGCACCGTTCGACGATCCGCGCGTCCGCCGGGCGCTGGCAATGGCCATCGACGTCGACAGCATCATCGATTTCGTCCTCTACCGGCAGGGCGAGCGCACCACCGGGCCGTTCCTGAAGCAGACCGAATACTACAACCACGCCATCGCACCGGTCCCATATGACCCTGAGGGGGCCGTGAAGCTCCTGGCCGAGGCCGGCTGGCACCGCAACGCCGACGGCCGCCTGGAAAAAAACGGGCAGAGGCTGCAGTTCACCCTGATCACCAACAGCGGCAACGATATCCGCAAATCCATCCTCGCCATCGCTCAGGCTGCCTGGAAGCAGATCGGCATCGACGTTCGCACCGATCTCGTGGAGTGGTCGGTGTTCATCAAAGAGCGGATCAACAAGCTGGACTTCGACGCCGTGGTCCTGGGCTGGTCCATGGGGATCGACCCGGACCTCTATCAGATCTGGCACTCCAGCCAGATCGGCCCACACCAGCTCAACTTCGCGGGGTATCGCAACCCCGAAGCCGACGACCTCATCATCCGCATCCGGCAGGAATACGATTTCGACCGCAAAGTCGCACTGTGCCATCGGCTGCACGCGATCATCGCCGGCGACCAGCCCTACACCTTTCTCTATGTCGGCAAGTGGACGGCGGTGCTCGACAAGCGTATCGTCATCCAGGAAACCGGCCCGGAGGGCAAACATCGGTATCGCCCCATCCAGCCGACCCGGACGGGCAATTACATGTTCTATTTCAACCAGTGGACCAAGCTGGCGGAAATGCCTCAATTTGGCAAAGAATGATTAGAACGATGGACCGGGTATTCAGGTGTTTGGGTATTTGGCAAAACACCTAAACACCCAAAAACCTAAAGACCATATCAGGATTCAAGAGTATGCTTGCCTTCATCGGCCGCAGCGTAGTCCAGAAAATCGTGACGCTTTTCTTCGTGTCGGTGGTGTCCTTCGCCATCATCCACATCGCCCCCGGCGAGCCCAGCCAGGTAGACCCCCTCAACCCCAAGTTCACCCCCGAGATGGTGGAGCGCTTCCGCCAGGCGTTTCATCTGGACCGGCCGCTCTATATCCAGTATGGGTTTTTCTATCGCGACCTTCTCAGCGCCCAAACGCTGTCGTGGAAAGACAACCAGCCCGTGCTCCACAAGATCTGGGAGCGCTTTCTCAACAGCCTGCCGCTTTTCATCGTCGGGACCCTCATCACCTGGACCATTTCCTTTCCCGTGGGGATCCGTTCCGCCATATTCCGCGGAGGGGCCTACGACCGCAGCGCCACGTTCATTTCCTACGTGCTGATTTCCATCCCCGGCTTTTTCTTTGCCTACATGCTCATCATCTTCGTGGTGAGCCAGTTCCACGTGCCGGTCATCGGCATGCAGACCTTCGGCATGACCGACACGGCCTGGTTTTTCCAGGTCAACGACCGCCTCTGGCACATGCTGCTGCCCTCGGTCCTCGGCGCCACGGGCGGCATCGCCGTGCTTTCGCGCTACGTGCGAAGCCAGATGCTCGAGGTGGAGAGCCAGGACTACGTGCGCACCGCACGCGCCAAGGGGCTGCCCTGGGAGATGGTTCACTACAAGCACGCCCTGCGCAACGCGCTGCTGCCGTTCGTGACCATGTTCGGCCTGATCCTGCCGGGGCTCATCGGCGGCTCGGTGATCATCGAGTCGATCTTCTCGTGGCCGGGGCTCGGCCGCATGGCGTATGAGGCGATCCTCGCCCGGGATTACCCGGTAATCCTGACCATCAACTTTATCGCGGCCGTGCTGGTGCTGATCGGCACGTTTGTTTCCGACATTCTCTACGTCATCGTGGACCCGAGGATCCGCCTGTGAGCCCTGAGGTGACTGCACTCGCATCGGGCTTGGAAGAGCCGCCGGCACCGAAGCGCACGCGCTTCGAGGAGGCCTGGCGCTTGTTCCGGCGCAACCGGATGGCTTTGGCCGGCATGGTCATCTTTGCCTTGTTTTTCTTCAGCGCCGTCATCGGGCTGGCGCTCACCTCCGGCAGCCGGCCGCGGTTCGACCCCTCGCTGGTGCGCCTGCAGGAAAAGCTGCGGCCGCCGCTGTCCATGCCCCACGTGGAGTCCCTCAGACCCGAGGAACTGCCCGCCTTCGGCATTTACCTCTTCGGCACCGACGATCTCGGCCGCGACGTCTTTGCCCGCATGCTGCAGGGCGCCTGGGTGTCCCTGACCGTGGGTTTCGTGGCGGTCGGCATTTCGGTGGCGATCGGCATCTTCATGGGCGGGTTGGCCGGGTTCTACGGGCAGCGCCACATCCGCCTCGAACAGTTGCTGGTGACGGCCGTGCTGCTGACGGGGGCCGGCCTGTTGGCGGCCGGCCTGCGATCCTGGGGCGCCTTGCTGCTGGCCGCCGGTCACGCCTGGCTCTTCTGGTCGATCTCGCCCTGGGGGCTTCAGCGTCGGAAAACGCTGCCCGCGGGCTTGAGGTTTTTCCGAAAGAACACGCTCATGGTGGACACGGTCATCATGCGCTTCGTGGACGTCATGCTGTGCTTCCCCAGCTTTTTCCTGATCCTCACGGTGGTGGCGCTCCTGCCGGCCAGCATTTACAACATCATGATCGTGATCGGTTTGACCAGCTGGGAGGGCACCACCCGCTTCGTGCGCGCGGAGTTCCTGTCACTGCGGGAGCAGGACTTCGTGGCGGCGGCCCGGGCGCTGGGCGTGGGCAACCTCCGGATCATCTTTCGGCACATGGTGCCGAACGCCGTCGCGCCGGTGCTGGTTTCCGCCACCATCGGCATTGCCTCGGCCATCCTGACCGAGGCGGGCTTGAGTTTCCTCGGCTTCGGTGTGCCTCCGCCCCACGCCACCTGGGGGAACATCCTTTCCGACGGCAAGCGCTTCATCTTCGACGCGCCTTGGCTGACGTTCATTCCCGGGGCGGCCATTTTGATCGTGGTCCTGGCGTTCAACCTGTTCGGCGAGGGATTGCGGGATATTTTAAATCCCCGGCTGAGAGAAAAACATTAAGCCGGGGATCGGTTTAAGGTCCAACGTTTAAAGTTTAAAAAACGGTAGAGGATGACTGAGTCTTTAGAAACGGTTCTTTCGGTCGAGGGCCTTAAAGTCTACTTCCGCAGCGAGGATGAAGTCGCGCGGGCGGTGGACGGAGTGGACTTCGAGGTGCGGCGGCGCGAGACCGTCTGCCTCGTGGGAGAATCGGGCTGCGGCAAGACCGTTTCGGCCCTGGCCCTGTTGGGTCTCGTCCCCCGTCCGCCGGGAGAGATCGCCGGAGGGCGCGTGCGCTTCTGCGGCGAGGACCTGCTCGATCGGAATGAAGCAGCGATGGAGACCGTCCGCGGCCGCCGCATCGGAATGGTGTTCCAGGAACCGCAGACATCCTTGAATCCGGTCTTCACCATCGGCGAGCAGATCGCCGAGCCGCTGCGGATCCACTTGTCCCTGCCGGAGCCCGAGATCCGTGAACGATCCCTGCAGCTCCTGAACGACGTGGGCATCGATTCACCCGGACAGCGGCTGGCGGACTACCCGCACCAGTTGAGCGGCGGCCAACGCCAACGCGTGATGATCGCCATGGCCCTGGCCTGCGGCCCCGAGCTGATCATCGCCGATGAACCGACCACGGCGTTGGATGTGACCGTTCAGGCCCAGATCCTGCGCCTGATCAACCGCCTGCAGCAGTCGCACGGCATGTCGGTGCTCTACATCACCCACGACCTCGGCGTGGTGTCGCAGATCGCCGATCGGGTGTATGTCATGTACGCCGGGGTGATCGTCGAAACCGGTGCGGTGGAGCAGGTTTTCCGAAACCCGCGGCATCCCTACACCCAGGCGCTGCTGGAATCCCTGCCCAGCCGCAAGAAAAGGGGCCGGCGACTCTACAGCATTCCGGGCACCGTGCCGCACCCGGCCTACAAGCCGGCCGGCTGCCCGTTTCACCCGCGCTGTCCCCGGGCGATCGGCGCCTGCCGCGAGCAGGTCCCGGGCATGTGTGGGTTCGATGACCACCACGTGGCCCGCTGCCCGGTGGCGGCCGGACGGAATGCCGCCGACTGGTGCACATATGGATATCCTTCGAATTGAAAAGTTGAAAAAGCACTTCCCGATCCGGCGCGGTTTTTTTCAACGCACCGTCGGCTGGGTACGCGCGGTCGAAGACGTTTCCCTGGCGCTTGCCGGCGGAAAGACCCTCGGGCTGGTGGGTGAAAGCGGCTGCGGCAAGACCACCGTGGCCAGGATGATCCTGAACCTGCTGCCGGCCGATGCCGGCCGGATTCTGTACAAAGGCGTGGATATTTGCGGCTTCTCCGACAGAGACATGAAGCCTTTCCGCAAGCAGATCCAGATCGTTTTTCAGGACCCCTACGGGTCGCTCAACCCACGCATGACGGTCGGCCAGACGCTCGGCGAGGGCCTGCGCATGGTGGGAACCCTGGGGCGTCAACCGGCGCAGGAGCGGCTCGAGCGTTTGCTGGAACTGGTCGGCATGGCACCGGCCGCCGTCGACCGCTACCCCCACGAGTTCAGCGGCGGCCAGCGCCAGCGCATCGGGATCGCACGGGCGCTGAGCGTGGAGCCGTCGCTCATCATCTGCGACGAGCCGGTCTCGGCGCTGGATGTCTCCATCCAGGCGCAGATCATCAACCTGCTCAAAGACCTGCAGGACCGCCTGGGATTGAGCTACCTCTTCATCTCTCATGACCTGAACGTGGTGGGCTACCTCTGTCACCACGTGGCCGTGATGTATAAGGGCCAGATCATGGAATACGCCCCGGCCGAGGAGATATTCGAAAATCCGCTGCACCCCTACACCCACATCCTGCTCGCGGCCGTGCCCGACCCGGAGGCCCTAAAAAAACCGGCCGTCGCAATCCTTGACAGCGAGCATCAGGAGTCCGCCATGGAATTTCCGGAGGGCTGCCGTTTCCAGGTGAAGTGCACGGAGAAAGACGACCGCTGCCGGCAGTTCGGCGGAGAGCTGATCCCGGTCGGCAAAGATCATTTTGTTCGCTGCGGGAAGGCCTAGTCGCACGTGCCGCATGGCGCCCTACCCCATCGGACCGCCTGAGGGTTTCGGCATTCAGCGCTTCCGGCAACTGGATTTTGACATGGATTCAAGACTCGGATATGGCCTTAGAGACTAAGTTCAGGTTGCAGCGCACCTCCGTCAGCAAGGAGCCAGACCGGTGTACGACACGTCCTTGAACACACCAAGGTCGGAAATCGATGCGCGCATCAACCAGCTTCAGGCGACGCTCAAGCGGCAGGGCATCGACGCCGCGTTGATCCTCCAGAAAACCGATTTGTTTTATTTCTCGGGAACGATCCAGCAGGCCAACCTCTACGTGCCCGCTGACGGAACACCGATACTCATGGTCAACCGGATTCTGGAGCGCGCCCACGCGGAATCGCCCCTGGAGCGGATCGTGCCCTTGCCGAGCCCCAGCAGGATCCCCGAGATCCTCAGGCAATCCGGCTGCCGGCTGCCCGGCCGGCTGGGGCTCGAGCTCGACGTCTTGCCGGCAAACCTTTATTTCAGATATGGCGAGGTTTTCAGAGACGCGGAGGTGGTGGACCTTTCGACCGAGATTCGCCTGATCCGCGCTGTGAAATCCGCCTTCGAAATCGCCGTGATCCGCGAGGCCGCGGAATTTTCCGACAGGGTGGCCGGCCGCGTTCCGGCACTGCTGCAAGAAGGCATGACTGAAATCGAGCTGGCGGGCCGCGTGGAAGCCGAAGCCCGCCGGCTGGGGCACCAGGGCATCGTGCGCATGCGAATGTGGGGCGCTGAGCTGTTCTACGGCCACCTGCTCGCGGGACCCTCGGGCGGGGTGCCGAGCTACCACTCCTCACCCACCGGCGGCAGCGGGTTGAACCCGGCCGTGGCCCAGAGCGCGAGCTTCCGGCCCATTCAGCGCAATGAGCCTGTGATGGTGGACTACGTGTTCGCCTACCGCGGCTACATTTCCGACCACACGCGCCTCTTCTCGCTCGGGCCCATCCCGGCGGACCTGATCGAGGCTCATGGGACCATGCTGACGCTGCAGGAGGAGCTCAAGAAACTGGCAAAACCGGGAGCGATATCCGGTTCGATCTACGACGTCGCCCTGCGATACGTTACCGACCGGGGGTACGCGGAACACTTCATGGGAGCGAGCGGCGAACGCGTACGTTTCGTCGGTCATGGCGTCGGCCTTGAGCTGGACGAGTTTCCTTTTCTCAACGCCGGCCAGACGATGGAGCTCCAGGAGAACATGGTCATCGCCTTGGAACCCAAATTGATTTTCCCCGACCGCGGCGTCGTCGGCATCGAGAACACCCACCTGGTCACAAGGGACGGACTGGAGCAATTGGGGCATTACCCGGGAGAGATCACCGTTGTTTAAAACCGTGAGAAAACGCTGTTGCCATCATCCGGAGGAAAACCATGTCAGCTGATTTATCCCCGCATGAACTGAGAGCGCTCATCCGCAAAGGCCAATGGACCCACCCCACCAGCGGGGCGTCCAAGGGCTACATCCAGGCCAATCTCGTGATGATGCCCCAGGAGCAGGCCTTTAACTTCCTGCTCTTTTGCGTACGCAACCCCAAGCCCTGCCCGCTCCTCGACGTGCTGGAACCGGGACGTTTCGAGTCGACCATCGCGCCCGGCGCCGACCTGCGCACGGATCTCCCGCGCTACCGCATCTACGAAAACGGCACGCTCAAGACCGAGGTGGCGGATGTGCGCGACGTGGCCCACAGCGGCATGGTGAGCTTTCTTCTGGGCTGCAGCTTCTCTTTTGAAAACGCCTTGCTGGCCGCCGGTCTTCCCATCCGCAACATCGAAGAAGGCAAGAACGTTTCCATGTACGTCACCCGCCGCGATTGCCGGCCGGCCGGGCCGTTCACCTCGAAGCTGGTGGTGACCATGCGGCCGATGACCCCGCAGCAGGCCATCCGCGCCGTGCAGATCACCACGCGCTTTCACCTCACCCACGGCGCGCCGGTGCACATCGGCGATCACGGCGAGATCGGAATCAAAGATTTCTCGCGGCCGGAGTTCGGCGATCCCGTCACCGTCCGCCCCGGCGAGATCCCCGTGTTCTGGGCCTGCGGCGTCACCTCGCAGCTCGCGGCCACCTCGGTGCCGCTGCCGCGGGTGATCACCCATTCCCCCGGGTACATGTTCGTGTCCGATCTGAAGGATGAAGATTTGACGATTCTGTAACCCGGCCTTTGCGTCAAACATTACCGAATCAAACCGCTTGACAGGCGTAAAGGCTTACTATATCCGTATTCAACTTATCGGAATTGCGGTCCTGCGCCGCTCTCCGGGTTTAGCACCATCGGCCCCACCCCCGTTCACTTTTAACTCGATCATCAAAGGAGGACCGCCATGAAAATTTCGTCGAAATGTGCACAGTTGCTTGTCGGCATCTTCTTATTAACCGCGCTGGTTCTTCCCAGCGGGGTTACGGCCGAAGAAATCAAGATCGGCGTTCTGTTCCCCCTGACCGGCGGCGCTGCATCAGCCGGCCGCGAGCTGCGGTCGGGCGCCGAGCTGGCGCTGGAGATCGCCAACAACCCCATGCCCGACATCAACATGGCCATGGCCAAGAACGCGGGCATCAAGAGCATGGGCGGGGCCAAGATCACCCTCATCTTCAAGGACCACGAGGGCAACCCCACCCTGGGCGCCGACCTGGCCAAGAAGCTCATCTTGGACGACAAGGTCCACGGCCTCATGGGCGCCTATCACAGCGCGGTGACGAAGGCGGTCAGCGTGGTGGCCGAACAGTATGGGGTCCCCCTGATAAACGACTCATCCACCTCCCCCGAGTTGACCAAGCAGGGTTACAAGTGGTTCTGGCGCACCACTCCCCATGACGTCTACTTCACCAAGGACCTGTTCGAATTCCTGAAGGGGATGACCGAAGGCAAGGTCAAGGGGCTGCCGGCCGTGCCCAAGAAAGACCTCATGAACCTGGCCTCGGCCTGTGAGAAGACCGAGTGGGGGGCGGCCGTCTCCGAGCTGATCGAAAAATTCGGCAAAGACTACGGGTTCGAGGTCAAGAAGTCGATTCTCTACGCCGCCAAAGCCACTGACCTTTCCAGTGAAGTCCGATCCTTGATCGCCGTCAAACCGGATGCGATGCTGTTTGCTTCCTATACATCCGACGCGATCCTGATGATGAAGACTCTCAAGGATCAGAAGGCCGCCCCCAAGCTCCTGTGGGGCCAGAACGCCGGATTTGAAGTCCCTGAATTCGTGTCCACCCTCGGCGACACCACTGTCGGGTCCCTCACCCGGACCGTGTTCATCCCCAAAATTGCCCTGGTGAAGCCCGTCGCAGCCAAGGTCAACGCCATGTACAAGGCCAAGACCGGCAACGACCTTAGCGGCGCATCCGCCCGGTCGTTCACCGGCCTGCAGGCCTGGGTTCACGTCCTCGAAAAGGCCGGGTCCGTCAAGCCCGCCGATATCCAGAAAGCCGCCAATTCCATCGAGATCCCGGGCGATGAACTGGTGGTTCCCTGGATGGGCATCAAGTTCGCCACCTCGGGTGAGGACATCGGCCAGAACACGCTGGGGATGGGTCTCATCGGCCAGTACCAGAAAGGTGCCGACGGCAAGATCGATTTAGAGATCGTCTACCCCTTCAACGTCGCCACGGCCAACATGATCTATCCCTTCCCCAAGTTCTAACGGGTTGACTCCGGGTCAGCCCGGACCCATCCCCCCGAGCCTGTTTCGGGGGGATGGCACACGGGCGGTCTGTCGTTCGGAAAGGCAAACCATGGACATCCTTTTCGGGTCCATCGCTTCCGGCATTTTGCTGGGCATGGTTCTGGCATTGGTCGCGTTGGGCCTCACGATCATTTTCGGGCTGATGGACATCGTCAACTTTGCCCATGGCGAGTTTCTGATGCTCGGAATGTACACTGGTCTCCTGACCGCCCAGGCCACCGGCATGGACCCGCTGTTCACCCTGCCGCTGGCAGGCGCCATAGGCTTTCTGCTCGGAGTTGTCTGCTACGGCGGGTTCGTGAAATACCTCCTGCGCGGCCCGATGATCGCCCAACTCCTCGGCACCTTCGGCCTGATGCTGTTGCTGAGAAACCTCGCACTGCTTTTTTTCGGGTCCGAGGACCGGGCGCTGCACCATGGGCTGCTGGTCGGCAAGAGCTTCGATGTCGGCATGGGCATCATCATATCGGCCACCAAGCTGGCCGTGGCCGTTCTGTCCGTGCTGGCCTTCTGCGGGGTCTGGCTGCTGATGAACCGCACCAAGATCGGCAAGGCGCTGACCGCCACCGCCTTGAACCGCCAGGGGGCGCGCTACATGGGCATCCCGACCGAGCGCATGAACGCCCTGGCATGGGGGATCGGCGGCTCCACCGTGACCATCGCCGGGGCCCTTATCGTCAATTTCTGGTCGGTCAACCCTTACGTGGGGCTGATTTTCACGATGATCGCCTTCACCGTCGTGGCCCTCGGCGGCTTCGGGAGCGTGCCGGGCGCTTTCTTTGCGGGTCTCGTGGTGGGCTTCATCATGGAGATCCCGGGCTTCTGGGACTTCTTCGCCATCACCTTTGACATCGGCTGGATGGCGGACGTGCCCATGACTTCGTTCAAATACACCTGGATCTACGTCGCCTATTTCGTGATCATGCTGATCAGCCCAAGGGGATTGTTCGGATGGAAGCAATAAAAAACGCCCTTGATTTTTCCGACTTCCCAAAAATCGACCGCATGCTCGCGCTGGCGGTTTTTGCCTTCCTGTTCGCCTTCCCGTTGTTACCCCTCTCCGCCTTCGCCATGGCGACCATGATCCAGTTTCTGATGTTTTCCCTCTACGGCATGGGCTGGAACACCATCGGCGGCTACGGCGGGCAGGTGGACCTTGGAAAGGCCCAGTACGTAGGCATCGGCGCCTACACCACCACGGTCTGCCTGCTGCGCTGGGACATCCCGTTCTGGGTGTCGATGCCGATCGGCGCCTGTCTTTCCATCGGCTGGTCGTTCATCATCGGATACCCCCTGTTCAAGCTCAAAGGGCATTACTTCGCCATCGCCACCATTGCCACATCGCTGGTGCTCAAGGACCTTTTCGAAGTCTGGAAATTCGTCGGTGCGGCCCGGGGCCTCGGCATCCTGCCTTTCAAGTATCAGGTCCCGGATTTTTGGCGGCTGATCTTCAAGGAAGACATCTATTACTACTACGTCATCTTCTGCTTTTTTATCATCGGCCTGCTCTATATGAACTGGTTCCGGAAATCGCGACTCGGTTTCCAGCTGCGCTCCATCAAGGACAACGAAGAGGTGGCCCGTTCGCTGGGGATCAATGTGCACTGGGCCAAGATCAAGACTTACGCCATTGCGACGGCGTTCGTCAGCGTGGTCGGCTCTTTTCACGCCGTCTACGTCAAGAACATCGAGCCGGAAGACACCATGAGCCTGGACATCTCGATCCTGATCGCCCTGATGGCCATGCTCGGCGGCGCCGGTTCCCTGTGGGGCCCCATCATCGGCGCCGGGGTCCTTATTCCTCTCAAGAGCTATCTGAAGGAGTGGCTGGGCGCGGCGGCCGGACTGGTAGGAATCGATCTTATCATCTACGGCCTCATCATCATGATCATCTCGGCGTTTGAGCCCCGCGGTCTCTGGGGCATCGTCGAGAAGATACGCCGGAGGAAACGCGTCTGATGGCCCTGCTGGAAGTTCACAACCTCGTAAAGGCGTTCGGCGGCCTGAAGGCCAACGACGACGTGACCCTCTCGGTGGACCAGGGGGAGCTGCTGGGGCTGATCGGGCCGAACGGCGCCGGCAAAACCACCCTGTTCAACTGCATCGCCGGGATGTTTTCGCCCACCTCCGGGCGCATCGTCTTCGCCGGCGAAGACGT
>Ga0209450_10000511_pt1 | contig 19824 bp, 18 predicted proteins | sample FrelakmetLWP11LW_FD_187149 | JGI IMG/M metagenome (GOLD analysis project Ga0209450, IMG submission 187149) | Freshwater lake sediment microbial communities from the University of Notre Dame, USA, for methane emissions studies - LWP11 LW (SPAdes)... | ecosystem: Environmental > Aquatic >...
TCGGACTCGACGACGCGGCGCTGGCCGATCTCGCAGCCCGCGGCGTCATCGCGTGAAACCCGTCCTGTGCAGCGCAACATGAGCGGTACATAATTCAAGGCGTTACGACTTCCGAGCCGTCCCATGCCGACCCGTGCCATCCGTTCGAGCCCGAGCCTTGCGAACGTCCGTTACGAGATCCGCGGCAAGCTGGCCCGTCGCGCCCAGGAAATGGAGCGCATGGGCTACGACATCGTGATGCTGAACATCGGCAATCCGGGCGCCTTCGGCTTCCGCACCCCGGAGACCATGCGCCTGGCGATGATCGAGAACCTGCGCGCCGCTGAGGGCTATTGCCACCAGAAGGGCATCTTTCCGGCCCGCGAGGCGGTGGTCATGCAACAGCAGGAGCGGGGCGTGCGCGGGGTCACCGCGGACGAGGTGTTCATCGGCAACGGCGTGAGCGAGCTGATCGACCTGACCCTGCGGGCACTGCTCGCGGCGGACGAGGAAGTGCTGGTGCCGAGCCCGGATTACCCGCTGTGGACCGCGGCCGTGAACCTCAACCGCGGTCGCGCGGTGCACTATCCGTGCCGGCCGGAACGCGGTTTCGTCCCCGACCCCGACGAGATCGAGTCACTGATCACCAAGCGCACGCGTGCCATCGTGGTGATCAACCCGAACAATCCGACCGGCGCCGTCTACCCGCGCTCAGTGCTCGAGGCCATCGCGCGCATCGCGGAGAAATACCACCTGCTGGTGCTCGCCGACGAGATCTACGACCAGATGACCTACGACGGCGCCGAGTTCATCCCGATGGCGACGCTCGTGCACCACACGCTGTGCGGCACGCTGAGCGGCCTGTCGAAGGTGTATCGGGCCTGCGGTTATCGCGTCGGCTGGGCGGTGTTCTCCGGCGACGTCGAGCACTCGCGGGAATACCTGTCGGCGCTCGAATTGCTGTCCTCCCTGCGCCTGTGCAGCAACGTGCCTGGCCAGTGGGCGGTACAGACTGCGCTCGGCGGCTTCCAGAGCATCCACGAACTCACTGCGCCCGGCGGCCGCCTGCACGAGTCGCGCAAGGCCATCCTCGATGCCGTGAGCCGCAGCCGCTTCCTGCACCTCACGCCGCCGATGGGCGCCTGCTATGCCTTCGTCGGCGTCGAGCGGGACGACCTGCCCGAGGACTTCGACGACCAGCAGTTCGCGCTCGACCTGCTCGAGCACAAGCACGTGCTGGTGGCGCCGGGTTCGAGTTTCAACGTGCCGTACAGCAACCATTTCCGCATCACCAACCTGCCCGAGCCGCAGGTGATCGCAGAGGTGTTCGCGCGCATCGAGGAGCTGCTCGCCAATTACGCGGCCGGCGACCAGCCGGCGACGCGCCCGAACCCTGCGCTGCGGGTGGTGGACGCTGGCGGCCGCAGCTGACAGGGCCGCGCCGGCCGCCGGCCCGACGCGCGTCACGCCGACGCGCCGCCTCGCGCACCACCTGCGCGCGCGGTACGACGGGCACTGCCTGGCGCGGGGCCTCGAGGTCTGGGCCACTCCCGACATCGTCACCTGGGACGAGTTGATCGAGCGCATGTTCGCGCTCGACCGGCAGGCAGGCCGCCTCGACGGGCGTTGGCTGCCTGCGACCGCGGCCCGGTTGCTCTGGGAGCGCGTGGTGAGCCGCGATCCGGAGCTGAGCCCGCTGGTCTCGCCGGTGGGCGTAGCGCGGGCTGCGCATCAGTCCTGGCGCCGGCTGCACGACTACGGCGTGCCACTCGAGTCACTGGGGAGCGACGAGTCCGCCGAGACCGCCGCGTTCGCGCGCTGGTGCCGCCAGTACGCCCGCCACCTGGGCGAGCGCGGCTGGGTGGACGGCGCCCTGGCACAGGCGCTGGTGCACGGAACAACGGCAGGCCCCGCGCTCGAGATCGTCGGTTTCGACCGACTGACCCCGCTGCAGGAATCGCTGTTGCAGCGGTGGGCTGCAGCGGGAGTCGAGGTTCACCGTCCCGGCGGACAACCTGTGCGTGGTGCCGCGAGGTTCGTGCGCTGCCTGGACGGCACCGCGGAACTGGACGCGGCGGCCCGCTGGGCGGCCGAAGCCCTGCACGGTCGGGGCGACCGGCACATAGCCATCGTCGTGCCCGACCTCGGCCGCCGGCGTGAAGCGGTGCGGCGGGTGATCGAGCGCGTGCTGGTGCCGGCCACCGGCACCGCTGGCGGTCCGGCGCCCGAGTCCCAGGCCTACGAGCTGGCCGCAGCGCGCCCGCTGGTCGAGCAGCCCGTGGTGTACGCGGCGCTGGACCTGCTCGAGATCTTCGTCAGGCCGCCCGACCTGCGGGCGCTCAGCCGGTTGCTGCGCAATTCGTTCATGGCCGGAGCGGCCGACGAAAGCGCCGCCCGAGCGCGACTGGATGCGCGGCTGCGTCGCTTCGAACGCCCTGGACTGGGGCTCGCAGCGTTCGAGCGCATGGCCGGTGAACGAGGTTGTCCGACGCTGGCCGCAGCGCTCGCCGCGGCCAGGTCGCTGATATCGAAGTGGCCTGAAAAAGAACTCCCAAGCAATTGTTCGAAAATGGTTTTCAGCCTGCTGGACGTGCTCGGCTGGCCAGCGGTTGGCGCGGACAGCACCGAGCACCAGGCCGAGCAGCGCTGGCGCTCGCTGGTGTCCGAACTCGGGGCCTGCGATGAGTTCACGGGGCGCGTCTCCTGGGCGGAAGCCGTCGGGCTGCTGCGCGAGATGGCCGGCCGGATCCTGTTCGAGCCCCAGGAGCTGCGCGCGCCGCTGCTGGTGATCGATCCCGAGACCTGTGCCGGAATGCGCTTCGATGCACTATGGGTGTGCGGCCTCGAGGCGGGGAGCTGGCCGCCGCCGGCAGCGCCCGACCCGTTCCTGCCCCGGAGCGTCCAGCTGCGGCACGGCTTGCCCCGCGCCTCGGCGGACATCGCGTCCCAGGAAGCGCGCATTGTCCTCGACCGGCTGCTCGCCAGCGCTCCGGAGGTGATCCTGAGCGTTGCGGAGATGGACGACGACGCGTCGGTGCTGCCCAGTCCGCTGCTGGAGGGTATCCCGGCGGCAGGAGCCCTCGGGCAGTGGCTTGGGCCGCGCCTCGCGGCCGCTCGGTTCGCCCAGCGCCCGGCGCTCGAATCGCAGGCCGATACTGCGCTGCCGCCCATCACGGCCGAAGAGGCGCGACGTGGCGGCGCCCGCCTGTTGGAATTGGAGGCGGCCTGCCCGTTCCGTGCCCAGGCGGAGTTCCGGCTCGGCGCGCGGGCGCTGGAGGAGCCCGGCGTCGGCGTCGACGCTGCGGAACGCGGCGACTTGGTGCACAAGGCGCTTGCGGCACTGTGGCTCGAACTCGGTGACCAGGCGAACCTGCTGGCGCTCGAACCGGCCGGCCTGCGCGAAGCGGCGCACCGGGCCGTGACCTCTGCCCTCGAGGAAGCACGCCGCTCGGCCGACGACCTGATGGGACACCTGCTGGACCTCGAGGCGGACTGGCTCGAAGGCCGCGTCCTCGACATGCTTGCGGCCGACCGCGAGCGCATGGCGTTCCAGGTCCGTGACGTCGAGCAACCCTGCAGCGCCCGCATCGGTGAACTCACGCTCGAACTGCGCCCGGATCGCGTAGACCGCCTGGCCGATGGGTCGCTCGCCGTCATCGACTACAAGACCGGCGCCAACGCCGAGGTCAAAGCCTGGCTGGATGAACGACCGCGGCTGCCACAGTTGCCAGCCTACGTGCAGGCCCTCGGCTCCGACCAGGTGAGCGCGGTGGCGTTTGCGCGGGTGCGCAGCGGCGACACCGGGTATGCAGGTGTCGCGCGCACCGCGAGCGTTTTCCCGGGGCTCAGGGTGCCCGGCGCCAAGGGCTGGCCGCGCGACTATGCCTCGTGGGAGGAACTGCTCGGCGCCTGGCGGCGGCGGCTCGAGGCGCTCGCGGCCGAATACGCGGCCGGCGACGCGCGCCTCGCACCGGATCCGTCCCGGGCGTGCGAGTACTGCCACCTCGGAGCCCTCTGCCGAATCGCCGGCACGGGTGCCGCCGGGACGGGCGAGGAGGGTGGCGATGAGTGACCTGCGCGTCGCCGACGCCCTCGCCCGCGAGCGTGCACTCGAGGTCGGCCAGAGTTTCATCGTGCAGGCCCCCGCCGGGGCCGGCAAGACCGAGCTGTTGACGCGGCGGTTCCTTGCGCTGCTCGCGACCGTCGAGCAGCCGGAGTCCATCCTGGCCATCACGTTCACACGCAAGGCCGCTGCGGAGATGCGCGATCGCATCCTCGGGGCGCTGCGTGCGGTGCATGCACCGGACCCGGATCGTCCGCTCCACGAGCGAACGCTGCAGCTGGCGCGGGCCGCGATCGCAGCAGATGCGGTGCGGGGCTGGAGCCTGCTCGCCCAGCCCGGCCGCCTGCGCATCCAGACCATCGATGCGCTGAACCTCGGTCTGGCGCGGCGGCTGCCGCTGCTGTCCGGCCTGGGGGCCGGTCTCGGCATAGAGGACGATGCGCGCGACCTGTATCGGCGCGCCGCAGAGCGGCTGCTCGATCAGTTGCCACAGGGCCTGCCGCTCGCCTCCGAAGCCGTCGCGACGCTGCTGGCGCACGTCGACAACCGCGTCGAGCGGTTCGTCGAACTCGTGATCGAGATGCTCACGCGCCGCGAGGCGTGGTTGCCCGTCCTGCCGGCCGACGCGCGCACCGACGAGCAGGAGGCGCACCTGCGCAGCCGCCTCGAATCGGCCCGGCGGGCACTCGTGCAGGGGCACCTGCAGTCCCTCGGCCGCGCGACTCCCGCGGATCTGCTCCGCGACGCCGCGGAGGTCGCCAAGGTGGCGGCAGGTCACCTCGTGACGGCGGGCAAGGAGTCGCCGATCGGCGCGTGTGCTGACACGTCGGGACCGCCCGATGCCGCGCTCGAGTCCGTGCCGGTCTGGCAGGGGCTCGCGCAGCTGTTCCTGACGAGCGACGGCAAGCTGCGATCGGCGTTCAACGCGAGCGTCGGCATTCCACCCGGCGACGGGGGACGCGAGCTGAAGCGTCGCGCCGGTTCGGTCGCGGAGGCGCTCCGCGGTTACCCGGAGGCGGTCGAGTTGCTGCACGCGGTTCGCCAGCTGCCGCCGGCCGCATACGATGCCGAGGAATGGGCAGTGCTGCTGGCCGAGTTCCGCGTGCTGCGTCTCGCCGCCGCGCAACTCGAGGTGGTGTTTGCGGAGCGGCGCGTCGCGGACTATCCGCGCTTCGCGGCGGCCGCGCGGGAGGCACTCGGGACGCCGGGCGCGCCGACCGATACGGCGCTCGCGCTCGACGCGGAACTGCGCCACGTGCTGGTGGACGAGTTCCAGGACACGTCGGAGGCCCAGGTGCAGCTGCTGGCGGCGCTGACCGCCGGCTGGCAACAAGGTGACGGGCGCACGCTGTTCCTGGTGGGCGACCCGATGCAGTCCATTTACCGCTTCCGTAACGCCGAGGTGGGCCTGTTCCTCGACATCCGCGACCGTGGGCTCGGCGACCTGGCGCTGGAGCCGCTGACGCTCGCGGTGAATTTTCGCTCGACCGTGCCGGTGATCGACTGGGTGAACGCCTGCTTCGGGCAGGTGCTGCCGAAGCACCACGACGTGCTGCGGGGCGCCGTGAGCTACGCGCCGAGCGTCGCACGTCCGGAGGCGGGCACGGACGGCGGGGTGCGCGTGCACGCCCTGCTGCGCCGCAGCCGGCTGTACGAGGCACAGCAGGTGGCGTCGATCGTGCGCGAGCGGCTCGCCACGGATGCGAAGGCACGCATCGGCATCCTCGTGCAGGGTCGCAGCCACCTGGTGGGCATCGTAGCGGAGCTGGCCCGGCAGGACATTCCGTTCCGCGCCACCGACATCGATCCGCTCAGTGAGCGGCCGGCGGTGCTCGATCTTCTGGCGCTGACGCGCGCCCTGGCGCATCTCGCCGATCGCCCGGCGTGGCTGGCGGTGCTGCGTGCCCCGTGGTGCGGCCTCACGCTGGCGGCGTTGCATGCGCTGGTGGCCGACGACCGCGAAGCGACCGTGGTCGAGTTGCTGCGGGATCCGGCGCGACGTGAACGCCTCGACGCGGATTCCCGCGCGCGACTCGAGCGGACGTGGCCCGTCCTCGAAACCGCCCATCACGAACTTCGCCGCTTCGGCCTGCGCGACGCCGTGGAACGCGCCTGGAACGCACTCGGCGGGCCGGCAACCGTCGCCACCGCGCGCGAACTCGACGAGGTCGAAGCCTATCTCGCGACGCTGGCCGATCTCGAGCAACGCGAGGCCGGTCCCGTGGACCTGCAACGACTGGGTCGCGCGCTCGAGTCCCTGTATGCGCCGTCGCGAGAGCGGCCCGACGTGCGCGTCGAGCTGCTCACGGTCCACAAGGCCAAGGGCCTCCAGTACGACACGGTGATCGTACCCGCGCTCGAGCGTCTGCCGGGACGCAACGCGCGGCGCCTCCTGCACTGGCTCAAGCTGCCGCAGGCCGGGCGCGACGGGCTGGTCGTCGCGCCGGTCGCGCGCACGGGCGCCGACGCCAACCCCCTGTATGCCTGGCTCGAATCGCTGGAACACGAAAAGCTGCAGCAGGAGCGGCGGCGCCTGCTGTACGTCGCCGCAACGCGTGCGGAACGGTGGCTGCACCTGTTCGGCAGCGCTCAGGTGCAGGAGAAGGACGAGGGTCCGCTCGTGCGGCAACCTGCACGCCAATCGGCGCTCGGCCTGCTCTGGCCAGCCGTTGTTCACGAGTTCGTCGCGCGTCTCGCGGAACTCGGCGTCGTAGAGGGCGAAGAGGCGCCGGCCGCTGTGCGCGAGCCGCCGTTGCGTCGCCTGCCGGTCAACTGGGACGGCGGGGCGCTCCCGCGCGCTCCGAGCATCGAGTCGCAGGCGACGATGCGCGCTGCGTCGACTCCGGTCGTCGAGTTCGACTGGGCGACCGAGAGCGCGCGCCACGTCGGCACGGTCGTGCATCGCGAACTGCAGCGCATCGCCCGCGACGGCGTGCAGCCAGACCCGGCCGACGCGGCAGTGCAGCGGCGCTGGCTGCACGAGCTGGCGGAACTCGGCGTACCCGCCGACCTGCGCGGGAACGCGGTCGAGCGTGTCGCCCATGCCGTCGAGGGCACCCTCGCACACGAGCGTGGCCGGTGGCTGCTCGACGCGCGCCACCGCGAGTCGGCGACCGAGCTGGCGCTCACCGGGCGTTCAGGGGCGGATATCGTGCGCGTAGTGATCGATCGGACGTTCGTCGACGCCTACGGCGTGCGCTGGGTCGTGGACTACAAGACCAGCCGTCACGAGGGTGCGGGCCTCGACGAATTCCTCGATCGCGAGCAGGAGCGCTATCGGCCGCAGCTCGAGCGTTACGCGTCGCTGCTGCGCAAGCTCGGTCCGCAGCCGGTGCGGCTCGGGTTGTACTTCCCGCTGCTCGATGCCTGGCGCGAATGGCCGGCGGGCTGAGACTCAGAGCGTACCGCTGACACTGACGGGTCGACGGCCGCTCGCGTCGGGCGGCCCGAGATACTGCAGCGACTGGGCGAGCGGCGCCGGCGTGCTGCCGCGGGGCGCCACCGTCCCTTCGAGCAGGAAGCTCCGGTCCGGCGACAGCGTCAGTCGTCCTTCGAACGACAGCGGTCCTTCCTTGTCGTTGACCCGGGCGCTGAGGACCCCGGCCGTGGTCCCGGTTGCCGTCGGGTCGGGCATTTCCACGTGATAGCTGCCGATCGCGACGTTGCGTGGCGGGGGCGCGATCATGGCGTCCATCTCGAGCGTGCCGCGCAGCACCGTCGGCCAGCCGTTCTCCACGGCGATCTCCGCAAACTGTGCGGAGAGGCGGCCACGCCAGCGGCGGGGCATTCCGACCGGCAGCGCGGAGAGCGCTTCGACAGGCAGGTCCGCCCGCGTCTCAGACAGGCGCAGGGTGCCGCCGAGCGACAGGCTGGCGCGCGTCGTGAGGCTGCCGTCCGGGCGGGCGAGGCGCAACTCGCCGCCGATGCGGCCGCGCAGGAGTTCGAGCGGTGCGATGGTCCAGGTCAGGTCGCCCAGCGGTGCCGAGCGCCAGGTGAGCGATCGGGCCTCGCCGTTCCAGATCGAGCCGGTGAATGCCGTGGCCTGCAGGCCGGCACGTTGCAGCTGTCCGGCGAACATCTGCGCCGGCAGCGTGGCGCAGGCGATCAGCAGCGCGGCGGCCAGGCCGACCGCCATCAACCACCAGGGACGCTTGGCGACCTGCGGCGCGGGCCGCGCCTGACGATCAGGAACCCGGCGCTGCGCCATCGTTCAGCGTGAGGTTGGCGTTGACGAGCCCCGGGGCCCCGGTGGCGCTGATCGTCGCCATGTCGACCCTCACGCCGTGCTGCTGCTGCAGGCTGGCGAGCCAGGCGACCATCACGTCGAACGGCGCAGCCTCGAGGCGCAGCCGCAGGCCGTGTTCGCCGGCCGGGCTCTGGTCCCGGATCGCGTTGCCGAGCCCGGCTTCGCGACCGGTGCGGTCGACCAGCACGACCAGCGGCTCGTCGCTCGACGCCGCCCCGGAGGCGGCAGCTGCCGCGAGTTGCGGGGCTGCCTGCTGCATCCACTGCAGGTCGGCCGACTTCTGCTCGATGCGTGACGTGCGTCTGGTGGCGGCCGTGGTCACCGGCAGCACGAATGCAAGGTACACGACCGCCGCGGCGAGCACGGCAGCGGCGACGTAGACCAGGTTGCGTTCGCGCGCAGCCAGTCCGTCCAGCCATTGGCGCAGCGCGTTCATGCGGGGCCCAGCTTCACGTGCAGCCGGCCGACGTGCATCTCGCCGCGCTGCGTCGCCGACTGGATCTCGGCCACCATGCCGTCGCGGCTGAGGCCTTGCCGTATGCCTTCGAGGGACTCGACGGTCGGGACCGTGAGGTTCACCTCGAGCACGTTGCCGCGGAAGCTCAAGGTCTCGATGCGCGCAGCAGGCGCCTGTGCCATGGCCGTTGCCAGCGCCGAGACCGCTACGAGCATCCCGCCTCCCGCGCCGCCGGTGCCGAGCTCGCCCTGCATCTGCGCGCGCGCATCCTTCAGCGGTTGGCCGGGCAGGGCCTGGGCGAAAATCGCGGCGATCTGCGCGTCGAGTTCCTTCTCCACGCGGCTCTGCTTCCACCAGTTCACCGTCTGGCCGCCCACGAACAACAGGACCAGCGCAGCGGCGAGCGCAGCAGGCAGGCGCCATTCCTGCAGTCGATTACGCAGCGACGTGCGCGGCGCGAACGGGCCCTGCAGCAGGTTGATGCCCGAGGCTCCCGCCAACTGCGCGGCGAGGAGGGGCAGGGGGCCATCCGGGAGCAGCTTGACGTGCAGCGTGGCGGTGCGCGCTCGCAGGCCTTCGATCACATCGCGGTGACGTTCGTATTCGGCGGTGCTGGTGTAGAAGGTGACGCCCTCGCGCGGCTCGCCCTCGACGGCCGGAGCACCGAGCGCCAGGTCGAATGCCCCCTGCAGTGGCTCGGCGTCGAGCACGTAGGGCAGGCTGTCCGGGCGGCGCACGTACAGCTGTGACCCGTCGAGCAGCAGCGTGCAGCCGGCGCCGGCTGCAGGCACGGCGGCGGAATCAGCGTGGGCCGCGTCCACCTGGATGCCGGCCGCTTCGCACTGGCCGAGCCAGCGTTCGAGCAACGCGCGCGAGACGACGGCGACCGGTGTTCCCACGGTGCCGGCAGGACGCGCGCCGACGGCGAAATGCAGTCCTTCGACGTCCGAGGCGAGCTGTTCCTCGAGGGCGAAGGGCACGGCCTGCGCGACGCGGGCGCCACCCCGGACGGGCAGCTCGGGCTCGGCGAGCGTGATCTCGCTGCCGGGCAGGAGCAGCACCACTCGACGGCCCTGCGCCGCGCCGAGGGCGTCCGCGACCGGGCCGCTGTTGACCGGGCCCGAACGGGCGCCGTTCGCATCCACGATGAGCCACGACGCCGGCGCTTCTTCCGCCGCACGGAGCCGTATCACCAGCGTCTCAGACATCGGACCTCGAGGGGACTATTCGCTGCCGAAACTGCGCAGGATGGGGCGGATTCCGCCGCTGCCGCGCGCGAGCAGACTGTACAGGGTGAACTGTGTGGTGCCAATAGTGACCCACACCGAGGCACGGAAGAATCCGCTCGATTCCGTGAGCGAGTCCTGCAACTCGGTGAACGCCGCGTCGCCCAGCGCGCCACGCAGGTCCTGCAGCGTCGGGAAGCACGCGCCCTCGCGGCGTCGGACGAGGTCGTCCGGATTGAGGCTGAACTCGCGGCTCTCCGAGCTCAATGCGTCCAGCACCACGCCCGGCGCCGTGCAGACGTTGAGCGCCGTGCCGACCGGCAGTGCCGTGACGTAGGGACTCAGTTGCCGGTAGCGGTCGGGCCCGAATCCAGGCATCACCAGCAGCTCGCTGCTGCGCGTGATCGGCATGTTGGCCGTGAGGTGCGGCGGAGTCAGGCCGGTGTAGACGGAGTCTTCCGCACCGTCCGGGAAGCCAGGCTGAGCGTCCTGGTCGATCCAGTCCGCCATCATCATCGCCCAGCGGGTCTCGATCTGCAGCATCGCGAGGATGCGCTCGAGCTGCTGCACCGCCACCGGGTTGGTGGTGCCGTCGGCATTGACCAGGTTGTTCAGGTTGAACCGGCCCTGCAGGTCCTCGAGCTTCCCCTCGACGCTACCGCCGTCGATGGGCAGCGGCGGCAGCGGACGCGCCCAGGTCTCGCCGAGGTGGTCGGTCTGCGAGTCCTGCAGGTCCTTCTTGAGGAAGTCCGCGGCCCAGGCCTCGGCGCCGAGCGCAACCTGGTAGCCCTGGTCGAGGGCAAACAGGGTGCCCGTCCGCCGCTGGTCGAGGAAGCCACGGAACCCGACTTCCACGGCGAGCATGGTGGCGAGCGCGACCATCAGCACGGCGGTAATGAGCGCCACGCCTCGCTGCCGTCGCCCGCTTCGACGTGACGCACGCCGTATCCTCATCCGGCCACCTCGATGACGCGCCGGATTTCGCCCCAGTCGTCGAGGTCGAGCACGATCTCGATCGCGACGGGCCGCGCGCGGCTCTCCGCGTCCGTGCCGCCGTCGGTCGCCGGCCAGCGGTCCACCCACTCGCGGCCCGGTGTCATGAAGCGCAGGCGCACGGCCCGCACGCTGCCAAGCAGCCTGCGGCGCTCGGGCTCCAGTGCCAGCGGCCGATCGAGCACCGGCCAGTGGTCGCGCCACAGACCTTCCTGGTCCATCCGGTAGCCAACGCGCTGCAGCGTCGGCCGTGGCAGGCCTGCCGTGTTGCTCCAGCCGGCACGGGTGAGCTCGAGCTGGTACTCCGCGCCGTCACGCGCCAGCAGCGCGGGGAGCCGCGTCTCGCCGAGCGGCTCGCGCACCGGCCGCGGTTCCACCTGCGCGAGGTCCTGGGCGATCGTCTGCACGGCGCGCTGCACTTCACGCGTCCGCTCCAGCCGCTGCTCGGCATACTCGCTCTGCCGCTGCAGCTCGGTGTACCCCGACAGCGCGAGCGTGCCCACGATCGCGAAGATGGCCATCGCGACCAGCAGCTCCATCAGGGTGAAACCGCCGGCCGTGGCGGGGCGCCGCGCCGCTTCCGCGCCGCGGCTATTCATCGGGATCGTCCGGTGGTTGCTGCGGCCGGTTGGGCCGGTCGGGCGCGGGTGATTCGTCGTCGTCCTCGTTCCCGCCGTCACCGTCGCCCTCACCATCACCATCACCATCACCGCCGCCGTCGCCTCCGGGCTGCGAGGTGCTCGCCCAGGAGAGCGCCGCCGCAGTGGCGGGACTGATCGCCTCGCCGTAGAAGCCCGTGACGGTGGTCAGGGTGCGTTCCTCGGGCCATTCCGCGGGACGCACGGACACGTCCATGCGACGCATGCTCTGCACCGAGGTCTGCGTGACGGTCATCTGCCAGATCCAGCGCTGCCCCGCGGACTCCACTTCGTCGGACGTCTCCGACACGTCGGGCGGCGACGGCTGCAGGCGCTGCTCGGTGATCACGTTCATGGCGATCCAGTGCGCCAGCGTCTTTTCGCGCAGATAGGTACCGTTGCGCGCGGTCTGCGTCACGGCCGTGATCACGCCGAGCATGCCGAGCGCCACGATGACGATCGCGGCCAGCACCTCGATGAGGGTGAAGCCGCCGGCGCCCGCACGAGCCGGATGACGATCAGCGTTCGGTGACTTCATCGTTGGTGAGCATCTCGAGCTTGCCGTCGGCGTAGCCGACCACGGCACGCACTTCCTCGGCGCCGCCGCGCCGCAGCCGCAGCTCGAACGGAATCAGGTCGCCCGAAGCCATGACCACGACCTGCGGCTGTACCGGCACGAGTTCGGTCGGCGCGGTACGCGCGGGCAGCTTGACGTTGCGCGACTCGATCCACAGCTCGGCCTCCAGCCCCGCCGGAAAGGTCCGCTCCCGCAGCAGCGGATCCTCAACGACCAGGTCCCAGCGACCGATGCGACCGTCGTAGTACAGGAAATCGTAGCCCTGCGCGTCGACTCGCAGACCCACGTCGCGCCCCTGCAGCAGCGCTTCCTCGCGCGCCTGGCTGAGCACCGCCACCAGCCTGCGGGCCTGCTCGTCCATTTCGTGGTCGCCGCCGAGGACGCGCGTCGAGACCACGGCCATGCTGGTGATGATGCCGATGATGACCATGACGACCAGCACCTCGAGCAGCGTGAAGCCCGAGGCGCGCGACGCGGCGCGAGTGCGCCGCCGGAAATTACTCGATGTTCCAGTTGCCGATGTCGCCATCGGGCCCTTCACCGCCGGGCTGGCCGTCCGCGCCGAGCGTGTAGAGGTCGTATTCGCCGCGCGTGCCCGGGGCGATGTACAGGTAGTCGTTGCCCCAGGGATCCTTCTTCAGGCCGTCGACGTAGCCGCCTTCCTTCCAGTTGCGCACGTTCGGGTCGGCCGGTCGGGTCACCAGCGCGTCGAGGCCCTGCTCGGTGGTCGGATAACGGAAGTTGTCCATGCGGTAGAGGTTCAGCGCCGTCTCGTAGGCACGGATGTCCTGCTTGGCCTTGGTGACGCGGGCGTCGTCGATGCGCCGAATCACGTTCGGCGCGACGAGGGCGGCGAGGATGCCGAGGATGACAACCACGACCATGATTTCGATGAGGGTGAAGCCGGTCTGCGTGCGGGGGATGGCGTGGCGGGAGAAGTTCATCGCGGGTGTCTGGCTCAGGCTGTACAGTTGGCGAATCATAGCAAATCGAGGCCCGTGCCCGGACCGTGATGGGGCTGCAGCGCGTACTGAGTGTCCGCAGCGCGGATGCGGTCTTCCCCGCAGCCGTGCTCGTCGTGCTCACGGTGACCTACCTCGCCGGAGCCGATGCGGTGGCGGCGCTGCGCTACGAACGCCTTGCCGTGCTGCAAGGGGAGGTCTGGCGGCTCGTGACCGGCCACCTCGTGCATGCCGACGCTGCGCACTTCGGCTGGAACGTGGTTGGAGTGCTGCTGGTGGGTGTCCTGTTCGCGCGCGACTACTCGCCGGCGCAGTGGCTGGTGGTGATGTTCGCGTCGGTCGTGGCCATCGACCTGGGTTTCCTGCTGCTGGAGCCGCGACTCGAGTGGTACGTGGGTTTCTCCGGCGTGCTGCACGGCTGGATGGCCGCCGGCCTCGTGGCCTGGCTGCACCGGTCGCGCGATCCGCTCACCTGGCTGGTGGCCGCGTTGTTCGTGAGCAAGCTCGCGTGGGAGCACTACGCGGGCGCGCTGCCGTTCACCGCCGGATCCCTGTCATTGCCGGTGGTGCACGAGGCGCACACCTACGGCGCGATCGGCGGTTTGCTGGCCGGCGTGTGGCTCACGCGCCGGACGTACGTGCGCGCACCGCTATAATCCGCCGGCCGGACCCGCCGGCGCCGAACGAGAACTCGCACATGTCGCTGGCATTCGTCTTCCCGGGCCAGGGCTCGCAATCGGTGGGCATGCTGGCAGCCCTCGCGGCGGCCGAACCCGTCGTGCAGGAGACCTTCGCCGAAGCATCCACCGTGCTCGGCTACGACCTGTGGGCGCTGTGCCAGCAGGGGCCGGAGACGGACCTCGGCAGCACCGAAAGGACGCAGCCCGCGATGCTGGCGGCCGGCGTGGCGACCTGGCGCGCCTGGCTCCACCATGCGGGTCCGAAGCCGGTGGCCATGGCCGGGCACAGCCTGGGCGAATACACGGCGCTCGTCTGCTCGGGCGCACTCGATTTCACCGCGGCGGTCGACCTGGTGCGGTTTCGCGGCCAGGTGATGCAGCAGGCGGTGCCGCTCGGGCAGGGGGCGATGGCGGCCGTGCTGGGCCTCGACGACCAGCAGGTCGCCGACGCCTGCCGCGAGGCCGAGCAGGGCGAGGTGGTCGAGCCGGTCAATTTCAACTCGCCGGGGCAGGTGGTGATCGCCGGCAATGCGACCGCCGTGACGCGTGCGCTGGAGGCCGCCAAGGCGCGCGGCGCCAAGCGAGCCGTGACGCTCCCGGTGAGCGTCCCGTCGCACAGCCGACTGATGATGGGCGCCGCCGAACGGCTGGCCGAACGCCTGGCCACGGTGGAGGTACGAATGCCGGACGTTCCGTCCGTCTACACCGTTGACGTGAAGACGCATGCCAGCCCCGACGGCATCCGCCGCGCGCTCAAGGAGCAGTTGTTCAAGCCAGTACGCTGGTCGGAGACGGTACGCGCGATGCTCGCGAGTGGCGTCACCACGCTCGTCGAGTGCGGGCCGGGCAAGGTGCTCACCTCGCTTAACCGACGGATCGAGCGGCGGCCCGAACTCACCCTGCTGGCGGTTGAGGATCCGGAAGGATTGGCGGCGGCGCTGGCCGCTTGCCGGGAGAAACACCATGTCTGACCTGGCCCACGACACCGCACTGGTCACGGGTGCCTCCCGCGGCATCGGCCGCGCCATTGCGCTCGAGCTCGGTCGCCGTGGCGCTCGCGTGATCGGCACCGCGACCAGCGAAGCCGGCGCCCGGGCCATCGACGAAGCATTCGCGGCGGCAGGCTTGCAGGGACGCGGGGTCGTGCTGGACGTGGCGAACGCCGCCTCCGTCGATGCCTGTCTAAAGGACATCGAGGCTCGGGAGGGCACGCCGTCGATCCTCGTCAACAATGCCGGCGTGACCCGCGACGGGCTGCTGATGCGTATGAGCGCCGAGGACTGGCAGGTGGTGATCGAGACCGACCTGTCGGCGGTCTACCGGACCTGCAAGGCGGTGATGCGCGGCATGATGAAGGCGCGCCGCGGACGCATCATCAATATCGCTTCGGTGGTCGGGGTGATGGGCAACGCCGGCCAGGCGAATTACGCGGCGGCCAAGGCCGGCATGATCGGCTTCAGCAAGAGCCTCGCCCGGGAGGTCGGTTCGCGTGGCATCACGGTGAACGTGGTCGCCCCGGGCTTCATCGTCACCGACATGACCGATGCGCTCGCCGAGGGCGCCCGGGAGGCGCTGCTCAAACAGGTGCCGCTCGGCCGGCTGGGTTCCCCGGAGGACATTGCGCACGCCGTGGTCTTCCTGGCCTCGCCCCAGGCGGGCTACATCACGGGCGAGACGCTGCATGTCAATGGTGGCATGTACATGATCTAGAACGAGTTTAGGGTCAATTGGACCCCACTCTCCCCTTAACTTAGAATACGCGCCCGCACGCCGGACCCAGTGGGGAGGGCCGGGCGGGCACCGTTTCCCACAGAGGACTCCGAAGACAATGAGCAGTATCGAACAGCGCGTGAAGGCGATCGTTGCCGAACAGCTGGGGGTCAAGGAAGAAGAAGTCACCAACGATTCGTCTTTCGTCGACGATCTCGGCGCCGACTCGCTCGATACCGTCGAGCTGGTGATGGCGCTCGAGGAAGAGTTCGAGACGGAGATCCCGGACGAGGACGCCGAGAAGATCACCACCGTCCAGCAGGCGATCGACTACATCAACGAGCGCCGCAGCCAGGCCTGACCGGCCGGCAGGGGCACCGCCACGGAGGGCGGTTGCCGCGAATCCAACCTTGCCCAGCCAGGGGGACGCAGCTTGACGAAGCGCAGAGTCGTCGTCACCGGACTTGGCATCGTTTCACCGCTGGGCAGCACGGTCGCGTCCGCCTGGGACGGCATCTGCAACGGCCGCAGCGGCATCGGCCTCCTCACCAGGCTCGACACCAGCGCTTTTCCGGTACGCATCGGCGGCGAAGTCACCGGCTTCAACGCCGAGGACTACATGTCGCCGAAGGACCTGCGCAAGTTCGACCCGTTCGTGGCATTCGGCGTCGCGGCCGGCGTGCAGGCGTTCAAGGACTCCGGGCTGGCGGTGACCGAGGAGAACACGGCGCGCATCGGCGTCGCGATGGGCGCCGGCATCGGCGGCCTGAGCACCATCGAGGAAAACACGGCCAAGTGGCTCGAGGCGAGAACGCCGCGCAAGATCTCGCCGTTCTTCATCCCGGGCAGCATCATCAATGCCGCCGCGGGCCAGCTGTCGATGCACTTCGGCATCCGCGGGCCCAACCTCGCGCTCGTGACGGCGTGCACGACCTCGACGCACTCGATCGGCATCGCCGCGCGCACCATCCAGTACGGCGACGCCGACGCCATGCTGGCCGGCGGCTCGGAGATGGCGTTCACGCCACTCGGCCTCGGCAGCTTCGGCCAGGCGAAGGCACTGTCGATGCGTAACGACGAGCCGACGCGGGCGAGCCGTCCCTGGGACCGCGACCGCGACGGGTTCGTGATGGCGGAGGGCGGCGGCGCCATCGTGCTCGAGGAATACGAGCACGCCCGGGCGCGCGGCGCGACGATCTACGCTGAATTCGCCGGCTTCGGCATGAGTGGCGATGCCTACCACATCACGGCACCGCCGGAGGACGGCGAGGGCGCGCGCCTCGCGATGTCGAACGCCGTGCGGGACGCCGGCATCCACCCGTCCGACGTGCACTACATCAACGCGCATGCCACTTCGACCGAACTCGGCGACCGCGCCGAGACCGTCGCCATCAAGCGCGCCTTCGGGGACCACGCCTACCGCCTGGCCGTGAGTTCCACCAAATCGATGACCGGCCACCTGCTCGGCGCGGCCGGCGTGGTCGAGGCGATCTTCAGCATCCTCGCAATCCGCGACGGCGTGCTGCCGCCGACGATCAATCTCGAGAACGCAGACCCGGCCTGCGACCTCGACTACGTGCCAGGCACGGCGCGTCGCGCCCCAGTGAGCGTCGCGCTCTCCAACTCCTTCGGCTTCGGCGGCACCAACGGCAGCCTGGTGTTCCGCGCGCTGCAGTGAGGCGCCGGGACGGCCGCGCTGATCCCGACGCCCTGCTGCGTCTGCACGAGCGCCATCCCGAACGCTACCCGGTCCTGCTCGAAAGCGTGGGCGGTGGACCCGAACTCGGCCGTTACGACCTGCTGTTGGCCCTGCCGGGAGCGGTGCTCGTGCAGCAGCCCGACGGGCGCATCGAAGGCCCGCCGCCGGCGGCCGGCTTCGATCGCTTCCTGGCGGCGCTCGACGCGTGCTGGCGAGCGGAAAGCGTGGCCGCGGACGCGTCGGCGAGCGAGCCCTTCGTCGGCGGCTGGTTCCTATACCTGGGGTACGAGCTCGCGTCGGAGATCGAGCCGACGCTGCGCCTGCCGCAGTCGCGGCTGCCACGAGCGGTGGCGTGGCGCATGCGCGGCGCGCTCGTGCGCGATCGCGTGAGCGGCGAGATCACGCTGCATGCGGAGCCAGGACTCGAGTCGCAACTGCGGGAGCAGGTGGCCGCTGACGGGTCACTCACGGACGACGGCGATGCGGTGGTGACAGTGCCCGGCGCGGTGACCGTTGGCGTGGAGGAGGAACCGGCCGAGCGGTTCCTGCGTGGCGTGACGGACATCCTCGCGGCGATCGGCCGCGGCGACGTGTACCAGGCGAACCTGTCGCGTGGCTGGCGAGCCCGCCTCGCGGCGGGCGCGACCGCGTCGCAGCTGTATCGGCGCCTGCGCGCAGCGAATCCGGCGCCGTTCGCCGGCAGTGCCGCGCTGCCCGGATGCGCGCTGCTGAGCTCGTCGCCCGAGCGACTGCTGCGCATCCGGGGCCGCGTGGCGAGCACGCGACCGATCGCCGGCACCCGTCCGCGCGGGGAGTCGCAGGCCCATGACGCGGCGCTGCGCACCGAATTGAGGCTGAACGAGAAGGAGCAGGCCGAGCACGTGATGCTGGTGGACCTCGAGCGCAACGATCTCGGACGCATCTGCCGCGGCGGCACGGTGCAGGTGGACGAATTCATGACCATCGAGTCCTACGCCACCGTGCACCACATCGTCTCGAACGTGCGCGGCGAGTTGCGTCCGGGGGTGACCCCCGGCGAGGCCATCGCGGCCGTCTTCCCGGGCGGCACGATCACCGGCTGCCCCAAGGTCCGTTGCATGCAGTTGCTCGGCGAGCTCGAGGGCACGCCGCGCGACGCGTACACGGGCTCGATGGGTTATCTCGGGCGCGACGGCTCGCTCGACCTGAACATCCTGATCCGCACGCTGGCGGTGCGGGATGGACTCGTGGAGTTCCGCACCGGCGCCGGGATCGTCGCGGACTCGCGCCCGGAGTCCGAATTGGAGGAAACTCGCGCCAAGGCCCGCGGGCTGTTGCGCGCGCTGGGGAGCAATGCATGATCGGACGGCGATTGGTGAACGGCGTCGAGTCCTCCGCCATCTCGGTGGACGACCGCGGCCTGCAGTACGGTGACGGGCTCTTCGAGACGATGGCCGCGGTCGACGGACGAGTGCGCCACTTCGAGCGTCACATGGAGCGACTGGCGGAGGGCGGCCGCCGCCTCGGCCTGCCGGTGCCGGACCCGGCCGTCATCGCTGCTGAATGCGAGCGCGCGCTGACCGGCCTCGGCGCGGGGTCGGTCAAGCTCATGGTCACGCGCGGACCCGGACCGCGCAGTTATCGTCCGCCCGCCGATCCGTCCGTGACGCGCATCGTCGTGTCGTCGGCACCGAAGCACCGCAACGATCCCGGCGACGGCATCGTCGTGCGGCTGTGCGACACGCCGCTCGGGCTCAACCCGCGACTGGCCGGCCTCAAGCACTTGAACCGGCTCGAGCAGGTGCTGGCCAGCGCCGAGTGGAACGACCCGGCCATTGCTGAGGGCCTGATGTCGTCGGTGGACGGCCGCATCATCTGTGCGACCGCGGCCAACGTTTTCCTGGTGCGGGACGGCGACCTCGTGACGCCGGCGATCCGCGACTGCGGCGTGGCCGGAGTGATGCGCGGCTTGGTGCTCGCCGCCGCCCGCGAGCTGGCGGTCACCACGGACATCACCGACGTGAGCCTCGAGGACCTGCAGCGCGCCGACGAAGTGTTCCTCACCAATGCCATCACCGGTGTACGTCCGGTCGGCGAGATCCTCGGCCTGCGCCGCTATGCGGCGCCGGGTGACGTGACCCGCGCGTTGCTCGACTGGACGGCGCGAGCCGCCGAGTGACGTTGCGACGTGCCGGTTGGCTGTTGCTGGCGCTCGCTGCGCTCGGGGTGCTCGGCGCGGTCGCCGTGTATGGTGCGTTCCAGCGCTGGCTGGACACACCGCTCGCTGTCGGCGCGACCGCTGTCGAGATGGAGATCCCTCGTGGCCAGCCGCTTGCGACGACGGCGCGCGAGCTCGCCGAACGCGGGATCCTCCAGCACCCGCAGTGGCTGCGGGCCTTCGCGCGCATGACGGGAGCCGACGCGCGCATCAAGGCGGGCGAGTACGCGATCGCGCCCGGCACGACCCCGCGCGGCCTGCTGGCGCTGCTCGAGTCCGGCGCCGTCGTTCAGCACTCGGTGACCATCGTCGAGGGCTGGACCTTCCGTGACCTGCGCCGCGCGCTCGAGCAGGAACCACATCTCGACATCACCCTGGCCGGGCAGGACGACGCGGC
>Ga0209450_10000512_pt1 | contig 19819 bp, 22 predicted proteins | sample FrelakmetLWP11LW_FD_187149 | JGI IMG/M metagenome (GOLD analysis project Ga0209450, IMG submission 187149) | Freshwater lake sediment microbial communities from the University of Notre Dame, USA, for methane emissions studies - LWP11 LW (SPAdes)... | ecosystem: Environmental > Aquatic >...
GAGGTCCTCTGCGCCGAGCAGTGCCTCCCCAACCTCACCTTCAAACTGTGCGGCCTCGACAGCTTCGTCATGCGGGGCAACCCCGCGCCGGTGGACGTGGAGCTCGCCCGCGAAGGATTCAACCTGGGGAAGACGGCCATCCAGTCCGGGGATTTCGACATGGTGATCCTCGACGAGCTGAACATCGCCATCGACTTCGGGCTCATCCCCCTGCAAGACGTAATGGATGCACTGAAGGCAAAGGCCCAGAAAGTCGACGTCATCCTCACGGGCCGCTACGCCCCGAAAGAGATCGTCGAGCTTGCCGACACGGTAAGCGAGGTGAAGGAGATCAAGCACCATTACTCGCAGGGCATCAAGGAGAGGGCGGGAATAGAGTTTTAAACCTTATAGGCTCCCTCTCCCCTTTGCGGGAGAGGGTCGGGGTGAGGGGGAAGAATTCCCTTTCCATGTTTGCGGGGGAGCATGCAGAAAACGCAGAAGGAGGAACTGGACCGCCGGATCAAGGCCCTGCAGCTGCAGCTGGCCGCGGCGAAGATCGACGGAGCACTCATCGTCCAGAACGCCGATCTTTTCTACTTCACCGGCACCGTCCCCCAGGGCTGGCTCTTTGTGCCTCCCGACGGGCATCCCATCCTCTTCATCCGGAAAAACCCCAACCGCGTCCGTTCGGAAACCCCTCTTGAGCATCTCTTCAATGCAAGAAACCCGCGAGAGCTTGCCGGCGTGCTTGCCGACAAGGGCTACAAAAAGATCAAGCGCCTGGGCATGGAGCTCGATGTCCTGCCCTTCAACCAGTACGCGCGCTACGCGGAGGCCCTGAACCCGGGGGAGATCGTCGACATTTCGCCTGTCATCCAGACCATCCGCTCCGTCAAGTCCCCTTTCGAGATCACGATCCTGCGCCAGGCGGCCAAGCTTGGCGATCACATGATGCGCGTTGCCCGCGAGGCGCTCAAGGAGGGCATGACGGAGCTCGAGCTCTCAGCGCGCATCGAGATGGCAGCGAGGATGAGGGGCCACCAGGGCTACGTCCGGATGAGGGGCTTCAACGCGGAGTGCTACTGGGGTCCCGTCGTTTCGGGGGCCGCTGCCGCTGAGCCTGCTTTCGTGGACACGACGGAAGGCGGTCACGGCACGAGTCTTGCGCTTCCCGCCGGGGCGAGCCACAGGCCCATCGCACGGCACGAACCCGTCATTGTCGACATGGCCGCCACCATTAACGGCTACCATGCCGACATTACTCGCACCTTCTCGTTGGGCAGGCTTCCCGAGAAGCTGGAGAGCGCATACCGGGAGTCCCTGGAGATCCTCCAGGCGCTGGCCGGAGCCATCCATCCGGGTGTCGCCGTAAGCGAGCTTTACCTCAAGGCGGAGAAGCTTGCCGACAAGAAGAACCTGCTGCCGAACTTCATGGGATTCGGCAACGACAAAGCCGGCTTCTGCGGTCACGGCCTTGGTCTGGAGCTGGACGAGCCCCCCGTCATTTCGCGCAACAACAAGACCGTCCTCGTGCCCGGCCACGTGATCGCGTTGGAGCCCAAGTTCACTTTCCCCGGTGAAGGCGTTGTCGGGGTGGAGGATGTCTTTCTCGTCACGGAAAACGGCGGCGAGAAATTGACAAAAAGCGGATACGGGGTGAAAATCTAGGGTCCAGGGTCCATTTTTCTTGCTCCCTCTCCCCCGGCGGGAGAGGGTAGGGGTGAGGGGGAATAATTCCATTCATTATTAACTTCTTCGGTCAGGGGAGGACTCATTTGAAGCCGTCCGCGAAAACACCATCACAAAAACTTAATAAGGTCATCGACACCTTGAAAAAGAAAGGCGCATCGGAGGCAAAGCTCATCAAGGTATCCGACGTTGTCGTCGATGAGCGCGTGCGCCTCAAGTGCCAGATCCCCATCTGCGACTCCTACGGCAAGAACCTCATGTGCCCGCCCTATCTTCCGTCGGTTGCGGAGTTCCGCGCGGCGCTTGCCCGTTATGACAAGGCGCTGCTTGTGCAACTGAGTGTTCCCCTTCACAAGAAGACAAAAGGGAGAACCAAGGCCGTCTTCGACCCCGCACGGGTGCTCCACGAACTGGTAAACCTGGGCGAGCGTCTCTGTTTCGAGGCGGGCTTCCGCTTTGCAACGGGGCTCATCGGCGGGTGCTGCCGGCTCTGCGAGGAGTGCATCGTCATGGAGCCCGAGGGCCATTGCCGCCACCCCTTCCGGGCGCGTCCCTCCATGGAAGCCATGGGTATCGACGTCATCGGCACGCTGGAGAAGGCAGACCTGCCGCTGCTGCGCTTCCCCGTGACGGAGAAGGTGACGTGGACGGGGTTGATCCTGCTTTAGCAGGATCAGGTGGCAAGTGACAGGAAAGAAAGAGTCATTGCGAGGGGCATAAGCCCCGCGGCAATCCCAATTCGTCATTGCGAGCCGAGCCGCGTGAGGCGTGGCAATCCACGTTGCTTATCTTTGTGTCCCTCTCCCCAGGCGGGAGGGGGCAAGGGTGAGGGGGACAATCCCCTTCCTTCCCTAGACCCAATACCCTGAGTCACGGCCGGAATTGAAACGAGCGCAAACCTAAATCGCTATACGTAAGGAAAGGAGACAAGAGATGGCAGTTCTTAAAGAAGGCGGAGTCCCCATCGGGCGTTTCATGATCATCAACAAGACCGACGGCCTGACCCAGGCCGACCTCATCATCGAGGCCAATGGCCAATACAAGATCATGGAGAAACCCGATGCGTTTCTCATTAAGAATGATGAGTGCTGCAAGAGTATAATGGTCAAGGTTTCGAAGAAAGACTAGCCGGCTGGTGAAAAAAGGCCATCTGGGAAGAAATAGGGTCAGGTCTTGTATTTAAACATTCTGGTTTCTATGGCAGCGGTAACCGGTGCCATCTCGCGGCTCGATTTGTTACCATCGACTTATCTGATACAACCTCGATATCCTTATGTTGAAATAAAAGACCTGACCCCATATTCCCATATCTTCCTGAAGTGTGAATTTTCAGAGAAACCATAAGTCAAGACGTGATCCCTTAGCCTTCCGACTCCATAGCACATAGGATCTCCGGAACAAAGGCGAGACGACTTTCTATGCCAAATATCAGGAACATCGAAATATCGGGAGTAATCGCTTAACGATGGTTTTCATGGCGAGAAAGGGAAAAAGGAATGTTCGATAATAAGCAGCACTCGAAAGTTCTTTCTGCCCTTTTAATCCTTTTCGTCCTGTTCCTCTTTTCCTGTTCTTCCCCGCAGCGGAAGGCGCAGTCCGAGGCTGGGCAGGATGCGTCCTCCCGCACCCGGCTCTATCTGCCGACAAAATCGGCAAAAAGCACCACCCTGTATCGGGATGCGGTGATTCCCTCAATGCCTGAGAAAGATGGCAGGCTCATTTTTTATACCGCCGAGAAATTCCCAAGCCCTTTGAGTTTAATCGTCATGGGCAAAATCGGCGTGATGTTGACACTGAATGGTCAGGACGCCTTCGTGGTTGATCTACCGGCGGGGTGGTTCACCGTCGAGACAGATATCATGGACAGCAAATTCCAGGGGCGGACATTCGCATACAAGACCGTATTCAAACTCGATGACACGATGGGTTTCAGCATGTTTGAGGGAGAGACAAAATACCTCAAGCTGATCCGTGTTTCTGAAGCCAAATGGATTGTACAGTTCACCGACGAAGGCGTCGTTCAAAAGGACCTTCAGGACATCATGTATTCGGGCTACTATGCAATAGACGAGTGATTGTGGCTGCATGACGCAAGATCGATACGTCGTAGACAGGGAAAGGCAATGAAAAAGAACAAACCGATGCTGTATCTGGCAGGTTCTCTCTTCACCGAGGCAGAGAGATCATTCAACGAGACTCCGGAATACAGGTAACTCTGGACTCTTTTGAGCGGAGGGGATCTTCATGAGGAGATTACAGGGTGCATCTCTATATTGGTTGTTGGCCCTTGTTGTGTTGATGACAGGCTGTTCCGCTCTAACGTACAAGGATCTTATGCCACAACAGCCTGTCAACGCTCCACGAACTAATACGCAATACAGCGGTACCGTTGAGATCCGCTCGATCATCAAGCCCGAATTGATGGCATTCGGGAAGCTATATTTAGACTTCCCGTTAAAAACCCAAGTCGATGATGTCCTTCTGGAAAAGGCATTGAAAGAGTCTGTCGCCGATAGTGCCATCTTTACGCGAGTGGTCCCAAAGAATGCGGATTATGTTCTGGATGTCTGGGTTGACGATTTGGATAATTACGCGCCCGGAATCGGGGACTATTGGGCCCGTTTTTTCTCGATCTGGCGTTTGACAAGAGTCCGTGATGGAAAGGTGCTCGTCTGCGAGTTTGTCGATGGATACGGTTTGATCAACACGATGGGATCTCAGCCGAGGAAGCGCAGTTTGTTTGCGGCACTGAAGGACGTCATTCAAAACGGCTTACGGGCTCTTTCCGACACGTCGCGGGCACATCTTTCCGCGCTGTCAGTAGCGGGTATCCGGCCCAGCATGGGGTCTGTGATGCCGGAAGGTTTGAAGACATGGGAAGATCACGTTAAGGAGAACTGGTCGTATATAGGTCCGGGTTTATCCCTGGTAGAGGTGGAAAAAAGAATCGGGCCGGTAAGAGCAAGCGGGGCCTTGGTAAGGATTTACCCCAAATACGACGGGGTAACGGATGCTAGAGTAATGTCTAAACCCATAAAATATTCTTACGCCGACTTCCCGGCAAAACGGTGGGATAATTTAACAGGATACGGGGAAAAGCATCCCAGATACGAGATACATTCGTACTATTATTATTACAATAAAATCAAAATCACATATTATGTTACACATTTATATGCGTTGGAATTTCATGACGAACGCGGCCTGCGGGCTGCGACTCTGTGGTGATGTTGCCGGACATGATGGGATATTGCTGCCGGTTATTATAATGGGGAGGCGGAGAGATAGGGTCAGGTCTTGTATTTCAACATTATGGAAAGCATGGGTTCAGGTCTTGAAGCATGAATTTTCAGGATGACTTATAATTCAATACCTGACACCCGATCCCACTCGAGCGGTTGGTAATTTTTTTTTAACCTGAAGGGATGGGGCCATGAAAACGACGTCGCGGATGACGGTACTGTTGATCGCCATGGGCCTGGCATTGCTGACCGTCAGTTGCAGCATGCCTGTGGTCACCAAGCAGGATCTGTCACCCGAACAAAAAAAGCTGCTCCATCGCTGGGCACTCAAAGAGTTGAGCAGGGCCAGCCAGCCATACTGCTGGAGGGACTCCTATGGACGAGGGGTGGGCGTCCCGGTGAGTGCCTGTCCGGAAGGACAGGAGAAGGACGCGGGGCTCTGCTATCCCACGTGCGAAGACATCGGTAAAGAAGGCTGGAAAGGTGTTGGCCCCGTGTGCTGGCAGCGCTGCACCCCGGGTTTCCGTGATGACGGGGCATACTGCTTCAAGCCGGAGCCGTACGGGCGCGGTGTAGGCTTTCCCTGGAAGGTGGGAGACAAGGCTTTCAGCTTGAAGAATGCCGAGAAACGCTGTGAAGCAAAGCATGGGGAAGACCGATGCGAGAAGTCGGGAGCGATCTATTACCCCAAGTGCAAGCCCGGCTATCGCGCCATCGGCTGTTGTGTCTGCAGTCCGAGATGTCCTTCCGGCATGACGGATATCGGTATTTCCTGCCAGAAACAGTCCAAGGGGCGCGGCGTGGGAAAGCCCATGCAATGCAAAAAAGGGCAGGCCTATGACGCCGGCCTCTGCTATACACCCTGTAAGCAGAATTACCACGGCGTCGGCCCTGTGTGCTGGCAGGATTGTCCGGATACGCAGTCTGTCAACTGCGGTGCCGGATGCACAAAGAGTTCGAGTCAATGCGCCGAGAAGACGATTGCCCAGGTCTTGGCTCCGCTCGAAATCGCTGCGAATGTGGCAATGGCTGTTACCACGGGAGGCGCCGGTAATGCCGCGGTGAGTGCGGCAAAGGCCTCGGCCAGGACTGCGGCCAAGACGGCGGGAAAGGCGGCTGCAAAGACGGCCGTCAAGAATTCGACTCGCACAATCGCTCGTGAGATGATGCCGGGCGTTCGCGCTCAGCTCAATAAAAAGCTCCTCAAAGAATACTCGGAGGAGATCGCAGACGAGGTGTGTTGGGAGGCGGCGGAAAGCCTGGCTCTGGCCGCTGTTGCTAACGATACTGACATGAGGGATGTTATCCTCTCACTCGACCCTACCGGCATTGCCGACGTGACGGAAGCCTATGCTAAACCCAAGTGCAGTTTTGGTGCGGATCCTCCAAGCTTTGGGAGCAGAGACGGGGTCAAATCTTTGCGGGCCGTTGCCCAAATCGATTTGGCTGAATAGGCAAGCAACGGGGTCGGATTGGCAATGAACGCCCTGCAACAAACAATCCTGTTTGAGGAAAATAATTGATTTTCAAATCTGTGCCGCTGAATTTGAATTCGAATAGACGGGCCTGGCGTTTTTTTCGCGTTGCCTTTGCTCGACGTATCCTGCGAGCTGATCCGGATGGGATCGGGCATTCGGGTGAGGTGCTGGCCGCGGTTGTGCTCTTGTTCACAGCCGCGCAAGCGCATGCCGGCGAGATCGAGCCGAGAGCCTATGCCAATACCCCGGTCGGAATCAATTTCCTTCTTGCGGGCTATGTCTATTCAGAAGGCGGTTTGTCAACGGCAGGCTCGTCGCCGATTAAAGACGCTCAACTCGAGATGCATACCGGGGTTTTGGCTTATGCGCGGTCACTGGACGTGTGGGGCAATTCCGGTAAGATCGACGTCATCCTGCCTTATTCCGCACTGTCAGGAACCGCGACGGTTGCGGGTCAACCCCGGGAACGTGATGTTTCCGGGTTCAACGACCCGCGCTTCCGTTTCTCGGTCAATTTCTATGGCGCCCCTGCGCTGTCACTTCAAGAATTTGAAAACTACCAGCAGGATATAATGATCGGGGCAAGCGTCCAGGTATCCGCGCCCCTCGGACAGTATGATGACGACAAGCTGGTGAACCTTGGCAATAACCGCTGGTTCATAAAGCCCGACATTGGAATATCCAAGGCGTGGGGGGGACTTTCGCTGGAGCTTTCCGCGGGTGTTTATTTCTTCAGCAAGAATGACGACTTCTTCGGCGGCAAGACACTGGAACAGGATCCCATCTACACCGGGCAGGTACACGTTACGTACAGCTTTGGCCGTGGAATCTGGGCCGCATTGAGCTACAATCACGATTACGGCGGGCGCACGACAATAGACGGCGTGCAGAGCGATGATTTACAGCAAAATTCGCAAGTGTCTCTCACGCTTGCATTGCCAGTGAACCGGAACAACTCGATCAAGCTTTACGCCAACACCGGCACACACACCAACACCGGGACCGATTTCGACATGGTTGGGATTGTCTGGCAGTTCCGCTGGGGCGCCGGGCTGTAACCCCCTGTGAATTGAGCGTTTGCCGGTACCGGCAAGCTGGAGAGACGTTGACGGATGAAGCGTTGCGACTGGGCAAACAGAAGCAAACTCGAACAGTCCTATCATGATCAGGAATGGGGTGTGGAAATCCACGACGACCGGACGCTATTCGAGTTTCTTGTCCTGGAAGGCGCACAGGCGGGATTGAGCTGGTCGACGATCCTGAAAAAGCGGGAAGGGTACAGAAGAGCCTTTGATCATTTCGACGCCCGGAAGATCTCCAGATACTCCGAGAAGACCGTATCCCGGTTGCTCGCCAATCCGGAGATCATCAGAAACAAGCTCAAAATCAACGCGGCGATCACCAACGCCAGGGCCTTTCTGCAGGTTCAAAAGGAATTTGGCAGCTTTGATAGTTACATCTGGCAATTCGTCAATGGCAAACCGATCCGGAATTCATGGAGCAAGATGACGGATATCCCCTCTCGCACCCCGGAGTCCGTCGCCATGAGCAAGGATCTGCAGAAAAGGGGCTTCAGGTTCGTCGGGCCGACAATTTGCTATGCCTTCATGCAGGCGGTGGGCATGGTAAACGATCATGTCGTGGACTGTTTCCGGTACAGGGAACTAAAACAGAAGGAAGCATAACAAGCGCTGCACCTTCCTGCATTCAACAGTACCGGGCCATCTGTTTCAACTCTCACGGGCCATGCTCCGGCGGATCATGGGTTTGATCCCGCCGCTGGCGAGGATATCAATAATATAGTCGGACAGGGGCTCCGCCAGGGCGACAAGGCCTCCGGTTTCGTTTCGCACCTGGCCGGTGGCTACGTCCACGATCAGAATATCGCCGCGTTTCGCTTGGCTGTGTATGTCCGGGCAAACCAGAACGGGCAGGCCCAGGTTTATCGCATTTCGGTAGAAGATGCGGCCGAAGGAAGCCGCAAGAACGGCTCCCACCCCGGCAGCCTTGAGGGTAACGGCAGCATGTTCGCGGCTGGAGCCGCAGCCGAAATTTGTCGAGGCCACGATCAGGTCGCCCGGGGTGAGCTCCCTCACAAAATCAGGATCAATCCCTTCCATGGCGTGCCTGGCCACGGCCTCCGGGTCGGTCTGGTCCAGGAAGCGTCCGGGATAGATCTGATCCGTGTCGATGTTGGCCCCGTAGACGAATGCTTTCCCCTTGATGATCTTCAGCATGGCTCTATGCTCCTCAGGTGAGATAAGGCGCGGGATCGGCAATCCTGCCTTCCAAGGCAGAGGCCGCCACGGTCGCCGGCGAGGCCAGGAATATCTCCGCCCTGGCGTGTCCCATCCGGCCGGGGAAATTGCGGCTTGACGATGTGATGCAGGTTTCTCCGGAAGCCAAAAGTCCCTGGTGGGTGCCCAGGCAGGCGGCGCAGCCCGGCGTTACAAAGGTCGCTCCGGCTTCGACCAGTTGCTGAACGTATCCCTGATTCATGGCCTCCAGAAAAACACCCTTGGAAGCGGGAACCACGAGCAGACGGGTGCGAGGATGCACTTTCCTGCCTGCCAGAATGCGTGCAGCCACCGCCAGGTCCGCCACCCGGCCTCCCGTGCAGGTGCCGATGAAGGCCTGATCGATCGGCCTGCCGGCATAGGCCGCAAGGTCCGAGACATTATCCACACTGGACGGCGCCGCTACCTGCGGCTTGATGGCGGAGATGTCGTAGGAATGCTCTGCGGCATAGACAAAACCGGGATCGGTGAAGACGGCTTCATAAGGATATTTAACCCGCCCGGACAAAAACGCCTCGGTGATTTCGTCCGGCTGGATGTAGCTGGTTTTGGCTCCCATCTCCGTCGTCATGTTGCACAGGGTCATCCGCTCGGGCACACTGAACCGGGCGAGCGCCGGCCCGGTGAATTCCACCGCCTTGTAGGTTGCGTAATCCGCCTTCAATTCGCCGATGATCTTCAGGATCACATCTTTCGCGTACACCCCCTTGGACAGCTTTCCATCCAGCCGGATGCAGATGACCTCCGGCACGCGAAACCACAACTTGCCGATGATCATGATAATGGCCAGATCCGTTGCTCCGACCCCGGTGCCGAAGGCGCCGAATGCCCCGTGGGTGGTGGTATGCGAATCCGTCACGACAAGCAGCTGACCCGGCCAGACCAGGCCCTGGTCTGCCAGGACCTGATGGCAGACCCCCTGGTCCACGTCCATGAGCAGTTTGATGTTCTGCTCCCGGCAGAATTCCCGGAATTGCTTCTGATTGTCGGCCTGGGCAATGGTGGATGCCGGTGCGTAATGGTCCAGGAACAGGACAATCCTGCCCGGTTCGTGAACCCTGCTGCCCCCCATTTCGGAAAAGGATCGCAGGGTCTGCAGATACAGATCGTTGATCCCGGCCAGGTCAACCGTGCAATTGATGATTTCTCCCGTTTTCACCGATTCTTTGCCGGCAGCCCTGGCCAAAATCTTCTCTAAGGCATGCATAACGGCCCCTTCCGGAAATGCCTGATGTTCTGGCGAGTTACGATCACTACAAGCAAACCTTATGAAGAATGTAAAGAATATTCTTGCCGCCTTGTCAGGGACCCACGCCTCGGGTCAAAATTAAATTGACACACAAAATCAATCTTCGTATGTTCCCATCGTGAAAAAGGAATTTTTGTCCAACTGACGGATATCTTCGATACCGGGGCCGCCTTCCCTTCGACTGCGTAAAGTTGAAAGGCCCCTCGATTTCATTTTCCCGGCGCCGTGGGGGAGCCGTGGATACGGGGTCACGTTTTCCTCTGGGCCCCCTCATTCCCATTCGCGAAATCGTCTCATCGACATAGACTGACGAAAGGAGAAGGAGGAACGTTATGAAAAAGATTGCCGTGGGTTGTGTCGTCCTCGTTGCACTTCTGGCGGTTGCCTGGACCGGCGAATCCAGTGCGGCGGGATTTCCCAGCAAACCCCTCACCTACATGATCTGCTTCGATCCCGCCGGGGAGTCGGACATCACCGCCCGGATCCAGGAGTCGGCCCTGAAGAAGTATCTGGGTCAGAATGTGGTCATCACCTACAAGATCGGCGGCGGCGGTTCCATCTGCTGGTCGGAGCTGACCCAGAGCAAGCCGGACGGCTACACCATTGCCGGCCACAACCTGCCCCACATCATTCTCCAGCCTATGGAGAGGGGAAATGCCGGCTACAAGACCCTGGATCTCAAGAACATCTACATGTTCGAGAGCACCCCGAACCTCCTGGTCGTCCGAAATGACAGCCCCTTCAAGACCCTCAAGGACTTCATCGAGTACGCCAAGAAGAATCCTCCCGGCGTCGTCACCGTGGGCGGAAGCGGCACCTCGTCGGCCAATGACCTGGGGACCACCATGCTCAACAAGGCCGCGGGCATCAAGTTGACCTACATCCCCTTCGGCGGGACGGGTTCCGCCGTTCCAGCCCTGTTGGGCGGCCACGTGACGGCACTCATGACGTACTCCACCATGGGGGTTCAGTACCGAGGCAAATTCCGTGCTTTAGCCATCGCTTCCGACAAGCGGATGTCCGTCCTCAAGGACGTGCCGACCTTCAGGGAGCTGGGCTATGACATCGTGGAAGGGGCCTACCGAGGCGTTGCCGCCCCGGCGGGAACGCCCGACGACGTCATCAAGCACCTGGCCGGTGTCTTCGACAAGGTGATGAGGGACCCGGAAGTCCAGAAGAAGATGGACCAGCAGGGCTTCAAGACCGAATACATGGGCCCCGAGGCGTCTCTTGCTCTGGTGAAGAAGAAGACGGTCGAATACGAGGCCATCATGAAGGAACTGGGACGCATCAAGAAGTAGGGCGCACTGCGATGGACGGGCCATGGCGGGGCCGGGCTTGCGGGCCCGGCTCCTGCCTGATGCCGAAGACGGAGGATTCCCCATGCTTGACTATTTATGGTTGGGTCTGCAACATCTCTTAACCTTCCAGAACCTCCTGCTGGTCTTTGCCGGAACCGTCATGGGGATGATCGCGGGGGCGCTGCCGGGTATCACCGCCACAATGGCCGTGGCCGTCCTGGTGCCCTTCACCTTCACCATGAGTCCCGTTGCGGGCCTGGTGACCCTGGGGGCCGTCTATATGGGGGCCATCTACGGGGGGTCCTTCAGCGCCATCCTCATTAACACGCCCGGGACGCCCAGCTCCATCGGGACGTGCTTCGACGGGTATCCCATGGCCTGCCAGGGACGGGCCGAGGAGGCGATCGTTGCGGCAACGGTCGGATCCTGCCTCGGCGGGCTCTTTGGCGTCGTCTGCCTGATCTTCCTCAGCCCGCCGCTGGCGGACATCGCCCTGAAGTTCGGCCCGGCCGAATACTTCTGGGTGGGGGTCTTCGGCATCACCATCATCTCCAGCCTCTCCAGCGGGTCGGTCCTCAAGGGGCTCGTGGGGGGGTGCTTCGGCGCCCTCATCTCCACCATCGGCATCGCCCCCATCGGCGGGGACGTGCGGTTCACCTTCGGTTTCCCCGCCATGCAGGGGGGAGTGGAGCTGGTCGTCATGCTCATCGGTCTGTTCTGCATCCCCGAGCTTCTCAGCCTCGTCGTCAAGGGGGAGGGCATGAAGACGCGGTCCGAATACGGATACACGCGCACCAAGGGTGTCCTGTGGAAGACGACTCGCCACATCGTTCTGCATCTGCAGGGAAACCTCTGGCGCTCCTCCATCATCGGGACCATCATCGGCATCCTGCCGGGGGCCGGGGGGAACATCGCAAACCTCGTTGCCTACAACGAGGCCAAGCGGGCCTCCAAGACGCCGGAGAAATTCGGAACGGGGTTTGTCGACGGGGTCGTGGCAACGGAGACGTCCAATAACGCCGTCGTCGGCGGGGGCATGATCCCCCTGCTGACCCTGGGTGTCCCCGGGGCGCCGCCCGACGCCGTCATCTACGGCGTCCTCATGCTTTTCGGCCTCCAGCCGGGGCCTGAACTTTTCAGCACGAAAGCGGACATCACCTACACCTTCATGCTGGGCGTGGGGCTGTCGGCCATCGTCATGGTCCCCGTGGGGATCTACGGCGGCCGTCTCCTGGCCCGGTTCGTGGCAAAGCTGTCAACCGCTTATCTGGTGCCGGGGATCGCCATCCTCACCATGGTCGGCTCCTATGCCATCCGGAACAACTTTCTGGACGTGATCCTCATGCTTGTGTTCGGCTTCATCGGCTTCGGTCTGCGGCGCCTGAACTTCTCGGCGGCCCCCATCGTGCTGGGGCTCATCCTCGGCCCTCTGATGGAAACGGGCTTGGTCCGGGCCTACCTGATGGGGATGGCGTACCCGTCCCCCTGGTTCACCCTGTTTGTCAATCCCCTCTCCTGGATTCTCATCGCGCTGTGCGCCATATCCTTCCTCTGGCCCTACTTCGGGTCAATGAAGGAGCGGCTGCAGGGCAGTTTGAAGGAGTAGGCGCGATCGGCTTTCTGTAAAGGAGGTCTCTGTAATGGATGCGAAATTCCGGGATCGATTGGGTTCCGCCATCATGCTGGCGTTCGTTGCCGTCCTGTGGATGAATCGGGGTTATACAACCCCCTTCGGCGGCATCTTTCCCGATGCGGTCATGATCCTCATGACGATCCTCATCGCCGCGTCGCTGATCCAGTCGTTCATCGGCCGCCGGGCGATGGAGATTGAGACTAATCAACTGGAGGGTGAGAAGGAAGAAAAACACTGGCTCGATATGGCCGTGGTCATGGTGATATTGCTTCTGTGGGTTCTGCTGTTTCGATCCCTGGGATTCGCCCTGGCGGGCGTGGTGGGCTTTGCCTCCATCGCCTGGTACATCAGCGGGAAGCGGAAGGATTGGAAGATGGTGGTCAAGGCGGTCCTCGTGGGGATGGCCGTTACATTCGTGCTCATGGCAATTTTCGGCTATCTCCTGCAGGTGCCCCTGCCCGAGGGCGAGATTTTCGGCTGACGCATTCCGGGGGTCCTTCAAAGGTCGATGTTCGAGCTTGACCCCAGGGATCGCGAGTTGAGGCGCCAATGGTCGAATATGGGATGCTGGCATCCAAATCATCCGAGATCTTGTCGGGCCTCTTTGGGCAACTGCAAAGCCTCTGGGATTCCATCCCCTTTGGGTCGCCCGTTGCGATCGGGGCAGGTATTGCGGTGGTGCTTTATCTTTTGTTTTGGAAACGGTAACGCGGGAAATGGTTGGGCAAGTGGCCCGCGCGCGGGATAAAATTCGAGCGAGGAATAAATGCCATGCAGCCAAAACTGCGTCCCACGATCGCCTACATTGCGGGGCGGATCATCACCGGCCTGGACACGTTATCCATCTATGACCATCTGCAATCCAAGACCGTAAGTTTTTAGGGGACCATAAGCCCGACTTTCATTAACATATTCAGTATCGACAGGGGTTGTTATACGGCCGGGCCTGGGGAAGAGAACATCCTCGATCTATAAGATTTCGGCCATGGGCATCTCATCGATCTGCAAATGATCGGTAATACGTTCAAGGGCTGGGATGATTTGACACCTTGCCATTTTAACGGCGAGGTGAACGAAGAGGATATCTTCTTTTATGATGTTGGTGAGAAAAAAACATTTTATTTCAGTTTTAAACAGCCATGATGGCTCTTTACTCGAACCATGACCAATCGGAACCCCCGGGGGATCCTGTAAAGAAGGAGTGAACGGTGGATAAGAAAGCCTTTCAAGATTACTACCTCGATGAATATGCGCACTGCTACGGCTGCGGGCGGCTCAATCAGGACGGGCTGCAGATCAAGAGCTATTGGGATGGCGAGGAGAGCGTCTGTCATTACACGCCGCAGCCGTATTACTCGGGCGGTGTTCCCGGATTCGCCTACGGGGGGATCATTGCCTCCCTGATCGACTGTCACGGCGCCGCGACGGCATCGGCTGCGAAATTGCGCGAGGACGGGTTCTCCCTGGGGGAAAAACCGCTTCCGCGCTTTGTCGCGGCATCCCTGAAAGTGGACTACCTGAAACCGACACCGCTGGGAGTGCCCCTGGAGTTGAGGGCGAGGGCCACCGAGATCAAGGGCCGAAAGGTCACGGTGAGCGTCACCCTGTCGGCCGCGGGCGAGATCTGCGCGAAAGGCGAGGAGCTTTTCATACAGCTCCAGCAGTGGTCGGTCCAAACCGGGTATCCGAAACCAATCGATTGACAGGCGGATTTCCGTGTCATAGGCCGGCAGCGGCGGAGAAATCAACGGAGGCAGCATCATGCAGATGACGGATATTCCCTTCGGGACGACCGACTGGTCGTCCGTCGAAGTGACGGAACACAAGGGCGAAACCGGGGTTGCTCTCTGGCGCACCCGGAACTTCGGCGGCATCCGCGTGCGCCTGGTCGAATACTCGCCGGGCTATCTCGCCGATCACTGGTGCAGCAAGGGGCACATCCTGCTTTGCCTCGAGGGCGAGCTGCACACGGAGCTGGCCGACGGGCGGACCTTCGTTCTGAAACCCGGCATGAGCTACCAGGTGGCGGACAACGCGGAGGCGCACCGTTCGTTCACAAGCAAGGGCGCCAAACTGTTTATTGTCGATTGAGCTTACCTTGTGGAGTATCAAATCCGCACATGTAACCGCGAGGACGTCGGTGTCCTGGCAGAGACGATCCGCGGCTCCTTCAGGGGCGTGGCCGAGCGCTTTGGCCTGACCGAGGAGAATTGCCCCCGCCATGCCTCCAATTGCACGGCCGATTGGATCGAGAAGGACATGGACCGCGGTGTGACCTATTTCGTTCTGGAAAGCGAGGGCCGCGTGGCCGGAAGCGTTGCCCTCGAGCGGGCAAAACCCGAGGTGTGCTACATGGAGCGTCTCGCCGTGCTCCCCGACCGGCGAAGGCGCGGCTTTGGCAAGGCCCTGGTTGGTCATGCGCTATCGGAAGCCGGAGTACGTGGCTGTCGCCGCGTCGGCATCGGAGTCATCGCGAACCAGGCGGAGCTGAAGGACTGGTACCGGCGGTTCGGGTTTGTCGAGACGGAAAACAGGGAATTTCCCCAGCTGCCTTTCCTTGTGACCTTCATGAGCTGCGAATTGCGCTGAGGGCGGAAAAGAGGACGTGGGATACTTACCGACGGGCGAAGAGGCGAGGGCCCGAGGCTGGCGGGGCGATAATGGGGAAATGCCTGCCCCGAGCCCTCCGAAAGTCTAATGGGGATGGTGGACGTGCAGGGTGCCACAGAACCAGCCCGTGCGTTCCCTTCCGTCCTTGTCGGCATAGGCCACCAGGAGGATGAGGAGTCGATCGCTTCGATTCGTGTTGTATGTCTTCAGGACCGTGACCTGCTGGCCCGTGGGGACATCGGCGATCTTCAATGTCATCTGCCTGTCGGCGTAAAGCGGACTGGTCCTCTCGACCAGCGCCTTGAAAGGTCGCGTGTCCTCGGCGGCTGAGTTCGTCGGGTGCGAAGCGTACAGGGTTTGAAAAACCTGCGCCTGCACAGGTCTGCTGAAGGCCCACGCGTAAGCCAGGAGGCAAAACAGGACGAACAACACTTTGAGCACTTTCATCTTGCAACCCTTGAGGTTGGTGTCACGAGGAGGACAGCCATGAGCATTCATGTCAACCCAAGCCGCACATTGTGTATCACCGTCATCGCCACGCTCGTATTAGCGCTTTTGCACGGCCCCTGCTTCGCCCAGGCGGACAAGGGCGCCCGGGCCGCGACCCCAGCCGGCACGGGGATGCAGAAGGTCGTCACGGAGAAGGCCTCCTTCGTCCTCTATGTCCCGAAAGGGTGGAAGGTGAAGGAGTCAGCCGAGGGGCAGGCCCTCCAGGTCACTGCCTCGGACCCCTCGGGGCGCTCCTTTGTGTTCCTCTCCGCCGGGGCGGCACCGCAGGGCGAAAACGCAACAGCCCTGGCGAAGCGTGAAGCGGCAAAGCTGGGCCGCGTGGCCAGGGATCTGGAGATCCGGAGCGCCTTTGCCTCCCGCGACGGGTCGACGCTTGTCTTTGACGGGGCCTACTCACCCCCGAAGAGGGGGAAAACAGAGTTCCGTTCGTGGGCAAACCTGCGGGGCGCGGAGGCAACCTGCGCCCGCATCGAGGCGCCGGCGGGGCAACTCACGGCGATGAGACCCACGCTGCTCACCGTTCTTTCCAACATCCGCGTCATGAAGGGCGCCGCCGCCCCGGCGGGTGCGGCCCCAGCGCCCGTAAAGGTCCAGCTTGCGCCCTACCGCCTGCGGGACGGATCGGCGTCCTTCCTGATCCCCCAGGGATGGCAATGCCAGGATCACGGCAAGGGTACCTTCGTCGCCGGGGATCCCGGAGGTTACTCGTTCATCTCGGGAAACGTAGACCTACTCAGCCCGCAGATGCGGGTCAACCAGCCCGGCATCCTTGTCTCGCCGTACCTCGCCCCCGGCCAGGCCTGGCAGTTCATAACGGCGCGCTACGGGCTTGCCTCGAACATGCGTTACGAGAAGGTGATCCCCCGGGCCGACATAGCGCGGCAAATGGGGCAGGTCTACACGGCGGGTCCCGTCACCGTCGAGGAGCTCATCTACACCTTCACGAGCAAGGAGGGAAAGGCGACCCGGGGATATACCTTCGGGATCTCCTTCGGCTCGCGTCTCGGGACCAACTGGAGCTTCCGGCACCTGACCGTGACGGCCCCGGTGGAGCGCTTCGGCCCTTGGGCCGGCAGTTTCGCCGACATGCTCGGCTCCTACAAGATCAACGAGCGCTGGGCGTCGGACTACGCCGCCCAGGGCGCCCGCCGGCTGCGCGAAATGCAGCAGCAGACCTCGGCCATGGTGACCCGCAACGCTCAGGAGATCCGGCAGATGATGCAGGCCGCCTACGACGAGCGGCAGAGGAGCCAGGACTACATCGACTACCAGCGCACCAGCTACATCCGGGGCCAGCAGGACTGGATCTCCTCAATGGAAGGGGGCACCGTCTACCGCAGCGACAGCTGGGGCACGAAGAACACGACAACCGGGGAGTACTGGGAGGGCAAGCCCTACGACTACGTCCACTTCGAGGGGAAGAACCCCAAGTACAACGAGCAGATGCAGCCTGTCGACTCGAGGGCCCTCTGGGAGCGCCACATCCGGTGACTGGGACGGTGAGGAATAACTGAAAAGAAGCCGCTCAATAAGCAGAGCTTTCCACTGCACAGGGGGATGAATGAATGAAGGAAACAAGCCCGCCCGACCCCGAATTCAAATCCCGCATCCGCTCCAGCTTCGATCAGCAGGGAATCATGAAGACGATCGGGGCGCGCCTGCTGTCGGTCGCCCCCGGGGAGGTCCGGATCGAGCTTCCCTGGAGCGAGGCCATCACCCAGCAGCACGGGTTCGTCCACGCGGGGATCCTGAGCACGATCGCCGACAACGCCTGCGGGTATGCCGCCTACACCCTCATGCCGGCGGATTCGGAGGTGCTCGGGGTGGAAAACAAAATCAACTTCCTGGCCCCGGCGAAAGGGGAGCGGTTCGAGGCGGTCGGAAAAGTGATCAAGGCGGGGCGGACGCTGGCGGTCTGCTCGGGGGAGGTTTGGGCATACAACAATGGGGAGAAGACGCTCGTTGCCGTCATGCAGACGACGATGATGGCACTGGTGCAGTGAGTCACCCTCGTTTTTCGAGGAACTAGAGATACTGCATGAGCAGCACGATCTCGGCGGCCTTTTTGGGGTTTGCCTTCTTGTAAAGCGGAAGGAGGATCTTGCTGATCTCTTTGGGGTTGAGCGGTTTCACCAGGTATCCCTGCACCCCGTAGTGGGCACAGATCGTGACGTCATCCTTGTGAGAGGACAAAGACGAGATGATGATGGTGGTCGACAGATATTTCCGGGCCTCGCGGATCTGCTGCAGCACCTCCTGGCCGCTCATGACGGGCATCATGAGGTCGAGCAGGATGATGTCGGGATGCCACTCCGTATAGATTTCGAGTGCTTCTCTGCCGTTTTCGGCAAACCGCTTGTCGAAGACTGTGCCCGAAACGTAATTGTCGTAGAATTTCCGGCTGAAACTGTTGTCTTCTGCGATCAGGATTTTGAGATTGTCCATGGCAGTGGGCCGCGCTTTTGGTTTGTAATCACCATGTCTGTATTTGAGCAAACATCATGCAATGTGGACGGATGAAGGGAGGGCAAAAAGGGCTAGTCAATAATTTTCCAACACTTTCATTTTTTCGTCTATAATAGTAAAATAAACATTAAAACTATCTTCATGAAGGAGGAGAAATATGAAAGGAAATCCCAAGCTGATCGCGACACTGAATGACCTTCTCGCCGACGAGCTGACGGCCATCAACCAGTACATGGTCCACTCCGAAATGGCCGAGGCCTGGGGCTACAAGAAGCTCCACGGAGCCTTCGAGAAACGCGCCATCGACGAGATGAAGCACGCCGAGATCCTCATCGGGCGCATCCTCTTCCTCGAGGGGATCCCCACGGTGAGCAAGCTCAACAAGATGATGATCGGCGCCGATGTGCCCAAGCAGCTGGCCGGCGACCGAGGCCTCGAGATGGGTGCCGTGAAGGCCTACAACGAGGCCATTGTCATAGCAGGAGAAGTCAAGGACTTTGCCACACGGCAGATCCTCGAAAAGATCCTCGGGGACGAGGACAAACATATCGACCAGATCGAGGAGATGCAGGACCAGATCCAGCAGATGTCGCTGCAGATCTTCCTCACCACCCAGGTGGGATGATCCGGGCATCCCTGGAGTGACGACATTCACAACCCTGCTTCCCGGAAAGAGGCGGGGTTTTTTATTTGGCGGCAAACCGGGCACGGATTGAAACGCAAAGAGAGCCCGGATGAAAAACGGGGAGGGGAAGAGATGATCCGATCCTTTGCTGACATGGACAGGCTGGCCTCCGAGAAGGGGCCGAAGAGGCTCGTGGTGCTGGCGCCCGAGGACGAGGAGTTCATGCTGGCCGTCCGGGAGAGCGCCGCGAAGGGGTACACCCGGCCGGTGCTCATCGGCGACCGCGAGAAGATGGAACGGCTGGCCGACCAGGTGCAGTACGATATCAGCGGGGCGGAGAAGATCTTCGAGAAGAACCGCCAGGCCATCGCCGATCTGGGCATCAACATGCTCTTCTCCGGCGAGGTGGACATCGCCGGCAAGGGACAGATCCCGACGGCCTACATCTACCGCGCCATCATCCGCGAGGAGTCGAAGGCCGGCAAGGGGAAGGTCGTCAGCGTCATCTCCATGTGGGACATCGAGGGCCTCGAGCACCTGACCTGCTTTACCGATACGGGCGTGAACATCACCCCCGATTACCGGGCCAAGGCCGAGATCGTGCGCAACGCCGTTTTTCTCTTCCATCTGCTGGGCTACCCGAAGCCGAAGATCTGTGTCCTGTCGGGCAAGCGGGAGGTGAACGGCGACATCCCCTCGTACCAGGACTACCTAGCGCTGAAAAAGGCCGCCGCCTC
>Ga0209450_10000513_pt1 | contig 19787 bp, 16 predicted proteins | sample FrelakmetLWP11LW_FD_187149 | JGI IMG/M metagenome (GOLD analysis project Ga0209450, IMG submission 187149) | Freshwater lake sediment microbial communities from the University of Notre Dame, USA, for methane emissions studies - LWP11 LW (SPAdes)... | ecosystem: Environmental > Aquatic >...
GAGATGTCAACACCGAAACGATCCGCCAACGAATAGCAATCATCGCCAGCAACGACCTCATAAATTTGGGGGCCGGATGCAGTTGCGGTCAATGTTGGGGTAAAGGTTTCGGTTGGCATGGGGGTATTCGATGCCGTCGGGCTTGGCACTGTAGCAGTTGGTGTAAAAGTTGAAGTAGCTGTTGGTGTTTTTGTTGCGAATAATCCGCTGAACGGTTTTTTAGAACCTGAAACAACTGCAATGATGATGAATATTCCCACCAATGCCAGGATGCCTGCCAGAATACCCAGAACAAAAGGCATAACCTTTTGACGTTTTTCGAATTTCTTTATAACAGACTGAGGAGTGTCAGAGTTGTTCATATTGGAACCTCTATTTTTCGCATTTTTCCTATTTTGATTTTATAGTGTATTGATTAAGACTACTAAAAAACATCATACCATAAATAATCTTCGATTTTTCGCTGGATTAATGCCCCTATTAACCTGCATGATATAATCATCAGTAATGGTCAAACTAAATGATTTATTCGCGGAGGCATAATTATGGAAATTTCTTCAAGTCAATTTAAACATTGCGATGTCGTTACAATTACTGGCCGATTAGACAGTTTTACAGCACCTAAATTGTCAGATGAGCTGGGCAAGATAAATGACCAGAATCGTTTTAAGATTATTTTGGATTTTACCAATCTGGACTTCATTTCCAGTGCCGGGTTACGGGTTTTAATTGCTGGTTTGAAGAATTGCAAAAGATATAACCGGGGCGAACTTGTAGTTGCAGGTCTTTCCCCTTCCATTCGTTCAGTATTTGAACTGGCTGGATTCCATCGCATTTTCAAAATATTCCCGGATGTCTTGTCAGCGGTGGGGTCATTCTAATTTATTTCCTATGCCCACTCGAACATTTGCCGGCGTTTATGCGAGTCTTGCTGAAATCGCAGAATTCGTAAGGTTTTCAATTAAGGATTCTACGATTACAGCTACGGATCAATTTTCCCTTGAGACAGCTGTAGACGAAGCCGTATCAAATATCATTGAACATGCATACCAGGGCGAAAACAAGGGAACCATTCGAAGCCAGGTTAATATCGGTAAAGAAAGTATAAAAATTATTCTTGAAGATCACGGTAAACCTTTTGATCCTTCTTGTATACCGGTACCTAGCTTACATGGCAAACTTAAAAACCGTCAAAACCATGGTCTTGGTTATTATATGATGTGCCAGTTGGTCGATGATGTTACCTTCGATTTTAACGATAAACGGAACCGCTTGACTTTGGTAAAGAAATTCAAAAAAAGTGTCTGAACCCTTGTCTTCATCCTGGCAGGAATATTTAAATCTGGGCGAAGAACTCCTTCGTCTCCCTGATACTCTCAGTGTTGCCCGAAAGATTCAAACTACCGTAAATTCAAAATTACATTGCACAACCAAATTATGGTTATGTGAACCCTTCTATCCATTACCGGGGGAACCACCTGTTGATATTATCCCGTCCGCAAATATCCCCTCAATAGTAGAGTTAGCCTATCAATCAAAAAACCGTGTTACAAAACCTGAATCAAATCCCAAAGAACAAATTACCATAATCGAAATCGCTCTACCCATTACAACCCGGGATAATACCCTTGGGATTCTTCATGCCAATCGTTCTTCCGATTCCCCGTTTACTAAAGAAGAAATAGAATACTTGGTCGGCCTGGCAGCGTTTGCTGCGGTTTCCATGCAAGTTAATCGACAGGTAACGCTTAAAAACTGGCGGTTTGATCAGCTTGCGCTTGTTCGCTCCGTTAGTTCTCAAATTGCCAACCAGCTTGACCTGGATGAACTGAGCAGGAAAGTAACTAATCTAATTCAATGTTCTTTTGATTTTTATTATGTCGGTCTGTATACATTAACTCCTGGTACTCATCAACTTCACTTCCGTGCCAGCTCTCTCGAGTGTGTGTCCAAAGATAGTCCCCTACATTCAGTAGTATATGGCAAAGGTTTGGTCGGAGATGTAGCAAAAACTGGCAAAGAAATCATATGCAAAGATGTAACAAAAGAACCACGATATATGTATGTCGACAGTCTGCCTGATACAACCGCTGAAGCGGTTTTACCCCTGATCGTAGAAAATCGAATCCTGGGTGTGCTTGATATACAGAGCCGAATGCAGGGGGCATTCCACGAGAATGACATGCTGGTCATCCGGTCACTCTCGGATAATATCGCCCTGGCAGTCGAAGGCGCGCGACTTTACAACGACCTTGTCAAGCGGGCTGATCAACTTTCTGCACTAGCAGATATCAATTATTCACTTTCTCAAATTCTGGATCTTGAACAACTTCTTCGAGAAGTGGTGACCATTATCCATGAGCGCTTCAACATCAATTTTGCAAATCTCTACACAGTACATCCGGGTCGAAAAAAAATAATTTACCAGGCTGGCAGTGGAAAAAGATCAAACAAATTAAAGACCAATGCGTTTGCATATGACCTTGGAGCTGCCAAGGGGATCATTCCGCAAGTCGCCCGCAGCGGTAAAACATTTTTGGCAAATGATGTATCTACAGAACCTTTATTCAAGCCCAGTCGCATTTCACCAAATGCCACTAAAGCAGAATTAACTATTCCGCTTAAATTTGGTGATGAAGTTTTAGGGGTCCTGGATTTACAGTCTGAAAACGTTAACGCATTTACTGAAGATGATGTCGCGTTATTTGAAGGTCTTGCATCTGGTGTGGCAGTTTCAATCCGTAATGCCAACATCTTCCGCACTGAACGCTGGCGCAGGCAAGTTGCTGATAGTTTTAAAGATGTGGCCGGACTTTTATCTGCTGAATTAGCCCTTGATGACCTGCTTGAAAAAATCCTGAAAGAACTTGAAAACAACCTCCCATGTGATGCTTCCGCCATTTGGTTAGTCAAAGACCATAATGATCCGGGTAGCGAAAACAACAAACTCGACCTGGCTGCGGTACGTGGAACCACCCGCAGTGCAATTACCAATAAAGTGGCTGAATCTCAAGCCGTAAGAAGTTTCCTTGATCTAGCAATTGAGAAGCAAGGACCAATTATCCGGCAACCTGAAGACCCCTTTGGTCCACTGGGGGCAGCCTGCAATTTTAAACAAAATTATTCTTCGATTTCTGTCCCTCTATATTCAGCCAATGAGGTAATTGGTGTTTTAACCTTGGCACATAAATCTGAAGGGCGCTATGGCTCTGAGGCTTCATTAATTGCTACTACTTTTGCCAGCTATGCTGCCATCGCGATTGAAAATGCTCGGCTATATACATCTGCCCAGGAGGATGCCTGGTCATCAACCGTCTTGTTGCAGGTGGCAGAAGCAATGCAATCGATCACGAATGATGATGAACTACTGTCCACCATCGTTCGCTTAACCCCTCTATTGGTTGGGATCAACCAGTGTGCAGTGTACCTGTTTAACCCCAATACCCATGCCTTTGAAATGCGTAAGTGGTATGGCTTTAATCCTTCTGAAAAAGAAATTTCGCTTAAAGATGAAGATTCCGTTGGTCTTCTTCGTGTGCAGGCAACAAGGGCACCAGTCGTGATCGATAATCTCGAAATAGAGATGGGAATTACTTCATTTGAAGTGACTAAACCCAATGGAACATTGGTTTTGCTCCCCTTACATTCTCATGACAAACTTATGGGGTTATTGCTGGTCGCGCATAATTCAACTGGTGAATTTGGCGTAAGTCATAAATTCACCGACCAAACGCTTGCCATCCTTTCAGGCGTTGCTCAACAAACTTCGATTACCCTTGAAAATATTCGCCTTGTCGAGAATCGCCAGGAAGAAGGTTACATCACTGAAGTTTTACTGCAAGTAGCCCAGGCAGTCGTAAGTCAAAATGATCTAAGCGACACCCTGGATACCATCATTCATTTACTTTCGATATTGGTTGGCCTTGATGCTGGTTTAATTTACCTCTGGAATAAAGAATCCAATTGCTTCACCCTCACATCGGCAACCTCACAAACACAACCGGAAGTAGACAAGCAGGTAGGGTCGATCTTCAACATTGGAGACAATCCAATTCTGGATCAGGTTTTATCAACCGACCAAATAGTCGCCTGTGCCCTTCCTGAAAATCCCGGTTTGATCGGTAAATGGAATTTGGAAAAATGTCAGGCGCCGGATGATCTGAGCAAATCAGACGCACAAAACTGGCTAGTTGCGATCCCCCTATCAATTAAAGGAGTCATTTACGGTGTGCTAGTGGCACAGGAAGCCAATGTTCAACCAGCTTTCCATAATAGAAGGGTGGAATTGATCAAAGGGGTTGCCCAACAAATCGCCCTGGCAATCCAAAATGAACGTTTTACTGAAGAAATGGTTAGCCGCGAACGAATGGATCGAGAGTTCCAACTAGCTCGTGACATACAAAAAACCTTCCTCCCTGAAGAGGCTGTAAAGATTCCCGGTTGGGATTTTGACTTGAGATGGCAAACTGCCCGAGAAGTTGGCGGCGATTTTTATGATTTTTTTGAAACCAAAGATCAACGTCTGGCAATTGTGATTGCAGATGTATCCGATAAAGGCATGCCTGCAGCTTTATACATGACAGTTACACGTACCCTGATAAGGGCAACAGCTCAAACTTCTACCTCACCTGCAGCAATTCTGGAACGAGTCAATTCATTATTAGAAATGGAATCGCGCAACGGGATGTTTGTTACCGCCTTTATGGCGATATTGGATTTGAAATCTGGCAACCTTACCTATTCGAACGCCGGGCATAACCTGCCCATCATGCGTAATAGTGGCAGCAAGGGATGTCTCCGTTTAGAAATGGACGGCATTGCCCTTGGTGTAACCAGCGATGCCATTTATTCTGATAAACAAATACAAATCAATGAAGATGACTTCTTGCTCTTTTATACGGATGGCGTTACAGAGGCTATGTCGGATGTTGAACAATTTTTTTCTGAACGACGACTGTTTGATTTTATTCAAAATAATGAATATGAGACCTCAAGTGAATTATTAAGTAAACTTGAAGATGCGATCCGGGAATTCCGCAATGGTGAACCCCCGTATGATGATCTGACCATGATCAGCATCCATAGAAAAGACTAAAAACCTCCCCTTGTGGGGAGGTTCTATTTTCCGGAGATTAGTGCAAGCCAGATTTGCCAGTTTGGCACTTGTGTCGGAACAGGCGTCGCTTCAATAAATGTCTGGGGTGTTGTTCCTGCTGGCGACAAGGGGATGATCAATTTTTCTCCCGGACGCGCCATGTGTCCTTCGTTATAAGCCCACTTTTCGACCGCCCCCGCTGATGAAGCATACGCTACCTGGGTCCCCAGTACATTCAGCGTGGCGTGAAGTTGGCTTACCACTGTGGCTGCCTTGTTCTCTTGTTCTGTTAACCGCGATAATTCATTTAAACGATTGTTTAGATCCATCACCAGAAAGAATAAGATTACAGCTCCGACGATAATAGCTACTTTTTTAGAGTCGAAGGGAATCCGCGGAAACTTAAATCTTTTCTCCATACCCATATAATACCCCAATCCCAAGGTGGAGGCAAGCGAAAACCCGCAGCTTAATCTGCGGGTTTTCAGGTGCCGGAGGAGGGATTTGAACCCTCATGAGCGTAATGCTCACTACGCCCTGAACGTAGCGCGTCTGCCAATTCCGCCACTTCGGCTAATTTACGTTTGTATTCTATCAAAAAGTGGCAGAATGTCAACCAACGCTCCAGAAAGGGTGAATAGATGCAGTTTTATTCAACATAAGATAAAATGATGCAAGTGGTGTGTTTCTTGCATATTAATTAGGATAATAAAGAAGTAATGCTTAAGGTGAAGCATGGATAATCCTGTCTATTCCGATTTTCGTGATCAAGATCCTGTGCAAAATACTCCAATCGGTGACAAAGAAATTTTGCCCCAATCTTCTGAGAATTCCACTGTTCAGGATAATTCACAGGAAATGGATCACCTCGAAAGTGAACTCCGCATGACATTGGAAGAAATAGCCCGCCTGCAAAACGCATTGGCGGAAGCTAATATGAAGTTAATGGCATTTACTTCCTCATCAAACTCATCGTCCAAGATTGTTACCGCCGAATCATTATTGCAACCCGTGGTTAAAGAATTAAGGCAGCCTCTTGTAACCATAAAAGGGTATCTCGATTTGTTGTTAAACGAATCTGTCGGCACACTTGGTGCGTTTCAACGCCGGTTTATTGAGCGGATCCAAAAAGCAGTGGAGCATCTGGAAGAATCATTTGACAATATTTCAAGAAACCCAGTAGAAGAACACTATGATCGTAGTCTTTTCGCACAGTCTTTTTCAGTCAGAAAATCTATTGAATCTGCCCTTGATCTATTCATCAATACCATAAGGACCAAGGAAATCATACTTAAGATTAATATACCCTACGATGATATTCGTTTATTTGAGGATAAAGAGAATTTTGAACAGATCCTGAATCTTTTATTCTCCAATGCAACAACAGCATTAAATTCTGGTGGCAGTTTTATGATCGATGTAGAAGAATACCTCACCTTGCAACCTCAGGAAATATTGATCACCATAGAAAGCTCAGACCGCAATGTATCACCGGTCGAATTGCTCCCCGTTCTACCTGAAATGTATAAAAATCAGAGTTTAACTTTACCCGGTTTTGGCCTTCCACTTGAAGATATCGTCCGCGCTGACAAACTTGCCGAAAAAATGGGTGGAAAAATTGAACTTTATTCAAATTCGTGTGGCGCAATCGTAGCTAAAATTCGTCTTCCACTTGTCCAGGGTGAAATTCTCTAGACGGAAGAAAGCTAAAATGGAGACCAAACGAGTTGCCATGCGGAAAACGCTGACTGCACTGTTTTTATTGCCTTTTTTAATAGCTGGATGTGCTTTTCCGTTAAACCAATCCTCTTTGTCAACGCCTATCCCCATTTCTGATTTGTTGATTAACGCAAATTCGGATTATCCGCCAACTCCAACTCCATTCCAGCCCATACCCCCAACTCCCACTGCTGGACCCACGATAACGCCTGAAGTTACTTATGAACCAACTTCTGCGGTATCACAAGAACCCACGGCGACTCCAATCCCAAAATTGGTTAAACCCGAAGGACAGATCAATATCCTCTTGCTAGGTTCAGATTGGCGCTCTGGCAACGGGTATCGCACCGATGTGATCCTGTTGTTATCGCTTAACACAAAAACTGGTACAGCTACAATGGTTTCTTTTCCCCGCGACCTATATGTTGAAATCCCTGGCATCGGCATGGATCGCATTAATGCTTCTCAGGAGTATGGCGGATTTGCCTTAACATCCGAGACTTTTATGAATAATTTTGGTATTGAAATTGACCATTATATGCTCACCAGTTTCTCAGGATTCATAAACATAGTTGACACTCTTGGGGGGATAGACGTCTTTTCCTCAATGGAACTTAATGACCTTTGCAGCTTACCGCAAGCAGTTGACGATTATTGTTATATGCCCTACGGTAATAACCATATGAATGGGCAGACCGCCTTATGGTATGTCCGATCCCGGAGTTCATCAAGTGATTTCGACCGCACCCGCAGGGCGCAGGAAGTTATGGTTGCGATATTTCGAAAAGCTATGAGCCTCGATGCACTTTCACGCGGAGTAGAACTCTATGGTTTATTTCGGAACAGCGTGGATACAGATATAACAGTTGGGACAGTTCTTGAACTCCTGCCGCTGGGGAGTAAATTAGTATCTGATCCTTCATTAATCAAACGATTCGCTATTGGATCCGGGCAGGTTTACAACTATGTTGTTCCTGTGTCTGGCGCTATGGTCTTGGTCCCCGACGACGCACTGGTAAACCAGATTCTTAAGCAAGCACTTGAGCAGTAATTTTCCTTGTTGACAACCATCTGATTATTTTGTAAACTAATCTTGTAAACTATGCGAAATTCTAATCTAGGGAGTAATCCATGACAAACTCACCCGAAAGTCATATCACAGCGAAAACGCTGCTTATCCCCGCAGTTAAATCCTGGGAACTTTTTCTTTATGACCAGGGGAAATCCTTGCATACCGTTAAAGCATTTATCGGCGACTTAAACCTATTCGCCAGCTATTTCCGTTCTGATACCAGTATCGGAAACATCACGATGAAAGATATCAATGCGTTTTTGGAGTGGATGCAAAAGGAACGCGGTGTTCCTTGCAGCCCAAAAAGCCTTTCAAGGCGGATAACTTCAATTAAATCCTTTTTTCGCTGGCTTACCCAAACCGGACGATTATCCATCGATCCAGCAGAAAAAGTTCTGCAACAATCAGTGATCAGTCCTCTTGCCGAGGTACTCACACCAGGAGAAGAATTAAGAGTGATTGAGGCTGCCAATGCGTATCGGGCTGCCCCAAAATCCGACCCACGACCTTACACCCTGGTAACCCTCTTGCTCACCACAGGGATTAAAAAAGGGGAATGTCTGAATCTCAACCTGAATCACGTTGACCTTCTGGATCAAAAAACACCTACTCTCTTTATCCGCTATTCCAGCAGCGGCAGCAGGTTCAAGGAACGGAAAATATCCTTAACTAATGATTGGCTCGATGTCTACAAAGAATACCTTGCAAAATACAGCCCCGTTGATCAATTATTTCCCTGGTCTCCCCGCCGCCTTGAATATCTACTTGAAGATATCGGTCGTGATGCCGGTTTGACCAAGCACCTCTCGTTCGACATGTGTCGTTGGACCAGCGCTCTCAATGATTGGCAATCCGGATTGGATCGCGAGAATCTACGTCAAAAAATGGGTATATCTAAGATCCAATGGCGTGAAGTGAGCATGAAATTGCGTCAACTTGCCGGAGAAAAATAACTTCTATTTTTTGAAAATCTTTATCGAAATCTGCGACTGGGTTGCGTCGCTGATTTTAAAGTTTTCATTAATTGTATATCCTGGGACCCAGACGATTTCCGTTCCTGATCGTACCAAAGGCCACCCTGCCCGTGCCCGGTGCGGTAATCCCTCGTTTGTCCAGTAATCCCCTAATTTCATTGACTTGCCGTGCATTCCAAATGGAGAAAATCGGTCTCCCGGTTTGAATGTATCAAGGTAAAGATCGGTAATTTTTTCTGCATCAAGGCAGGCATGCCAGGGATTTTGTTTTTCAATAACCGAACAATCCATAAGTTCTAAACGCCAATTTCCATTTAAATTGGTTTTCTGGCCTGAAACCATTGATAGCTTTACAGGATGGTTTATTTGAGGCCAAAGATCGTCCAGTGGAATTCGAGTTTCCGCCAAAATGATTGATTCCTTTTTTAAAATACTAATTTCAAGTCCGGCAACCAGGGATAATTTGCCGCTTTTTGTCGGGGAATCCAAAAACCTGGCAGCGGTGTCAATTGTCTCGAAGGCGATATTAGGTGTTAAAGGTTTCAACTGCCTCATTAACGAATATAAAACTCGCCTGATGATTGCGGGATGAAATTCGCGGAGTTTTTGGCGGTTGACTACAAAAAATCCAACCCCATTATCTGTTACAGTCTGGTCAATTGCTGTTTGAGTTTCCTTGTGAAGAAAATCGTCTTCCTTCCTCAAAACATCAGACATACTTATCAGTCGCTGCTTAATATTGGAATTGTAAGATTCCAGATAGGGTAACAGGTCCATCCTGAGGCGATTGCGATAATAAGTCCGATCTTGGTTGGATTTATCAATGACCGGAGCCAAATGGTTTTGAAGGCAATACTCCATGATTTCTGCCTTTGAAAAATCAAGCAGAGGTCTTACAAGAGGGATACCGTCATTCCATTCATTTGGGAATTGGCGATAATCCATTCCTCTAAGTCCTGACAGGCCGCTTCCTCTTATCAAATGCATCAAGATGGTTTCAATTTGGTCATCCATATTATGCGCAACAGCAACACCCTGGGCTTTTCGCATAATAGCTAATTGAAATAAAAATTGGTAACGGATTTTTCGCCCCGCTTCTTCGGTCGATTGCTTCATTTTTTTTGCAACGTCTTGAATGTTGCTTTTCTCAATAACAAACGGAATAGATCGATCCTGGCAAAAAAGACGCACCATTTCCGCTTCGTCATTGGCTTCCTCTCGCAGCCCGTGATTGAGATGCCCAACAATTACACGCAGTTTAGCTTTATTCATGAGATCCAAAAGACTCAGGCTATCTGCCCCCCCAGACACACCAACTACAATGGGTTGGTCTGGAAGAACTCTACATTTCTCATATAAAATCCGTTCTAAATGGTTCAAATCCATGATGCGATTATAGCATTGTAAAAAATTGATAAAAAATCTTTACCTTACTTGCCCTGCATATCAGATTATGCTAGACTTATTATTAATAGAGAAAAGGTGAGATTATGCCAGAAAAAATCCTGATAGTTGATGATGACGCCGAAACCTTGCGATTGATTGGCATGATGTTGGAACGGCAGGGTTTTATTGTTGCCTCCCTAAATAATGGAAAGCAGGCACTTGAGATTGCTCAAATTGAGCAACCCGACCTAATCGTTCTGGATGTTATGATGCCAGAAGTGGACGGATATGAGGTAACACGCCAGTTAAGAAATGATCCTTCGTTAATGGATATCCCCATCCTGATGTTCACAGCTAAAAGTCAAGTGAATGACAAGGTAGTCGGGTACGAAGCAGGCGTTGATGATTACCTTACCAAACCTGTTCATCCTGCCGAATTAGTAGCACATATTCGCGCATTATTGTCTCGCGCAAGAGTAAGGCCTGCGGCAATTGTACCAGTAGCCCAAAAAGGGTTTATCCTCGGTATAGTCAGTCCGCGTGGCGGTATGGGGGCATCCACATTGGCGATCAACCTGGCAGCAATTCTTGCCAAAAATACCCGCAACGATGTCTTAGCGGCCGAATTAAAACCCGGACAGGGGACTTGGATTACTGACCTAAACCTTCCGAATGAAGCAGGTTTGGCTAATTTACTAAAATTACAGCCCAACGAAATTACACCAGAAATTGTGGAACAAAATTTAACAACTACCAACTTTGGTACGCGTTTGCTTTGCTCGAACAATAGCTATAAGGGATTGGATTTTAATATCCTTGCAAATCAATTGATTGCCATAGTCCAGGGATTGAGTTTGATTTCGCCCATGATCATCCTGGATATTGGTACTCCTTTACTGCCTGGTTTTGACGATATCTGTTCCCTTTGTAAACAAGTGGTTGTTTTAGTAGAACCGCACTTAAATACTGTCAATCGTACGCAATGCCTGCTTGAAGATCTCAGAAGTATTACCAAGAGTAGTGGAAGAACCATCGATTTGGTTTTGTACAATCACACTCCTTCAAGTATGTTATTGTCTATGGTCAAAGTCAGTGAGTTATTGAATGGAAACCCGATTAATGTGATGGTTCCTCCCGTGCCAGAATTGGCGATTCAAGCCAACAGCAAGCACGTACCGCTTGTCCTGATGCAGCCGGATGGTTTATTTGCCAACCAGGTTAATTTACTGGCAAAATCAGTCCAGTCAAGATCCGGATAATTTGCTTTGTAATGGAAATCTGGGAATTAGCGACTAGATGCTAGCGAGCTCCGCGCCGGCCAAATTGACGTTCAAGTAAATCAACCGATAGATGGATCATAGTTGGTCTTCCATGCGGACATGTTCTTGGCGCTTTACAAGCCTCCAACTGCCTAAGCAATGCTTGTTGTTCTTCAATAGTAAGGACCTGCCCACCCTTAACTGCCATTCGCTTACAGATTCGGGCGATTAATCTGGAATCCTCGACACCTTTAAGGGGAGTTTCATCTTCCTCAAAATCCTCCACGAGGCTTCGAATTGCCATCGCTGGATCTTTGCCTGTGAATAACATAGGAACCGCTGATACTCTGAAAGTATTAATGCCAAATTCCTCGATCTCGAATCCATATTTGTTCAATATCTCTAAGTTTTCCACAATTAGTCTTGATGAGTTTGCATCAAGGTGGATCAGTTCTGGGGTTAACAGGTTTTGCGAATTTATCTTGTGGGTTAGATCCGTCATTTTTTCATAGAGAATCCGTTCATGAGCGGCATGTTGGTCGATTAAATACAGCCCATCGGGACCTTCTGCAACAATGTAAACTGCGCCTATTTGCCCGATTAACCTCAAAAGGGGGATAACTTCAATGGCTGGTTCGGAACCATAGACTGGTAGTTCTTCCAAATTCTGATCAATAGGGGTCTGTGGTTTTTCCTCCAATCTATTCCAATCCAACGGGTCTTTATTCCTGGTGGAAGCTGACCCCGCCGGGGAAGCCATTCCCTGCCAGCTTGAAGGGGATAGCTGTGGAATTGGGGAATATGCCAATAAGGCACGCCGTACCGCGCGCTGAATAACCAAAAAGAGCAGGTCGGGCTGTTTGAATCTGACTTCCGCCTTGGCAGGGTGAACATTTACATCAACTTCTTCAGGATCCAGGGTGGTAAACAAAAAAGTGACTGGATAGCGGCCAACCATGATATAGGAATGGTAGGCTTTCAATAATGCAGTGGATAGCGCAATATCCTGGATCCAACGGCCATTAACAAAAAATGTAATCTCCTTGCGGTTTGACCGCGTTACGGAAATAGGACTGATGTAACCAGATATCTGTATACCCTCTGCATCAAACAGAACTTCTAACATCTGCCGGTTGAGGTCAGCGCCGTAGAGTATGGCCAGGATTTCGCGCCTATTTCCATTCCCTGAAGTCTGAAGGATTGTTTTCTGGTCCAAATTTAAATGAAATGCTTTATCGGGATATGCAAGCGCATAACGCAAAACCATTGTTTCGATCAATTGTTTTTCTGTTTGGTCTTTTTTAAGGAATTTCAAACGGGCAGGAGTGTTATAGAAAAGATCGGTTACTCTCACAACCGTGCCTGTTGGCACACCTACTTCTGCAGGATGGTCGAATTTTCCACCATCAACCTCTATCCGCCCCCCACCTGGTCGGTCTTCACTTCTGGAGGTAATCGTCATGTGCGATACCGACCCTATGGAAGCTAATGCCTCCCCTCTGAATCCTAACGTATGAATGTGAAACAGATCTGCTGCCGTCTGCAGCTTACTCGTTGAATGCCGGGCTACTGCCAGTGCCAGTTGTTCAAAAGGAATTCCACTGCCATTATCAGCTACTTCGACCAAGGATTTGCCGGCGTCATCCACCATGATATCGATCTTGGTGGCACCCGCGTCAATTGCATTCTCCATCAATTCCTTCACAACTGAAGCTGGTCTTTCAACCACCTCCCCTGCTGCTATTTGAGAAGCAACTTCATCTGTAAGAATGTGAATAGGCATATGCAAATTATAATGGATGTATTGTGGAGAAATTCTTCCATCCCCTATTTCGGAGTATACTCTGACCCATGTGTTTTAAAGTGATGTTCTTCGACCTGGATGAAACCCTTTATCCTTCCAATACTGGCATTTGGCAAGCAATTGGCAACCGTATGGATGTGTATATTTTGGAACGGTTTAAAGTTACCCCCGGTGAAGTTACAACTTTTCGCAACGACCTTTTTCACCAATACGGGACTACGCTGCGTGGTTTACGGGAAGTTTATGGAATTGATGAAACTGAATTTTTAACATACGTGCATGATATTCCAATTGAGCAGTATTTGCGCCGGGATGAAGCGTTAATTGAAACACTCTCACTATATCCGGCTCGAAAAGTGGTTTTCACTAACGCGAATACCAACCATGCGAAAAGAGTGCTCACTAACCTGGGGATCGATCATTTTTTCGACCAGGTGATTGATATTCAGGCAATCCATCCCTATTGCAAGCCAATGCCAGAAGCATTTCAGCTTGCCATGGATGTCGCAGGGATTGACGATGCATCTGAGTGTGTCATGATCGATGATTCTGAGCGGAATTTGCAGACTGCTCACGAACTGGGATTCTTTACCATCCGTATCGGCTCTGAAGAGCGTCCGCAGTATATAGATGCTGCCATAACTACCATCCATCAACTTCCTGACGTGATTCCTGTTACCATGGTTAAACAATAACCCATGAATCCGCTATCGCCTCTTGGTTGGATTTTAATAATTCTCCTGGTCGGATTGATCGTAGGCATTAACCTCAGCCTTTTTCTTGGAGCAAAAAAGAAAAATAATCCCGATTCCTGGGTTGTACGAATCCAGGAGGCAGGTAAAACCATGCGTGATCCTTTCCGCAAAGAAGATGAAAAATTAGAAAATCTGTCACAAAAAGTGCTTGAATTGCATAATACTCAATCTGAAAAAAAATCTAATGGAGACAAGAATGAACGACCATAAAACTCTGAAAGTTATAATTGCAATAGTTGTTGGCTTGGTATTACTCACCGGGTCTTTTTCTGGAGGATTACTAGTAGGCTGGCTCTTACCGGATAAATCAGTTATCGAATCACCAGTCTCAGCTTCTGGATCCACCCAATCAGCCCCCACGACTGCATCGCCCTCGAACCTGGACGAATTATTTAAACCATTTTGGGAAGCATGGAACCTGGTACATGATCAATATGTCGATCAGCCGGTTGATGATACCAAGATGATGCAGGGAGCAATATCCGGAATGATGGATTCTCTTGGAGATGAACACTCCGGTTATATGAATCCTGAAACTTATATGGAAGCTACTCGCCCTCTGGACGAATCTTATGAAGGCATTGGAGCCTATGTGGATGTGACCGGAGATTTCCTGACGATTATTTCCCCCATGCCGGGTTCACCGGCGGAATCTGCCGGATTAAAAACCGGCGATAAGATCATCGTGATCGATGGCAAGGATATGACAGGCATCGACCCCAGTGTGGCATTGCAGTCTGTTTTGGGTCCCGCCGGGACGGACGTAAAGCTCACAGTTCAGAGGGAGGGCAGTGCTGACCCCCTGGAATTCACCATCACCCGGGCAAAAATTGATCTTCCTTCTGTCTCAGGAAAAATGTTGGACAACAATATCGCCTATATTTCCATCAGTACTTTCGGTGAGAATACCACAGACTTATTGAAAAAAAACCTTAATGAATTAATGGTAAATAATCCAAAGGGACTTATCCTGGACCTGCGTTATAACTCAGGCGGATACCTGACTACCGCAATCGAAGTGATCTCTCAATTCATCCCCAACGGTGTTGTAATGTACGAACAGGAAGGGGATGGCACAGAAACCAGTTACGAAGCCATACCTGGTGGGTTGGCAACTGATATTCCCCTGGTGGTGCTGGTAAATGAGGGGTCCGCTTCGGCATCCGAGATCACTGCAGGTGCAATTCAGGATTTTAGCCGTGGTGAATTGGTTGGTGTTGTTACCTACGGCAAGGGTTCTGTACAAAACTGGATTCCGTTAACCAACAACCAGGGCGCTGTCCGCATCACCATTGCCCGTTGGTTAACCCCCGATCACCGCCAGATCAATAAAGTTGGGCTCACCCCAGATTATGTTGTTGAAATCACCGATGCAGATATTGCTGCAAATAAAGACCCGCAACTTGATAAAGCCATCGAATTGATCCTTCAGGGGAAATAATTGATGTTATGATTGTAAGGATTAATGGGTACAAATGTTAGTGGTAGGTTAATTGACTAATCAAACGACGCAGGGTATAATCACCCCTCGCTGATAATAGATATTGGGAGAGTGCTTTATGGACAACAATATTGCTGCGGATTCAAACCGCACAATCGAACCAAAAATGCAATTCACAGGAAAAGTGGTCAAGGTAAGTCTTGCTGGTGCGGTTATAGATATTGGTATCGATAAACCCGCTGTCCTTCACATTTCCCAAATCATTGCTGCTGATAATACCCCCGTAAAACGTGTTGAAGACGTACTCAAATTGACCGATGAAGTAAACGTCTGGGTTAAACGGGTTGCGAAAAAAGATGGTGAGGAGCGGATCGAACTCACCATGATCCAACCTCTTGCCCTTGAGTGGCGTGAAATTAAAGTTGGAGAGTCCGTAAAGGGCAAAATTGTCCGCCTCGAAAAATTTGGTGCCTTTGTCGAAATCGGTGCCGAACGCCCCGGCTTGGTCCACATCAGTGAAATGGCACATGGGTATGTTAAAGTTCCCGGTGACGTGGTCAAAGAAGGCGATGAAATCGAAGCACAAGTTCTCGAAGTTAACCGTCGCAAGAAACAAATTAAGTTGAGCATGAAAGCTCTTTTGCCAGAACCGGAAGAGGTTGTTGAAGAGAAACCCAAGCCTGCATCCAGACCCGCGCCTAAAACTACCAGGAACCCCTCTGAAGGCAAGGATGAACATAAACCTGCCCGCAAACCGCGCCCATCCGGCGGAAACTCTAATGCAGCCATTATGCAAGAAGTAAATGCCAGTGATGAACCTCAACTGACAGCCATGGAAATGGCTCTACAAGAGGCGATGGCTAAATCCAAATCTAAAAAACAAAGAGCGGAACCTCGCAAACAAAAAAATCGCGATGCCGAACAGGAAGACATCCTGGAACGCACTCTTAAGAGCAAAGCTCAAAACGATTGACCTCCTAAAACCATCCCTCCAAAGGGGATGGTTTTTTTTTAAACTTCATTATTTCTTGTAGAATAGAGTCAAATGTATGGAGAATACTATGCCCATTAAATATATCTTCTTTACCGGTGGAGTCGTCAGTTCGGTCGGCAAGGGTGTGACCGCTGCTGCTGTTGGACGGCTCCTTAAGCAGCGTGGATTTAAGGTGGCTGTTCAGAAGCTTGACCCATATATCAACGTTGACCCAGGTACCATGAGTCCGTATCAACATGGTGAGGTTTTTGTTCTCGATGACGGTGCAGAAACGGATTTAGATTTGGGTCACTACGAAAGATTCATCGATATCCGTTTGAATAAAGAATGCAATATCACCACAGGCCAGGTTTATGCAGAAGTGATAGCCAAGGAGAGACGTGGAGATTATTTAGGCGGAACTATCCAGGTGATACCTCATATCACCAATGAGATCAAACGTCGCATTGCCATGGTGGGAAAATTATCGGATGCCGAGATCGTTCTGGTTGAGGTTGGCGGCACTGTTGGCGACATAGAAAGCTTGCCCTTTCTTGAAGCGCTGCGGCAATTGCGCAATGACCTCGGACGGGAAAATTCACTTTATATTCACGTAACCTGGCTGCCCTACATTGGTGCTACCAATGAATTAAAAACCAAACCCACACAGCATTCAGTGAAAGAGTTACGCTCCATCGGTATTTCACCCGATATGATTGTCGCCCGCAGCGACACGCCAATTGATAAAAGCGTATGCGAAAAGATTGCCCAATTTTGCGATGTAGAACCCCGGGCAGTCATTCCCATGGTCACTGCACCGGTATTGTATGAAATCCCATTATTACTGGAAAAAGCCGATGTGGGAGATTTCCTGCTGGAAAGGTTGAATTTACCTCCAAGAAAACAACCGGATTGGAAGCTCTGGAAGAAATTGGTTGAGCAAACCAAAAAACAAAAACCTTCCATTACTATTGCATTAGTCGGTAAGTACGTTGAACTGCATGACGCATATATCAGCGTTCGCGAAGCTCTAAAACATGCAGCCCTCGCGCTTGGCGTTGAGATTGACCTCAAATGGATACATTCAGTTGATCTCGAAAAAGGTGATATTGCCTTGCAGCTAGCTAATGTTCAGGGCATCCTCGTACCGGGAGGGTTTGGCAGCCGTGGCATCGAAGGAAAGATCAATGCAATTCGGTACGCCCGTCAGAACAAAATCCCCTATTTTGGATTATGCCTGGGTATGCAGCTCCAGGTAGTGGAATTTGCCCGCAATATCCTAAAGAATGAAAAAGTAAACTCGGCTGAGTTTGATCGCTCCACCCCTTACCCGGTGATTGATTTAATGCTTGAACAAAAGGAAATCACCAATCTCGGCGGAACAATGCGGCTTGGTTTATACCCATGCCGTCTGGTGCCTGAGTCAATTGCTCAATTAGCCTATGGCGTGTCTGAAGTGGAAGAACGCCACCGTCACCGCTTTGAGCTCAATAACGAATATCGTTCTCTGCTCGAATCCAACGGTATGGTTTGCTCAGGCATATCACCAGATGGCAAATTAGTTGAAATTATAGAATTAAAGGGACATCCTTTTATGCTAGGCACACAGTTTCATCCGGAATTTCTTTCGCGCCCAACCCGTCCGCACCCATTGTTTGTGCAATTTATTCGAGCAGCCTGTCAGAAATCCGGCACGAAGTTCCAGGATCCCCCTTTACGGTTTGATACCTGAGCCTGGAAAGATTTGTATTATACTTGCGTTGTTTTGGCATCATTTTCTGTGATCAAATAAAAAGGATGGAATAATATGGAAATCGTAAATGTTGAAGCTCTTGAAGTTCTAGATTCACGCGGCAACCCAACCATTGAAGTAAGTGTTCTGCTCGATGATGGCTCCTACGGTACAGCCATTGTTCCATCAGGTGCCTCAACCGGGATCCATGAAGCCCTTGAAATGCGCGATGGCGATAAAACCCGCTACAACGGCAAAGGCGTCCTGAAGGCTGTTGAAAACGTAAATGGTGAGATCGCTGAGAACCTGCTTGGCATGGACGCCTCAGAACAAAAAGATATCGACGAATATCTCATCGCTCTTGACGGCACCAAGAACAAATCCCGCCTCGGTGCAAATGCCATCCTGGGTGTATCCCTGGCTGTTGCCAAGGCCGCAGCTGAATCTCACGGTATGCCGCTATACCGCTATATCGGCGGCGTTTATGCACATGTATTACCTGTTCCCATGATGAACATCCTAAATGGCGGCGCACACACAGGCTGGCAATCCACCGACGCCCAGGAATTCATGGTCATGCCCTTTGGAGCTCCCAGTTTCGTTGAAGGCCTTCGTTGGGGCGCAGAGATTTACCACGCTCTCAAAGGAGTATTGAAAGCCCGTGGTTACACAACCCTGGTTGGCGACGAAGGTGGTTATGCCCCGGCATTGAAAGCCAATAATGAGGCTGTTGAAGTCATTCTCGAAGCCATCGAAAAAGCCGGCTACAAGGCTGGCGAGCAGGTGGCAATTGCCCTTGACCCGGCTGCTTCCGAGTTGTTCGACGAAGAAACCCATACCTACAATTTACGCAAAGAAGGCAAGAAACTCACCGGTGAACAGATGGTAGATTTCTGGAAGAATTGGGTCCGTCAGTACCCCATCGTCTCCATCGAAGATGGTCTTGCCCAGGATGACTGGGATAGCTGGAAGCTACTGACAAAAGAAATTGGGGATAAGGTTCAAATAGTCGGGGATGATCTGCTTGTCACCAATACCGAACGCGTCCGTAAAGCCATAAAAGAAGAATCTTGTAATGCTCTGCTTGTAAAATTAAATCAAATTGGTACTCTAACAGAAACTATTGAAGCAGTAGAAACGTGTCAACGTGCCGGATGGCGCGCAGTCACTTCTCACCGTTCCGGTGAGACTGAAGACTCCACCATAGCCGACCTCGTGGTTGCCCTCAACTGTGGGCAGATCAAGACCGGCGCCCCCGCCCGTTCTGACCGCGTGGCAAAATACAATCAACTCATTCGCATTGAAGCCGAATTGGGTGATGTTGCCAAGTACGCCGGCTGGTCAGCTCTCAAAGCCTACGAGAAATAGGATTCACTTTAACTTTTTAGCGGCGGACATATGTCCGCCGCTTTGATATTCTCAATCAATAGAATCGTTCTACTCAATTCGATGTTCCTGTGGTAAAAATCATGTAAAGGGCAACATCCAAGGAGAATCTCATGTCCCTCTACAACGAGTTCGCAACGGTCTATGCCAAGGGAAAATACCCTACACTCTCACAGGCGGTTGCTGAAATC
>Ga0209450_10000514_pt1 | contig 19785 bp, 16 predicted proteins | sample FrelakmetLWP11LW_FD_187149 | JGI IMG/M metagenome (GOLD analysis project Ga0209450, IMG submission 187149) | Freshwater lake sediment microbial communities from the University of Notre Dame, USA, for methane emissions studies - LWP11 LW (SPAdes)... | ecosystem: Environmental > Aquatic >...
CTATCCGCCACCCGCAAAACAAGTGGGCCCGCACCCCGACCATCCCCTGGTCGGACTGCGGGCCCGGGAGCCTTCCCTGGCGGCAGTCGCTAGGATCCGATGCGACCACCATCGAGCTTGCGGATCACCACCGTCGCCGGGCGCGGGCGACCGCCGAACGGCCAGGCGCTGACCGTGGACGGATTGGCGGTGCTCGGCGCCCCGTTCAGCGCGTTCCAGTACGACGTCGACTCACCCGGGTGCTGGATGTTGACGAACATCGTGCGCTGGTCCGGTGTCATCGTGACGCCGGTGATTTCGCAGCCGCGCGGGCCGGTCATGAAACGCTTCACCTCGCCCGTCACCGGGTTGGCAGCCAGCATCGCATTGTTGCCGATGTTGTCGTAGCCACGGCTCGCCAGGTTCTGCGACGAGTTCGAGATGTCGGTCTGGATCCAGACGATGCCGCTCGCGTCCACCCAGATTCCGTCCGGCGAGCCGAACACCGGCTGCTCGACCGGCACGTTCGGGTCGTACACCGGATCGCCGGCCAGCAGGAACACGTTCCACTCGAACGCAGTGTCGTCGTTGAGCGCCTCACGAAAGCGCACGATGTGACCGTACGGGTTGTTGGCCCGATTGCTGTTCACCGGCGCGGTGTTGCCCGAGCCGTTGGTGAGCGTGACATACACTTCGCGGGAATGCGGATGCACGGCCACCCACTCCGGACGGTGCAGGCGCGTGGCGCCGACCGCGTCGGCCGCCATGCGGGTACGGATCAGCACGTCGGCCTGGTCGATCCAGCCGTTGGCGGTCGTGAGGGGCCCGACACCATGGACGAGCGGCAGCCACTCGCCGCGGTCATCCGAGTGGAACTTCGCGACGTATAGAGTGCCGTGGTCGAGGGGGCTCTGGCCCCTGGCACGAACCTGGCGCCAGGGCTTGTCGCCGACGAACTTGTAGAGGTAGTCGCCATTCTCATCGTCGCCGCTGTAGACGACGACGCGGCCCTTGCTCTCGGTGCAGGTGGCACCTTCGTGCTTGATGCGGCCGAGCGCAGTGCGCTTCACCGGCGCCGACTGCGGGTCGAACGGGTCGAATTCCACCACCCAGCCATAGTGATTGAGTTCGTTGCGGTTCTTCGCCACGTCGAACCGCTCCGCGGCCCTGTGCCAGTTGTAACCGAAGCCGGCCCGGCTGACGCCGTAGCGCGCCTCCAGGGCGGTCGCGGTCCACGACGAATCGTCGGTGCCGAAATAGCCGTTCCAGTTCTCCTCGCAGGTGAGGTAAGTGCCCCAAGGCGTGACGCCGTGCGCGCAGTTGTTGAGCGTACCGATTGGCGACGGCGTGATCGTCGAACGCAGCATGGGGTGACTGGCCTTGACCGGGCCGGAGAACTGCATCGGCGTGGTGCCGGTGATGCGCCGGCTGTGGTAATCGCCCTTGACCACGCTCCACTTGCCATCGGCACCCTTGGCGATCGCAACCACGCTCACGCCATGCGCGGCCAGTGCCTTGGCCACCTTCTCGCGTCCAGTGGCGTCGTTCGCGATCGTGGAGCCCTGCGCCGCGCTGTAGATCTGGTTGGCGTCGGTGTACTCGTGGTTCATCACGAGCAGGCCGCGCGAGTTGCCGAACTTCGGCAACGGAAAGTAGTGCGTGCCGTCGTGGTTGAAGCCGACCTGCTTCGCCTGGTCGTCGGCGGTGTTCGAGGCATCCTCAGCGAAATCAGGCGCACCGGCGAGCAGCGGCGTGCCCCAGGGTGCCAGAATCTCGTACCCGTAGCCCTGCGGCAGCCGGATCGCATCGTCAGTGCTCGGCTCGATCGGGCTGAAGCCGAGGCGCGGCGGCGGCACCGTGCCCGGATTCGCGGAAACCTGCGTCGAGGCCAGCGCCGTGCCGCCGAGGAAGCTGCCCGCCGCGACGGCGAGCGTGCCGCCCAGGAAGCTGCGGCGCTCGATGCGCGCCTCGATCATGTCCCACAGATGCGGATTGCCCGAGTTGTTCGAGCCGATGTCGTCGGTGTCGTGCATGGATTTTCCTCTCGTGGAGCGCAGGTCGGGTCAGGGCGGCAATTGCACCGCGCGAAGATGAAAGTGCAGTGAAGGTCCGATGACAGTCAGCGCTTCGTGGTGTTCACCTGGAACACGCTGACCGTGCGACTCACCTCGTTGCCGACGAGCAGGAGCGGCCTGCCATTCGGGCTGTCCTCCGCGGCGACGAACTCCACGCCTTCGGCACCCAGGTCGCCCTTCACCTCGGTGACGCTGCGGGTGTTGGCGTAGGCGGCGAACGTCGGCTCGTAGGGGTTGCTGACGTCGTAGGCCATCACGCCACCGATGCGCTCGAGGCCGACGAACGCGAACGTGCGGCCGCTGATCCTGCCCAGCGCGACGCCCTCGGGTTCGGGACCTTTGTTGTCGCTGCGGTCGTCGAGATTGTTGTTGCCGTGGCCCGCGTTGAAGATGCTCGCATAACCGTTCGCGGGGTTGGCGAAGAACTGCTCGAACTGGTCGCCGCTGCCCCACACGAGTTCGCCCTGCCCCGTCCAGATGGAGAACGAGCGGGCGCCGAACACGTGGATCTCGTCGAAGTCGCCGTCGCCGTCGATGTCGCCCGACGCGTTGGTGACGTTCAGCCGGCCGAGCGCAGCGGTGTTCTTCAGTGCGGTCGGGTCCGGGAACCGCACGGGATCGAGCTGGTAAGCGGCGTTGCCGAGGCGCACTTCCTCGTTGAAGCCGGGAAAGTCGTCGCTCGAGCGCGAGTCCCCCTCGTTGGCCGTCACCAGGAACTGCTGGCTGCCGATGCGGTAGCTAGCGATCGCGTCCGGCTGGTACATGCCGAGCACCGGCCAGTTCGCGATGTTGATGGTGCCGCCGTCGCGATCGCTCGCATCCAGGCCCTGGCCCGCGAGCAGGTGATCCTTGAGGCCGAGCGGCACGATGTCGGTGACGGTTGCGGTGGGAACGTCGAGCACCGCGACCGCATTAGCCTCCTGCAGCGTCACCCAGGCGGTGCGCCCCTTGAGGGTGATGTACTCGGGCTCGAGGTCCTGCGCCGCGGTAGCGCCGGGCCCGAAGACCCGCACACCCATGGCGAGCAGCGCTTCCTTGCTGAACGCGCGGAAGTCTGCCGTCCGCACCGTCGCCCGCGCGACGTCGCGGCCCAGGTCGATGATGCTGATCGAGCCCTCCGGGTTCACCGCGCCGGCCAGATACGACTCCGGCTCGCCCTCGTTGGCGACCAGCACGCGCTGGCCGTCGTCGTCGAAGGTCAGCATGTCCGGCAGCGCGCCCACCGTCACGGCGCCGCGCACGGCAAGCGTCCGCGCATCGACGAACACCACCTTGCCGGGATCGGTCTTCGGGCTCGCCTCGACCGCCACGGCGACGAGGCCGTCGTGCGTGTCCACGCCGTTCAGCCCGGCGCCATAGACGTCGAGCGGGAGCTTCTCGAGCAGGATCGGCGCGGCCGGGTTCGACAGGTCGATCACCGCGAGATCGTTGTCCTGCGAATTGATGGCGAACGCGCGCCTGGTCTTGCGATCGTAGGAAACGATCTCGGCGCCGGTGCTGCCGACGGAGGCATCGGTACCGATGCTCGACAGGTGCTGCAGCGAGATGTCGAACCGCGGCGCGCCTTTGCCAGCGGGCGCAGCCTGTGCGGAGCCGAAAGCTAGGAGCGCCGCGATGGCGGCAGCGAGTGTCTTGTTCATGGGGCTCGGCCTCAGTTGCTTGTAGGGTCGGTCGAGCCGTGGACGATGCCGTCGCGATGTTGCAGTTGAATTACGCGCGTGTGACGGCCGTCGGCGCAGGCTCCCCCGTCTTCTCGGGCACGACTTGTGCCGTGCCGACGTCGTCGACAGGCGCCAGCGCATTCAGGAATTGCCGTGTCGACGCTTCCCAGGAGTGCGCCACTGCATGCGCCCGGCAGGCGGCCGGATCCAGCTGCAGGGCGGCGAGGGCTGCCTCGCGCAGGTTGTCGCTCAGTACGCCCGTGACGCCGTCGAGCACCACGTCGATCGGTCCGGTGACGGGATACGCGGCCACCGGGATTCCGCAAGCCATGGCCTCGAGCAGCACGAGGCCGAACGTGTCGGTCCGGCTTGGAAAGACGAACACATCGCTCGCCGCAATGTGTGCGGCGAGATCCTCGCCGTGGCGGTAGCCGGCAAACACAGCCTGCGGGTACCGGCGCTTCAATGCCTCGCACGCCGGTCCGTCGCCTACCACGAGTTTGGTGCCCGGCAGGTCGAGGGCGAGGAAGTCGCCAATACCCTTCTCCACCGCGACCCGTCCGAAGTAGAGCCAGATCGGACGCGGCAGGTCCAGGAAGTCCTTGCCGCGCGGGCGGAACAACTCTGTGTCCACGCCGCGGCCCCACAGGTGCAGGTTCCGCAGGCCCCGCAGCTCGAGCTGGCGTTGCATGGTCGGGGTCGTCACCAGCGTCCGCGTGGCGCCGCCGTGGAACCAGCGCACCGCCGCATAACCAACCGACAGCGGGATCGGGGCACGCGCCCGGACGTACTCCGGGAACTGTGTGTGATACGCGGTCGTGAACGGCCGCCGACGCCGCACGCACCAGTTGCGCGCCGCCAGCCCGAGCGGCCCCTCGGTGGCCACGTGCACCGCCTCCGGCGCGAGCGCGTCGAGTCGCCGGCCCACGGCACGCCCGGCAAATAGCGCCAGGCGAATCTCCGGATAGGTCGGGCATGGAATCGTGCGGAATTCCGCGGGCGAGACCACCGTGACCTCGTGCCCGGCCGCCTCAATTTCGTGAATGGTGTGCCCGAGCGTGCGGACCACGCCGTTGACCTGGGGCAACCAGGCGTCCGTGACGAGCGCGAGCCTCAAGCCGCTGGCTCCAGGGCCACCGCGCCGTCCATCAGCGGCAACGCCTGCGAACCGACCAGCACCTCGACGGTCTCGGTCCAGCGCAGCAGGCTCAGGCGCCCCTGGAAGTCCTCCACCAGCGTCGTGCAGCTCTCGACCCAGTCACCGTCGTTGCAGTAGGTGATGCCGTCGATCTCGGTGATCTCCGCACGGTGGATGTGGCCGCAGATCACGCCGTGCACGCCGCGGCGACGCGCTTCCACCGCCAGCGCCCGCTCGAAGTTGGCGATGTACTTCACCGCGTTCTTCACCTTGTGCTTCAGGAAGGCGGCGACCGACCAGTACGGGTACCCGAACTGCTGCCGAATTGCGTTCACGTACCGGTTGAGACGCAGCGCGGCCGAATATGCCCGGCTGCCGAGCGATTCGAGCATCGGGCTCGCCCGCACGATGCTGTCGAATTCGTCGCCGTGCAGCACCAGAAAGCGGCGGCCGTCGGCGGTCTCGTGCACCGCCTCCTTCACGATCTCAACGTTGCCGAGGACCAACCCGTCGTGGTCGCGGAACGGGCGATCGTGATTGCCCGGCACGTACACGACGCGCGTGCCGTGTTTCGCCTTGCCGAGGATGGTGCGGATGACGTCGTTGTGGGCCTGCGGCCAGTAGAAGCTGCGCGTCAGGCTCCAGACGTCGATGATGTCGCCGACCAGATAGATATGCTGGCACTCGACCCTGCGCAGGAAGTCGAGCAGAAATTCGGCGCGGCAGCCCTTGAACCCCAGGTGGACGTCGGAAATGAAGATGCTACGGAAGCGGAGCGTCAATCGCGTCGCCGTCGTTGCGTCCATTCCTACCCCTCTTGAGAGTCTCGATGGGCCCGGATGCTGCAGGACGGCAATGAACTCTCCGTGAAGAATTCACGACAAGTCCATGACAGTGATAGATTTTGTAAAAGCCGGGTTGCCCGGCTCAGGCGCAGAGGATCTCAGTCGCAGAGAGAGGTACCCGGGCCGTGACGGACGCTGCACCACGTCCATCCAGGCCTGCCCGCGACGGTCGAAGAACGGCCGCTACGCCGTCGATGGACATCGAGCGATAGCTCGGCGGCAGGACGACTTCGAACTCGCGCTGCGATGGCGCGAACGACCGCTCGCGCCGTTCGAGACCGATGCGCAACCTGCTCGCTTCGGCACGGACATTCGCATCGAGAACGAAGCGGGCCCCGTGGTCCGACTCGCCGTCGTCGAGAAACAGCGAGCCACTCCCCACCGTCCCCGGGGACGGTGGATGCACCTCGAGCGAAAGTGGATTGCGCAGGGTCTCGTCGGCGTTTCGTCCCGGCTCGGCGACGAACAAAGCGGTGCCATCGCGCACGAAAATCGGCGTCATGCCCAGTGGCGCGTCCACATCGATCGTCTGGCTGCCAGCATGCGTCTGCCCGGTCAGCAAGTGCGTCCACACACCCGGAGGAAGCCACACGCGACGCCGGACGGTGCCTTCTTCCAGCACCGGTGCCACCATCAAGCAGTCACCGAGCATGAACTGGTCCTTGGCCGCGCCGTTCGGCGTATCGAAGTGCATGAACGTCGGTCGCACGATCGGCAGCCCAGTCTCGTGCGCCTCGAGGGTCAGGCGATAAAGCAGCGGCAACAACCGGTAGCGGCGTCTCAGCACGACCCGGGCGAGGTCCAGTGCCTGCCTGCCGAAGCTCCAAGGCTCCTGGCGCGGCGCGTAGAGCGTGCAATGCACGCGGAAGAACGGCATCAGTGAGCCCAGTTCGATCCAGCGCACGAACAGTTCCGCAGAGGGACGCAGCGGCTTCACGGCGCCGTACTTTCCCGGCCCTCGACCGAAGCCCCCGACGTCGGCGCCCGTGATCGGCACCCCGCTCAGGCCGAGATTGATCACCATGTCGAGGTTCTCGCGCAGGTGCCGCCACGACGAGTGGTTGTCGCCGGTCCAGACGGCCGCGTGCCGCTGGATGCCAAGGAAGCCCGAGCGCGACAGCACGAACGGCCGCTTGCCCGGACGCAGCGCCCGGAGACCGGAGATCGTGGCCTCCGCCATGCCATTGGCGTACAGGTTTCGCACCCGCGCGTGCGGCACGCCGTGGTGCAGCACGTCCTCGGCCAGCGGGTCGTAGACCTCGCCCGCCCGGAACACCGGATCGTTCATGTCGTTCCAGAACCCCGCGACACCCGCATCGACCAGCGGCCGATGCATCAGTCCCCAGGTTTCGCGGGCACGCGCCTGGGTGAAGTCCGGAAACACCGTGGCGCCCGGCCAGACCTTGCCGATGTACGGCTGTCCGTCGGAGCGCTCGAGCAACATGTCGCCGGTGCGCAGCGCTTCGTGCACCGGGTAAGGCGCGACGCTCACCCCGGGATCGACGATCGCCATCGTGCGGAAGCCGAGTGCCGCAAGCTCGCGGTGCATCGCGGCTGGCCGCGGAAAGCGACGCGGATGCCAGGTGAACACCCGGTACCGATCCATGGAATGGATATCGAGGTGGATCACGTCTGCGGGCAGGTCGAGCGCACGGAACTTGCGCGCGATGTCGAGCACGGCGCGGTCCGCCTTGTACGACCAGCGTGACTGGTGGAAACCGAGCGCCCACGCCGGCGGCAGGAAAGTCCGGCCCACGAGCGATGACAGGTCGCGAACGATCTCGGCGATGGATCCGCGAAGGACGACGACGTCGACCGGCGAATCAGTTGTATCGCAGACCGCACTTATGGCGACCCTGCCGTCGTCCACGACCACGTCGAGTGGCCGGGTCGTGGCGACGAGTAGGCCCAGCGTCGACTTCTCGCCACGCGCGATGAAGAACGGGAATGCCGTATAGCTCGCGCCGGGGATGCCGTAGAACAGCGTGTCGCGCGTCATCACGCGGAAACGCGCGCCGTTGCGGATCGGATCGCCCGTCGCCGCTCCGAATCCGAGGATCTCGGCTCCGGAGACATCGAACTCGACACCAAGAAAGTCGTCGGACAGCGCGCCGGTGATGACAGGGGTACCGGCATCCTCCAGCCCGAACCGTCTGCCGCGCCGATTCAGCGCGACAGCGGGATCACGTACCCACCCGGGCGCGTCCGGCGCCGCGAACCCAAGTGCCGGGAAATCCTCGGCGCCGACCGCGAAGCGCAACATCCGGCCGGAGCGGCCGGTGCATTGCGCCTGCGGCAGCGCCTTGCCGGGCAGCAATGCGGACTACTTGATCGGCGGCACCGCGGGGACGAAGTTCCCGAGATCGCCCGCCGGGATCTTGTAGGCGTGCAGCACGCCTGGCAGCAACTGGTAATCGACCGGAACCGTGGCGACTGCCGCGCCGTTGTCGGTGCGATTGCAGCCGCTAGTGGCCCCCAGCGGGCACTGGATCGATGTCGCGTACGGGTCGTCGTCGGTCATGCGGAAGTAGACATCGAACTGCTCGTTACTGCCGTTCTGGGTGACGCTGTAGTCGTTGTCCGTGCCGGCCAGCACGAGGTAGCTGCCATCTTGCAGCTTCGGACCGATCGCAAGCCCCTCCCATTTTTCCGGCACCTTGCCGCCCAGTGCCTCCAGCGTGTCACCCGCCAGGTCGAGCCACGGACCGGTCTTGGCGATCTTACCCGCCGGGCAGGCGGCACCGGCACCGAACGGAACGTCGCTGACGTCGACTGCGCCCGCGAGATCGATGCGGAACACCTTCTTGTTCGCCGGAGAAGCCACTGCGCCGACCCCGATGCCGCGGTTGTTGCGCTCCAGCACCAGGAACTCGTGGTCGTTGATCGCGAGCAGAGCCGAGATGCCCCGCCCCTGCGACGAACCGTCCATCTGGTAAGCGTACTGAGCGACCGCCTCGCCGCTCGCGGTGTCGAACTTGACGATTCGGTTGCACACGCCGTTACCCGCACCCTCGTCGAGCATCGCGCTCTGCAGCATCACGTAAACGTAAGTGCCGTCCGGGCTGATCGCCAGCCCTTCGAAGCCACGGTTGGTACGCTTGCCGGCGGTGTTGCCGGCGTCGCCCGCGTAGTTGGGCACGTCGGTCGTCGCGTTGCGGGGCACGAGGTTGGCCGGCGTTGTCAGCGTGCGCAGGCGGAAGCCTTCGCGGCTGAACTCGTACAGCGACGGGCCGTACTCGTCGGAGACGTAGAAACGTCCGGTCCTCGGGTGCACCACGAAGCCCTCCGGATCGAACGCGCTGCCGAGCACACTGGTCGGATTCGGCGCGATGCCGTCGAGCGGATTGCCCGTTTCGTCACGGAAGATCACCGTCTGCAGCACCTTGAAGCCACCGATGCGGCCGGTGGTCGGATCGACATCCAGCTTGAATCGCTGCACGCGCGTGGCGTAGTTGAGCGCGCCGCCCCCCGGGCCGCGGTCGGACAGCGCCCACCAGTGCTTGCGCTTGGCGTCGTAGAACAGGTCGGAGAAGTAGCCGAGGCGGCCGTCGTTGGCGCTGGTGCCGCCGCTCACGTCGAGAGCGTCACCATCGAGCGCGAGTCCGTTCACGAACCTTGCATCAGCCAGTGCAGCCGGCGCGATGCAAACGCAGCTCAGCCCGAGGACGAGGATTCCGAAGCGCATGCGAGTATCTCCGTTGGCTCGGGCTTGTTGTCCACCCGATGCGCCGACGGTACCCGCAGGATGTGTCAGGAACGTGACGGACCACGCACGCGGCCACCCGCCCCCGGACAGATGCGACGCATGCCAACGGTCGCCAGTTGCGAAGCCGCGTTCGGCGGCGACGTGGGCCGGCTGCGACGCATCTGTCCAACCCCTCGCTTCAACCGATCACCATTCGTGCCGATCGAACTGCCGGGTAAACCAGAGCGCGACCGAGCCAAGCATCACGATACCGACGATTTCCATGACCACTCTCCTGCGGGCGCCAACTCGGCGCGGCGTGGAGATTGCACCTCACATGTTGCAATGCAACTGCACGCAGGCGACAACGTGATGAAATGGGAACCGCCTCACGCCCGGCTCAGGCAATGATCGCCAGCACGCGGCCGCCGCGCGCGGCATGACAGACACTGCCCATTCACAGGGTCCACAATTACCCCGGTGCAGCAATGCAGAGACCGTCCGTCAGTCTCCTCGATCCGCAGTGACGGGATCCTGAACAGCAGAGGACGCCGGCGTGACAGCCTGCCCGAGCACCACGGGCATGCGCGCGATGGACTGGAATCTCCGCTGCCGTCTGAGCAGCGGCCACCAGTCGTAGAGGAACATCTCGACCGGCCGCCACAGCGCGACCCAGCCGATGATCAACAGTCCTTCCGCCAGCAGTTCGTGCGAACCGGCGGCCAGGAGCGAACGGCGCAAGGCCAGGCACGCCGCGAGAAACAGCAGGCCGATGGCAAGATTGATCAACGCCCGCCGCATCAGGCGGCCCAACTCGACGCGCGTCTGCTGCGACCGGTAGCCGAAATAGTGGGCGATCGATTCGGGGAGCGAACGGGCGTCGCCGGTCGCGAGCTCCGCTTCAGGCAGGTGGATCACGATCCGCGCGCGCTGGCCCGCGCCGATCTCACGCACCGCGTCCTCGATGTATGCCTCGGCAGCGGGATCGAGGTCCTTTTCGCGAAACGGTGCGGGATCGAGCTGGTGGAACAACTGCCGCACCTCGCGCAGCCGCAGCTCGATCAGCCAGTCACCGCCCTCGCGGCGATAGGCGGATCGGTGCCTCGAGTCCGATTCGTTCACGCCGGCAGTATACGCGCCGGTCACACGAGCATTGGGCGGCGCGACCGCCAGCGTCGCGAATCCGTCCCGGACATCTCACCGTTCTGTCACATGAGCCGACCAGCGAGGCGTTCACCGTGCAGCCGTTCGGCAACAGCCTGGTGACCATGACGCTGACCGGAGCACAGATCGACACGCTGCTCGAGCGGCAGTTCACCCGTCGTGACTTCGTGGCGGCCCTGGCGGCCGCCACGACCACTGCAGTCGAAGGCACCTGTCTAGACGTCGTCCCGTTGGCGGTGCCGCAGTCCATTGCGGACCGCACCGACAGCCAGCACCGAGACGAAAGTCTTGATGCGCGCGGTCTCTTCCAGGCGCGCGACCTCCTGGAAATACGCGCCGGCCACCCTGTCCACCGGCACGTCCAATTCTTTCGCAAGCGCGTCGACCACCGCGACATGCGATGCTTTGCCCGAGTTCCCCGTTGCTGGCGATGACATGAGGACCACCCTCGCTCCTGCTCCGCGGCGGGGTGCTCCCGTCGCTCCGTACGACGGTCATTATTGCACCGCAGCACCCGGTGGCAATATGGGATCGCCGATCCGTCGCCTGGACCAAGTCCACGCGACTATGATGGTGGCGACATGCAGATCATTGCCGTAACGAACATCAAAGGCGGTGTCGGCAAGACCACCACGGCTGTGAACATCGCCTACCTCGCCGCGCAGTCCGGCCGCACGACGGTGTTGTGGGACCTCGATCCCCAGGGCGCCGCCACGTATCTGCTGCAGGGCGAGCCGAACGACCGAGCTTCGGCCCGGAAGCTGGTGCGCGGCAAGCGCGAGCTCAATGAGCTCATCGCGCCCACGGCACATCCTGGCCTCAGGCTGATCCCGGCCGATTTCTCGTACCGCAACTTCGACGTGCACCTGAGCGAGCGCAAGCGTCCGACCGAGCGGCTCATGATGATGGCCCGCTCGTTGCACGACGAGATCGACCTGCTGATCCTCGACTGCCCACCCGGGATGACCCTGCTGACGGAGAACGTGCTGCGCGCAGCCGATGCCCTGGTCGTGCCCATCGTGCCGGCACCGTTGTCCGTGCGCATGCTCGAGCAGCTCGACGAGTTCATTGCGGACACCGGCTGGACCGACATCCGGATCCTGCCGTTCTTCTCCATGGTGGACAGCCGCAAGTCACTGCACGAGGTCGTCATCGCGACTGCGCGGACGCGCCACCCGCAGATCCTCGCAACCGAGATTCCGTACTGGAGCGACATCGAGCGCATGACGGTGCGTCGGGCGCCCCTCCCCTCCTTTGCACCCGCCAGCCCTGCGGCGCAGCTGTACGCGGCGCTCTGGCACGAGATCGACGGGTGGATCGGCAACTCGCGACCGTACCGCTGACATCAGCCTGTCATCCGCGCCCGGGAGACTGGCGGCATGGGACAGGCTGCCGCGACTCTGGACCAGACGACGCGCTCCCCGCCGCCGCTGCGCGCGGGACCCGCCGGACGCCACCTCGTCGACGTGACGATGCTCTTTGCGCCGACGAGCGGCGGCATCCGCCGCTACCTGCTCGAGAAGCACGGGTGGTTGCAGCAGCACACGCGAATCAAGCACACGATCCTCGTGCCGGGTGCTGATGACACGGGCCTGCCCTACAACGTCATCCGTTTCGCGAGCCCGGCCCTGCCGATGGGCGGCGGGTACCGCGTACCGATCCGCATGCGGGCCTTGCGCGAACGGCTCGCACGCCTGACGCCGGACCTGATCGAGGTGGGCGATCCCTACCACGTCGCCTGGCAGGCGCTTCGGGTTGCACGTCGACGCAAGGTCCCGATCGTGGCGTTCTGCCACTCCGACGTGATCGCGCTGGCCGGATCGTTGCTCGGCGCACCGGGCTGCCGGGCGGCATCGCGCTACATCGCCCGGTTGTACGGCGGTTTCGACCTGGTGCTTGCGCCGAGCGCGTCGGTCGCGAACCGACTCGCCTCCGCCGGCGTGAGCAACGTCGCGATCCAGCCGCTCGGCGTGGACACGGAGACATTGACACCTCGCGCACGTGATCCCGACCTGCGCGCAACGCTCGGCATCCCGGCAGAGGCTCGACTCCTGGTGTTCGCTGGAAGGCTGTCGGGAGAGAAACGGGTGCCGGACCTGGTGGCCGCCGTGAACCTGCTCGGCCGTCCATACCACCTGCTGCTCGTCGGCGGCCGCAAGCGGCGCACGCTCGCACCGAACGTCACTTTGCTGGAGTACCAGCTGGAGCAGCACCAGCTCGCACGAATCCTCGCGAGCAGTGATGCCTTCGTGCACGCGGGAGACCAGGAGACCTTCGGCCTGGTCGTGCTCGAGGCCATGGCCTGCGGCCTGCCGGTCGTCGCCGCCCGGGCCGGCGCGCTCGAGGAACTGGTCGACCCGTCCGTCGGCGAGACGTTCCGTCCACGCGACCCGAGGGACCTGGTCCTTGCGGTCGATCGGTTGTTCGAACGGGACCGGGCCGCGATCGGACGCGCCGCCCGGCGTCGGGCGGAGTCCCTGTCCTGGGACGCCGCGTTCACGCAGCTCATCGGCCGATACTGGCGCCTCCTGGCTGTCTCCAGCGCTCCGCTCCGCGAGATCCGCCATGCGGGCTGACCGGGCAGGCGCGCCGTGCAAGCGCCGGATCCTGTGTGTCTCGTTGCACGACGTGGCCCCGGCCACCTTGGGCGATTGCCGCAACACACTGGCGTTCCTCGACTCGCTGCGCATCGGCCCGGTGGCGCTGCTGGTGGTCCCCGATTACCACGGCCAGGGGCGGGCCGACCGTGACGACCGGTTCTGCGATTTCCTGCATGCGCGCCTGCGTCGCGGGGACGAAATCGTCCTCCACGGTTACCTGCACCAGGACTCGGGTAGCGTGCCCCACGGTTTCGGCGAATGGATCGAACGCCGTGTATATACCGATGGCGAAGGCGAGTTCGCGCGGCTGGAGGCCAACGCGGCTCGCGCGCGCCTCTTGCGCGGCCTCGCCGTGCTGCGATCCGCCGGCTGGCATCCGGGCGGTTTCGTCCCACCCGCTTGGCTGATAAGTCCTGGAACACGTCTTGCGCTAGAGGGCCTGCCGCTGCGGTACTACGCCACCCGCGACAGCGTGTGCCTCATTGGCGGCGAACGTCGCATCTTCGCCCCCAGCCTGGTCTTGAGCACACGGAGCTTCTGGCGTCGTGCCTTGTCCGTACCCAGGAATTACGCAGCGCTCGGACAGCGCCTGAACTCACCCGTCGTCCGCGCGGCGCTGCATCCCCGTGACGTGCAGTACCCTTCCCTCGAGTCGCTCTGGCGAAAGCTGCTGGGCCAGCTCGCGGCCCGGACGGTCGTAACCGAAGGTGAGCTGGTCGCGACGCTCTGACGAACGGCCCGCGTCGAATTCGTGATGCGCGTCTCGCGGCGTCACGAGGTGTTCATCCAGCCGCCATGGAACCGTAGCGCGGCGACCACAGACTGCAACTCCGATGGTGAGGTCTAGCGGGTCACGTCATCGGAGGTAGCGTCATGAACAACGTCGAATCGACGGGGCTCTGGCAGCGTGTCGACCTTCTCGAGCAGTCGCTGTGCCTGCGCGTGAACCGCGGTTGTCATTACGCGGCCGTCCGCAGCTTCTTCGCGGCGGTCAGCAGGCTGGGCGACGGAGTGTTCTGGTACCTCCTCATGCTCGCGTTCGCAATGAGCGGCGAGCGCGGCGCGCACGTGGCTGCCCAGATGGCGATGACCGGGCTCGCAGCCCTGGCGATCTACAAGCAGCTGAAGCACCTCTTGGTGCGCGAGCGCCCCTACATCTCGCACCTCGGCATCCGTCTCGGCACGGCGCCACTCGATCGCTACAGTTTCCCCTCGGGCCACACGCTGCATGCCGTCACTTTCACAACCGTCGCCACCGCGCACGTGCCTGAGCTGTGGTGGGTCCTCGGCCCGTTTACCCTGCTGGTCGCCACATCGCGAGTTGTCCTTGGGCTGCACTACCCTACGGACGTCGCCGCCGGTGCCCTGATCGGCGTCGCACTCGCCGGCACCTGCCTGTTGGTGTTCGGCGTCTAACGCGGTTATCCGGCCGGGGCCTCCCGGGTCCCTGCAACGCTACCGTCACAATCCGTGCCTATGCTGGGAGGTCAGTTCCGGCTACCGGCGCCATGGCCACCGACCGTCTCATCCAACGCACGCTTGCCGCGTTGCGCGACCTGCGTGACCGGGCCATCGCGTTCGAAGTCGAACACGCGCACGAACTCGAGTTCATCGAGCCGCACTATCGCAACAGCGCCCGCAACCTGCTGCACTACCTCAGCATCCGCCAGTCCGACATCCGGGAACTGCAACAGGACCTGCACTCGCTCGGCCTGTCCTCGCTCGGCGTCCTCGAAGCCCACGCGATGGCCACCCTCAACGCCGTGGTCGGCAACCTGGAGGTCATCGCGGGAGTGCCGGTCAGCGAACCACCGGCACCACCGGTCGATTTCCGCACCGGCCGCCTGCTCTTGCGCGACCACTCGCGTCGCCTGCTGGGGCCGGCGCCACGGGATCGCACGGTTCGGATCATGGTCACGATGCCGAGCGCCGCGGCCGACGACGCCCGCCTGATCGAAGACCTGCTGCGCGCCGGCATGGACCTGATGCGCATCAACTGCGCGCACGACGACGCAGTCGCGTGGCGCAAGATGGCAGCCAACCTGCGCCGTGCCGAGGAAGTGGTCGGCCGCAAGTGCGCCATCCAGGCGGACCTCGGTGGCCCCAAGCTCCGCACCGGTACCATCGAGCCCGTCGGCCATTTCGTCCGCATCAAGCCGAAACGGGATCCCGCCGGCCGGCTGGTGGCGCCGGCGCGCGTATGGCTCACCGCCGAGGCCGATCCGGAGCCGGGCCCGGACGGGATCACCGCGACCTTGCCGGTCACCGGCGGCAGCCCGCGATCGCTGCGCGTCGGCGACACCTTGCAGATCACCGATCTGCGCGGTCGCGAGCGCAAGCTCAGCGTGGTGGAGCGGACCGGGCGATCCGCGGTCGCGGTGTCCGAGAAGACCATTTTTGCCGCCACGGGCGATCACCTGAGCGTCGGGCGCAGCGGTTCGAACGTGAAGGTACTCGAGATCGGGAGCCTGCCCGGGGTCGCCGCGCCGATTCCACTCCAGGTGGGCGACACGCTGGTGCTGACTCGCGACCCGGCACCGGGACGGCCAGCGCAGCGCGACGCCTCCGGACGGGTCGTCGCCCACGCCCGAGTCCACTGCACCCTGCCGGCCGCATTCGATCGAGTGCGCGTCGGCGACCGCGTGTGGCTCGACGACGGCAAGATCGGTGGCACGGTGCACCTGAACGACGGCGCGCGCATCGAGATGGTCGTCACGCACGTGCCACCGGCCGGCGGCAAGCTGCGCGCCGAGAAAGGCATCAACTTCCCCGACACCGACCTCGGCCTCGAGGCCCTGACCGACAAGGACCTCGCCGACCTCGCGGAAGTCGTGCAGTTCGCCGACATCGTGGCGCTCTCGTTCGTACGCAGGCCGGAGGACGTGTTGCAGCTGGGCGAGCAGCTGCGCGTCATCGGCGCCCGCCAGGTCGGCATCGTGCTCAAGATCGAGAACGCTGCTGCATTCCGCAACCTGCCGCGCATCCTGCTCTCGAGCCTGCGCACGCCGCCGGTCGGCGTGATGGTGGCGCGCGGCGACCTCGCGGTCGAGATCGGGTTTGAGCGGCTGTCGGAGGTGCAAGAGGAAATCCTCTGGCTGTGCGAAGCAGCGCACGTGCCCGTGATCTGGGCCACCCAGGTGCTCGAGGGTCTGGCGAAGGGCGGCGCCCCGACCCGCGCCGAAGTGAGCGATGCGGTGATGAGCAGCCGGGCCGAGTGCGTGATGCTCAACAAGGGCCCGCGCGTGGTGAGCACCGTCGAATTCCTGGCCGACGTACTCGAGCGCATGGAGGAGCACCACGACAAGCGAATGGCGCTGCTGCGGCGGCTGTCGGTTTCGGAGATCTGACTATCCGCTACCCGCTTGCCCGCTATCCGCTCCCCCCAGCCGCTCCCGCAAGAACCCCTGCACCTCCTCCAGTTCCCGCGTCCGCTTCATCGGCGGCAGGCTCTGGATGAAGGCGCGGCCGTAGCCCTTGGTGACGAGGCGAGTGTCGCAGATCATGACCACGCCGAAATCGTCCTGGTCGCGGATCAGTCGGCCGGCGCCCTGCTTGAGCGCGATCACCGCCTGCGGCACCTGCTCATCGAAGAACGGATTGCCGCCCTGCGCGCGGATCGCATCGAGTCGGGCCTTGAGCAGCGGATCGTCGGGCACCGCGAAGGGCAATTTGTCGATGATCACCACGGACAGCGCCGAGCCCTTCACGTCGACGCCTTCCCAGAAACTGCCAGTGCCGAGCAGCACGGCGTTGCCGGCCTCGCGAAACCGCCGCAACACCTGGTCGCGCGAGCCGTCGCCCTGTACCAGCACCGGCACCGGCGGCGCATCACCCCAGGCAAGACGCAGTTCCTCCGCCGCCTCGCGCAGCGCGCGATGGCTGGTGAAGAGCAGGAACGCCCGGCCGCCGCTGGCCTCGAGCACCGGCAGTGCGGCCTGCACCACCGCGCGCGCATGCCCCGGCGCCCCCGGGTCGCCGAGTCCCTTCGGCAGGTACAGCAGTGCCTGGTTGGCGAAGTCGAAGGGACTCTCGAAGCGCACGCTGCGCGCGCGGGCGAGGCCGGACCGCCGCTTGTAGTGCGAGAAGTCGTCGCCGACCGCGAGCGTCGCCGACGTCAGTACCCACGCGCAGGACTGCGCCTCGAGCAAGGCGGCGAGCTGCTCCGCCACGTCGACAGGCGCATAGTGACAACTCACGCTGCGTGCGCTCGTCTCGGCCCAGCGCACGCCGCCGTTTGCCTCCTCGGCGGTCAAGCCGTGCAGTCGCTGCGTGACCTCTTCCAGCCGCTCGCGCACGCGGGCAAACGCCCCCTGTCCTTCACCGGCCAGCGGCGCCAGCGCGTCGGCGAGTTCCGCGGCGCGTCCAGCCAGGCCATGCAGCGCTTCGATGAAGCGTTCCGGCCATTGCGCATGCTCCAGCCGCGCCTCGACCCCGGCCGTCGCCGCGATGACCGCGGCCACCTGCGCGTCGAGCCCGGTCAGGGCCGCATCCACACCGCTGCCCATCTGCTGGGCGAGCAGCAATTCCCCCTGCACGTCCTTGACGATCGCCGACAGCTGGCGGGTGCTGACGTTGTAGCCGAGAAACTGCGCCGCGACGTCGGGGAGCTGGTGCGCCTCGTCGATGACGATGGCGTCGGCGCCCGGCAGCAGGTCCCCGAACCCCTCCTCCTTCAGCACGAGATCGGCCATCAGCAGGTAGTGATTCACCACCACGATGTCGGCCGCCTGCGCCTCACGCCGCGCCGCGAGCACGAAACACTCGTCGAACACCGGGCACTCGCTGCCGAGGCAGTTCTCACGCGTCGACGTCACCCACGGCCAGACCGGGTCGCCCTCGCCGAGCCCGGGGAGTTCCGCGATGTCGCCGCGCTTCGTCACGTGCGACCAGGCGCGCACTTTCGGCAACGCGACTGCGACCTCGCGCCGCACCCCGCGGGCGTAGGCTTGCTGCTCGGCCAGGTCGAGACGGTGCCGACACAGGTAGTTCGCGCGTCCTTTCAGCAGTGCCACGCGCACTGGGCGACCGAGCGCACCGCAGATCGCGGGCAGGTCGCGGTGGTACAGCTGGTCCTGTAGCGCACGGGTACCGGTCGAGACGATCACGCGCCGGCCCGAGAGCAGGGTCGGCACGAGATACGCGAAGGTCTTGCCGGTGCCGGTGCCAGCCTCGACGATCAGCGTCTCCCGTGCATCGAGCGCGGCGGCGACGTGCTCCGCCATCTGCACCTGCTCCGGTCGCGGCCCGTAGCCCGGCAGGCTGCGCGCCAGCGGGCCGCCCGGCCCGAACAGATCGGTGAATGCGCTGGTCACGGGATCAGCGGAACGTGGCGCGGAAACGCAGCAGCGCCGTGCCGCCAGGCGCCAGTGGACGGCGCATGGACCAGCGCAGGTGCGTGTACTCACCGCCGGCTGGCTTGGCCGCGAACGTCGCTCCGCCATCCGACGAGAATTCGACGCTGCAGTCCGGCCCCGTCGCCGAGCCTGGCAGGTAGTGCAGCCCGAACGGCATGCGCTTCGTGACCTGGACGTCGTGCACGGGATTCGCGCCGGGATTGCGCACCCGCACCGTGTAGTGAACCTCGTCGCCGGCCTCGAGCCGCCCGGCCGGGACGAACCGCGCGACCGGCCGCTCAGGCGGATCCGCGGGCTCGAGCCGCTCGACCACGATCTCCGTTTCGAGCAGGTCGGTGCCGGTCGCGATGGCCGCCCCTCTGGCAGTCATCTCCGCATCAGCGGCCATTGCGGCGGTGCAGGCCAGGAGCAGTACCAGGCCCGCCACCGGGCGGGCGGCCGGGGAACCGGCGAGTCGAAGGACGGTACGGCGGGCCATCGGGGGCCGACTCTGCGGGACCGGACCCCGGCAGGCAAGCGGGATTCGTCGTCGATCGGGGTGCTTTTTGCGCCCGCAGGGCCCCATATGCATATCCCGCATTTGACAGTCGGGAGCGGGAGCGTTATTGTGCACTGCAACAAATGCTGCGATGCAGCAGTCACCGCACAGGAGCCCGCCATGATCGCCCAGATGCAGGATTTCGTCGCTGAGCAGACCGCGGTCCTCCAGGACCAGGTCGAGAAGATCCGCAAGGAGTCCGTCGAGACCGTCCGCGAGGCGGTGGTCGGCTCTGCCGTCAACCTCAAGGCCCTCAAGTCCCCGGTGCGCACGATCGCCCGCTCGACCGTCAAGGTCACGAGCGTGTCGCAGAACGCCGTGGCGAGCCTGATCGAGCTGCAGTCGGACATGCTGACCGCGGCGATTTCGGACGCGGCGCTGCGCCTCGAGCGCGCCTCCCGCGCCGACAACATCATCGAACTCGTCCGCGAGCAGGTCGAGATGCTCCCGGCCACCCGCGCCCGCATGGTCGAGGACGCGCAGCGCGCCGTGTTGATCGTCAAGCACGCCGGTCGCGACCTGCGCGGCGTGGCGACGCACCTCTATGAGCGCGTCGTCGAGACGGCGGAGGAAAATGTTCCCGAAGTGAAGATCGTGAAGCGCAAGACGAAGCGCGCCGTGCGCAAGACGCCGGTCCGCGCCCGCAAGACGGCGGCCGCCGCCTGAGCGAGGCCGCAGCGCTCGACGTTCACTTCCAACCGATCTCCCCCTGATTGCGCCCTCCTCGGAGGGCGCTTTTTTTTTTT
>Ga0209450_10000515_pt1 | contig 19731 bp, 13 predicted proteins | sample FrelakmetLWP11LW_FD_187149 | JGI IMG/M metagenome (GOLD analysis project Ga0209450, IMG submission 187149) | Freshwater lake sediment microbial communities from the University of Notre Dame, USA, for methane emissions studies - LWP11 LW (SPAdes)... | ecosystem: Environmental > Aquatic >...
GGGGCGAGTGGCTGAGTACGGAATGGATGCTATCCGCTTTGGGGTAGTAAATTGCCGCGTATTGGCTCTTAAACTTGCGGTTGCAACCCTGCTTGGCCTCGCCGAAACGGGAAATTTTAATTGTGATTAGTATCACAAAGGTTTTTTTTATGAACCCTTAAGCTGTGAGGAATCAAAAAATGAAACTGCATTTCAATTGGGTTGTTTTATTAGTTTTGGCAACGTTTTCCATCTTAGCACAGGCGGTCTCGAATTCGGCATTTATTGATGCCCCTCAAGACGAAAAGACGTTTGCTTTTGCGTCTGAAGAATTGGCACATTTTTTATCCGAGGGCGCAAGACTCGAATTCGTCAACACGCCGGGAGCCGCTGATTATGTTTTCAAAATGACCCTTTCTTCAGAATTAGAGCCAACGACATTTGCGTATCAGTGCTCAAAGGCGGGCAAGGGTAAAATACAAGTCGAATTCAAAGGGCCCGATTCGACCTGCGTTTTGCACGCCATGTACACATTTTTGGAAGATGCCGGCATCCGTTTTGAAGTTACCGGACCGGTGCTGCCTGAAAAAATAAATCTTGCGAAAATGCAAGGCCGTTCGCGTCTTGTCAAGCCGGCCGTCGCTCATCGCGGCATTCGTTTTCACCTTAACTTCCCTGCGGGCGAGGATTCCTGGCCGGCTGACGAGGTTGTGGAGTATATGAAGAACCTGGCTCGTATGCGAATGAATTCCATGACTTTTCACAGCTATGCCGGACAGTGGTACACCGCCAAGTATGGCGGCAATACTGTTAAGGCCGGAAATTTCTTCTATAACGAGACATTCCCGATCCCCGATGTTGAGGCGATCAGAAATAATGTACGCAATAAGAAGGTTTTCTGCATCCCTGAAATTGAACCCTATTATGACAATGCCGATGAAAGAGAACGTTACGCGAAGGCCTGGCTGTGGCAATTCATGGAACAGGCTGACAGGGCGGGTATGGCGATCCAGTTTTCATTTGAGCCGCAGTCCCAACCTCTGGAGGATACGATTGCCGCTTGCGAAGACATCCTGAAGACCTATCCGATGGTCGATGTTCTGGAGCTGATTACCACGGAAACAGGCGGCGGCGGAGACCCTGATGAAGCCAAGATGCTCAACACACTTAAAGAAAAATTCGGGGCAGGTTCAGACGAGGATCCGAAACTTGCAGAGTGTATTAAAGATGCTCCAAGTTCCATGACCGGCGTTGCCGAACAGATCGGCGACAGCATAAACGCTATAAAGGTGATGAAACAGCGTCGGCCTGACATTCGTTACGCTGTTGGCGTCTATGCGATACCCTCAAAATTTTCTCAAATGGCCTTGCGTCTGATGCAGTTATATGTGCCGAAAGACGTCGATATGTGCTTTTTAACGAATTACGGGAGTGAGGGTGTTCGGCAGCGCATCGAAACCATGTACTTCACTGCCGATGACTGGAAACGCACGACGGTGTATGGCTGGATAGAGTTTGACGGCACACTGTTTCTGCAGCAGGGTGAATGCGGGTCGGTATACGGGCTTATGAAGCTATTGGCCCAGAGACAGCAGGGACAGGTGCACAGCGTGCTCTTTAATGTTTGGACAGTCGCGAATAATGCCACGACCTTTCGCTATGTGGCAATTGCATCGGCAGAAGATATAAAGTATCCCAAAACTTTTTACACGGATTACGCCCGGCAACTGGGTATCAAGCCCCAGGCCAACTATGTTAATGCCATGACTGCCCTTGATAATGCGGTCGTCTATTCCTGGGACACCTGGAATATCGGTTTTTGTTGGACGCACATGTGGAAAAATCTCTGGGTTCAAAGCTATGCGCGGTGGTCACTGCCGGATATTGAAAAGCAGACCAGCAACTATGAGTATGTTGTCGCCGAATTGCACAGGTGTCTGGAGAAGACTAAAGTAGAGTCCGGGCGCCAGTATTTGTCCTTATTGCTCAATCGTGTGCAGTGCTCAGTGTATCACCTTAAAGCGATTGAAGCCATGTGGGTATTGAAGCCGCTTATCATGAAAGGCATGGCGGCGGACGCACCTTCAACACTGTTATCCGAAAACCAGTTTAAGGATGCGTGTATAGACCCCCAGCAACTGACCTCGGAACAACGCCAGCGGGTCCAGCAGACGTGTGACAAAGCCCTCGAGTACACCAGTCAGTACATCGAGTTGTATGCAAAAAAAACGGTGGACAGAAGCAGTGAAGGCGCTCTTGTTCATTACTACTACTGTCTGCCTCAGATGATCAGTATTATCAAAAAGGAGTATGTCCACGGCAAGGTTCGTAAAGAAGGGAAGTTTGACAGAGATGAGTTGTTCTTCGTTCCTTTGCCCGGTTCGGCGGACTAAAATTTCTCTGATCGCAGCACTGTGTGATTTGCGAATCCAAGAAAGTGGGATAAAAATAGGCGGATATAATTTTTCAAAGCGGCTTAATTACATTTCGTTGAAATTTTTTTTGCGGACTTCGATCTTAGGAGAATAGAGTCATGAAGCGAATCGGCTTTATCATCACGGTTTCGTTTTTCTTGGGAGTTTCATCCGGACGATGTGCCGCCGAAATATCCACTGAAAAAACCATTCCGATCCCGCGTTGGCAGTTCGATAATGAGGGAGGATTGTATTGTGAGCTTCCCAGCCCTGATCACTATGATGCCGTTCGTCATGTTGAGTTAGTGACCCATGGACGCCGCGTCATTATGCGTATATATTTTCCGGTCGATGATGGAAAGGCGACTCTTGTACATGGTCCCCAGGTCCAGTGGCCGATTTTTAAGAGCGATGTGCGCGACAAGGACATGGAGATACCCCACACTGAAACACGCTCTACTGACCTGCCGGTCATACGTATCAATGACAAGCCCTATGAGCTCGGCCGTCGCACGTCCTATCGCTATAATGGCTTTTTTCAGGTTGTGTATGATTCTCATCAAGGGATTAAAGCGACCCGCACGCTGTTTCCATCTATTGAAGGCCGTTTGGCTCTACAGGAATGGCGTCTCGAAAATACGGAGGCTGAACCGGTTACTGTACAGGTGCCATCAACGTGTGAGACCCTATGGAAGCGTACTGGGGCAGACGGTCAGAATTGGCTGATCGATTACATTATAACGCCTGTTACACGCCAGAGACTTTTACCGGGCGAGACGGCAGCCTTTGCCGTAGCCTACGCCGCCTATCCTGAATCGGAGGTGCTGTTGCCCATCGACCTGCATGCGGAGAAACAGGCCTATCTGGACTTGATCCATTATGCCGATAAACACCTGGTCCTTCAGACGCCTGACCGCCTGCTCAACCGTGCGTTCCATTTCGCCAAGATTCGTACTTTGCTGTCAAATATCGAAACCAAGGCCGGCATCTTGAATACCACCGGCAGCATGGCGTACTACTGCGGTTTTTGGGCCAATGACAATGCCGAATATGCCAGCCCGTTTATTCCGCTGCTGGGCCATACGGACCTCCTTAACGGTGTGGACACCATGTACCGGGTCTGGTTGAATGATATTCAGCAATACACCCTGAAAGACAAGCAGATAACGGGTTCTTTTGAGAGCTACAATCTGTTTCCCTATCAGCGGGGGCGGGGGGATGAGGCGATGATTCTCTACGGTCTTTCCCACTATCTCTTGGCACTGGGGGATCGTCAGCGAGCGGAAGAAATGTGGCCGCTGGTGGAGCGATGTGCTGACTATCTGCGTGCCAATTGCAATGAATCCGGTGTGATCGCTTCGAGAACGGATGAACTGGAAGGTCGTTTGCCCACGGGCAATGCCAATCTCAGTACGAGCGCCCTTGGCTATGGGGGATTAGATAAAGCGGCGCGTTTGGCGGGTGCTCTGGGGAAATCCACTTTGGCACAGGAATATAGGCAATTTGCTGAATCCTTGGAAACGTCGATCGAAACGTATTTTGGACGTACTGTGGAAGGCTATGACACATATTCTTATTATGAGGGAAATGATCTCTTGCGAGGATGGATCAGCTTGCCGCTGGTTGTTGGCATCGACCGCCGCAAGGAACAGACTCTGGATGCCCTGTTCTCCACAAAACTCTGGCTGGAAAAGCCGGAAACAGATGAGGTCAATCTCAAAGCGGTATCAACGGAAACCGAGACACGTTGGGGCAGAGAAACCTACTATGCGCTGCTGGCTGCTTACAAAGCCGGGCGTACGGAGTTGGCGACGGAGAAATTAAGCACCGTTCTGAGGAGTCATATATTAGGCCCTAGGGGTCCCTTTGCAGATGAAGATGCCATTGATCTTCTGGCACCAACGATTCTTTTCGGCCGAGTTGTTACTGAAGGCCTCTTCGGTATTGAGCCATGGAATTTTAATGGATTTTGCTGCAGTCCTCGCCTGCCAAAGTCGTGGCCGTGGATGAAACTGAATCAGGTTTCAATGTTGGGCAAGTTTCTGGACATGGAAGTCAGTCGTTCGGGCGATGATATTCAATTGACAGTCAGAGAACGTGAAAAGTTGCTGTATTCACAACGCGGTCCGGTGGGGACGGCATTTAAAGTTATTGTTAGTTCTTCCGGCAAATAACCGTACCCCGGACCTACGGCCTATCGGTTAACAGACAGGGCGGTACAGGGTGTCGCCGAACGTCGGCAAAACGGCGCTACTCAACTTAACCCGATAGTTGCTGCCAAAGACGCCTGGCAAATCTGCCTTAAATCAATTTGCAATTCGCCAGACAAGAAAATCCTCAAAAGCATTCAATCCTTTCCACTCCATGGCACAATTGATTTTCTTTGCGTTCTCTTGGATCACCGTGTACCCCTCCTTATTTACGGAAAGCCCGAGTGTTTCCATTTGCAGTAAATCTGTTGACATGGCCAGATAAACCGCAACCGTATCATAAAGAATAGAACTGCTTTGATTGATATCCCAGCCTTTCTCAGGGGCATGACCTGGCCTGTCAAGCCAGCTTCGATACGCATCAAGTATGACTTTGGCCTCGGGTTTATCAGACTGCAGCACCTGTTGATACTTTTAGCCCTGAAGTTTTACGATCCCGCAGGTATCCAGGGGTGTAATTGTCATGGGCCATGGTGAGTCGAATACTGTCTGTGCATCCTCTGCATACATTACCACATTCCATATAAGAATTCAATACTTTTCGCTTTTGCTTTCTTGCGTCGACTGGCATAGGATACTTCATTGCGTTCCTGATAATAGGCACACATATACGCTTTCTGTTTCCATGAATAAGGATACCTTTGCCATATTTTCCACGCCAGCATATTCGCCACATCGGCCACCTGTTCCAGCGTGATCTGTGGATTTTTCCCCCCTGAGCCGAGTAGTCTGATCGGCCAAAAAATACATCGCTAAACGTGAAGCAAGCCAATGTCGGATTAGGCTGGTATAGGTTCGCACCTCAAAAGCTCCGAAGCCACATATTTGCTTGGCATGTTCAAACCATTTTTCCACATGCCATCGGGAAAAAGCCACCTCCAGCAAGGTTTCCAGTTTTTCTTTTACCGGCGCATTGCTGACAAAATATTTGATCTCGCCGGTTTGCCTGTTGTTTGCGACAATCAGCCAATACGTGCGGTCAGTCGGAACCGGACAATAGGACTTGCCGTCTTTGTGTTCGACCAGATATACTTGGGCGGACTTAACATGCCAGATACACGGGCCGCGTGTCGTATCCTTAATCCCCATTTTCTGCCAGGATTGGCCATAAAAGGCCGGACTGTGAGACACGATTTTATCCACGCGATGGGACGCATGTTCAGCCCGATTCGAAGCGCATGCCGGCTTTTTAACCCACACCCTGAAATTGGAAGGCACTTCACCGATGGCCGTTTGGCCTATCTGGTCGAGTTCAAAGAGGAAACCTGGAACCTTGCCGTATTCTTCATCATAGGTCACATAATCAAAACGAAGTCCCTGGCCCAGGCAGCGTTTGATCTGCTCGATGCCAATCTTCCAGTTCGGTCGATAGGTGATCTCTTCCGGAATACCTGCATCGGTACAGCGCTGACGATCCTCATTCCAGCTTTTGGGAAGATACAAATCACTGGCTACGACGCAACGGAACGGATTCTTGGGGTCATTGTCTGTATAAAGCAGATGCTGACCAATCACACAATTGTCCGTTTTGCCCGTTTCGCCGCACCACTGACGCTGCACTCCAGGAGTGTCTTTTCCCTGCTTGGCATGGGCGGATGCGTCGAGAACACCGATGGAACGCTTACCGTATTGACGGTCAATGACCAGGCGAACAAGAACCTTGTCAACACGCTGGTGATCCCAAGCAAAAAACGCCAGAAATTCTTGTAAGGTCCGAACCGCCACACCGCAGGCCAACGCTATGGGCTCAATGGATTTGCGTTTCAAATCCGCCATCAGACCCAACATGTACTTTTGCAGATAACCAAACGTCTTGTCACGCTTGAAGCAAGGGCGAACTTTCTCCAGAAATTCCGCCAAGGCCGGCTCAAACGAAGCCAACTGCTCGTAATTCATAACCAAACTCTCCAAATTGTATATCGTTGAAGAGTTCATCGGCAAACAACTCCACCTTTCTTGAGCAAATATAGCGCTGTCATATTAAGATAATTTAGGCCAAACTCCCGTATTCAAAAATAGTACAGACTTCTTTAAAAGCCCGCCAGGGAACTCTTTTCGGGCAATATTATCGCATTTGCTATCCATTCCCAACATTACAACACCCCGCAATATAAATATAACACTTTTAATTAAAAACACTTATAGTCATTTGGACAACGGCTAAATAGTTGTTGACAAATTTTATATTCAAGCCAAAGTCGAAACGTTACGAAATTGGTGTTCAGTGTTTCACAGAGAGAGAGATATCCCCATTAGGAAGAAGCTAAGTTAAATAATGTTTCAAACGGATTATCTTAATTGTATAGGCGGCGAACTGAGACTGTGTGTAAAACAATATTCTCAATCCGAATGTGTCAGTACACAGTACTTGCCGGTCGATCCCAGTCAATCTGTTTATACTGATCCAGCCGAACGGCCGACATGGATATTATTCCTTACCATACAGCAGGGGCAGAAAGATGTTACTGCATATCAGGATGTTACGGTTTTGTTCAGAGCGATTGACCAGATCAGACAGCCGACAGCTTTTGGAATCGAAATCTTCTTGAGGAAATGGTCAATAGACAATTATGTTTTAATGCCTGCTGCGGCTTACAATGGAAATCGCTTTCGTTCAAAACCTCTCAAATATCCACCTCTGGTGCATGATCCTGAAGATATTGGCCATGATGCTCCCAGGGTCATTACCGATGTTCCCCGGCTTAATATCAACCCCGGTCCCTCGCAAATTCAGCAGTTAACCAAAGATCTGGCAACCCCGGCCATCGGGTTTTATGCCCCTGAACTGCAAAAAAGTTTCTGGCTGCTGACTCATCAGAAAACGTCATTGGGAGAATCCGGCATTGCAATCCAGGAGAACATTGACAGGACGAACGCGTCAATCGTTCTTGCTTCACCCGGTGTACGGGAAAAAGTAAGATTTTCCCATGAAAATGGAATGACCCATCCCAGTCCGGATCGCGGAGCTCTGTTTAAATCGGGCCAGGAAGTCGTATTGAAGATGAGAATCTATATTCAGGATTGCTCAACAATTAAAATGCTGTTCGATCAATTTGTAACTATTCGCAAGGACTTGACCGGACCGACCAAATTGTATCATCAGTTGCCTTTCTCGGCTGCCTGGAAAATGCTTGAAAACAAGCATAACAGCGAAAACTGGAATGATGCGGATCGACATTATAAAGTAGGGGTTTTGCCTAGAATTAATGATGATTGGCAGCTCGGCTGGGTTGGTGGTATGATATCCACCTACCCGATGCTTGCGGAAGGATGTCAGATTTCTCGAAAACGAGCGCTTGAAACATTTGACTTCTGCTTTAAGACCCAGACTTCTTCTGGCTTTTTTCCAGGGATTTATTCCAATGGTGTTGCTTATGGTGATGGTTTCAATAAACCCGGCACTGATCATTGGCATCTGATTCGTAAAAGTGCTGATGCACTGTATTTTATTGTTAAACAGCTTATGGTTCTCAAGCAACAGGGTGCTCAGTGCGATATTAAGCCTTCATGGGAAGCCGGAACTCACAAAATCGCGGAAGGTTTTGTTCGGCTCTGGGAGAAATATGGCCAGTTTGGCCAGTTTGTCGATGTTCATACAGGTGATATACTTGTTGGCGGGTCAACGTGTGCGGCGATTGCTCCGGCCGGCCTGGCACTGGCAAGTGTCTATTTTAAAGACCCGAAATATCTTCGAATTGCGCAGGTTGCCGCGGAGCTATTTTATCAGCGAGATGTTAAGTCGGGCGTAACCACCGGCGGTCCCGGCGAGATTGCACAATGTCCGGATAGCGAATCAGCATTTGGATTGCTGGAATCGTTTGTGGTCCTGTATGAACACACAGGCGATGCTGGCTGGCTGGTCAGAGCTGAAGACATGGCCGCACAGTGTTTTACGTGGTGCGTATCGTACGATTTTGATTTTCCTGAAGCATCATCATTTGGAAAATTAGGCATGCACAGTACGGGGGCGGTCTGGGCGAGCGTACAGAACAAACACGGCGCACCGGGCATTTGCACGCTTTCCGGAGATTCTTTATTCAAACTGTTTCGTTTTACCGGCAACCCCCATTATCTGGAGTTGATTCAGGATATTGCCCACAATCATACACAGTATTTATCCCGCAAAGACCGCTTGATAGCGATGATTCCGGCCGGGTGGATGAATGAGCGTGTTGAGTTGAGTGATTGGGCCGAGCCGACAGGAGAGATATCGCCCGAATCATCCTGGTGCGAAGTGTCTTGTATGCTCACCTATTTGGAGATCCCGGGAATCTATTATCAGCCGGATACCGGAGTGCTTTGTGCGTTTGACAATGTGGATGTTAAGCTGATCAGTCGGGAACCCGATGCGGATACTTTGGAAATCAGCAATGCGACTGCATTTGACGCTGAGGTTAAGATTTTTATGGAAACCAACGCTGAAGCCCGAAATCCTCTGGGGCTGTTTGTTGTGCGGCATGCCGCTAAAGTTAAAATCCCTTCACAAAGCCGGACTCAGGTACGGCTGCCGTGCGGCACTGCATCGAGTAAGATAGATTATAAATAGAGTCGGTCTTTTTACATATAAATGACAAAATGATGTAATTCTCAGCCGCGTGATTCGGTCTGTATCAATGGCGAAGAAATAGATTGACTTTTGGAGAGAATATGACCATTTGGAATCTGATACCTGTCTTGACCCTGATAGCGTCATCATGGGCTGTCGTTCCGGGACCGCGCACGGAAGTTAAGACGCTGATGGGTCGTCCGACATTTTTTGTCGAAGGTAATCCCTATACGCGACCATTGTTTGCAACGTATGTTCCAACGGAGTATTACTATCGCCAAATGCAGGAAATCGGGACGGAAGTTTTTAATTTTCAAACCAATTGCAGCGCTTGCGATATCGGTTTTAGTACGCCGGTCTGGAAGGGTCCGGAGGAATGGGACTTTTCACAAATGGATCAGCGTGCCGGAGAAATTTTAAAAGCCAAGCCGGATGCGTGGATTTTGCCGCGTATCTATATCGGCACTCCTGAATGGTGGTGGAAACAATATCCTGAGGAGATGACTGTTCTGGATCACGGCGGGACGGTTTATAAAAATCCCTGTAATAAATTTATGAATGTCAACAAACGTCCCTATCCGTCACTAGCCTCAAAGAAATGGCGGGAGGATATGGCGATGGCGCTTCGCAAGACCATTGAGCATATTCAAAACAGCTCCTATGGCGACCGCATCTTTGGATATGAAATCGCGGCTTTAGGCAGTGAAGAATGGTATTATCTGACGGCTAATCAGCAGCAATTGGGAGATTATAATCCTCAGATGCAGGATGCATTTCGCAAGTGGGTCAGGGAAAAATATCAAACCCGAGAACAATTGGCTTCGGCCTGGAATAAAACGGGGATTGATTTTTCTGATGTGAAGATTCCCAGCATGCAGGAACGAGTCGGCGATCCGAATATAACATTCCGCGACCCGGCAAAAGAGATGAACGTGGTTGACTTTTATCTGTTTTATAATGAGGTCATCCCCCAGACTATTGATTATTTTGCATCGGTTGTTAAGGACGTGACGGAAGGCAGAAAAGTGGTTGGGGCTTTTTGTAATTATATGTATGAGTTTCGCGGCAGTCCCGAATTTGGACACAATGGCGGCGAGGCGATTATGCGGAGCAAAAATATCGACTTTATCTGTGCCCCCCCCAGTTACTACGAACGTCAGTTGGCCAGTGGGGCGGAGTGTTATCGCCGGCCGTTTTTGCCGGGTATGCTGCACAACAAGCTGTGGTTTCATGACAACGATCTGGCTTCGTTTCTGTTTGAGCGGATTATGCGGCGCGTCGGTGTTCCGGAGGAGACCATTAAACACTATGCCACACAGATTTATCCAACACCTACTGCACAGGAATCTATCTGGCTTTATCAGCGTGCGGCCGGATTTGTTTTATGCGAAGGCATCTATGAAAGCTTTTTTGACCTGCATGGCGGCTATTTTGATCATCCGCAGCTTCGCAATGCCCTGATTGATACCGCCAACGCAATCGATTTCGGCAAGACCCAGAACAGAGCCAGTGCTGCTGAAATTCTAATCATCGCCGATGAAGCATCATTGGCCTACGGCGGCTTTTTGTCGGACTGGCCCAAGTCGCATTCCCCCTGGCGAATCAATCAGACGCTAATGTCGCATCAGCCGCCGTTTATCAAATGCGGGGCTCCCTTTGACAGCGGTCTGCTCAGTGATTTAGATGTAATACCTTTTGATCAATATAAGATGGTTGTCTTTTTGAATACTTTCCACATCAGCACAGCGGATCGGCTCAAGATTGACCAGAAAATCAAAAATACGGATCGTGTTATAATCTGGTGTTATGCGCCGGGCTTTTTTAATGCCAATTGGATGTCGCCCGAACAAATGCAGCAGCTGACCGGAATTCGTATTTCAGCGGGTTATGAAACACTGATTGAACCTCGACAGATATTGAACGGCGAAGGCACAGACTGGCTCAAAGGTGCGGGGGAACCGACAGATGTTAAAGAGTTTGGGATGGAAGGCAAAATCTGCAAGCTGTTTTATGTTCAGGATTCAGAAGCTCAGCCGCTAGCGACATTGAAAGGAACGGATAAAGTGACGATGGCATGCAAAAAGATGGACGGCTGGACCAGTGTTTATACCCTCAATCCGGTTTTGACGCCGGAAATCATACGCGCTTTGGCAAAACAGGCCGGAGTACATATTTTCAGCCGCTCGAACGATACCCTGTATGCCAACAAAAGTTATGTTACGATTAACGCCGCATCCGCCGGCAGCAAGATTATTAAACTTCCGTATAAGGCGGATGTCTATAACGCCATTGACCAGCGGCTGCTGTATCGGGATGTTCAAGATGTTGAACTATCGCTGATGCAGGGGGAAACAGTCATAATTCGTTATGTTTCCAAGCCCAGTAATCAGCAGTAAAAATAATACTAAATACAGGAGAAATGGATATGTTTTACAGGATGTTTAATGCGGCATTATTGGCGGCGATATTATCATTGAGCGGGACGGTTTATTCTGCAGATCCGGTTACCGGCGTGGATTTTTATATGGGGTTGCCGACCTTTACAATAAACGGCCAGCCCGAGGTGACACAAACCTTTGAGACCTACGAGCCGACCGAGCGGCATTTCAAGCAATTTTATGAGGCCGGCTGCAAGATTTACGGTTTTCCGGCCAACAGTGCGGCTGAAACGTTCGAGCACTCACGCCCTGTCTGGGTTGGCGCGGATGTCTGGGACTATTCCGAATTTGATGAGACGGTCAATATGATATTGCGAGCCGCACCCGATGCACTGATTGTGCCGCGCGTTCATGTTGCCGAGCCGGAGTGGTGGCATAAGCAGAACCCCGGAGATTTGATGGTTTATCACGACGGCAGTACACAGCTTAAAGAACCTTTCCGTTTATGGCCGGCCAAAAAATCACGAGCTTTTGCTTCACTTGCCTCGAGCAAATGGCGGCAGGACATGGCGATGTGTCTGAGGCGATTAATCGATCATATCCAAAACTCGTCCTATGCAGACCATATTTTCGGTTATCAGCTATTTGGGCTTTCGACCGAGGAATGGTATCATCATACGGCCGGAAGACCACAGTCCGGCGACTATAGCTGTCATATGACCATGGCGTTTCGAAACTGGCTCAAACAGAAATACTGGACAGAAGATAATCTGCGTGCCAGTTGGGGCAGCAAAGATATTACGTTTGATGCGGTAGCTATTCCAACACATCAGCAGCGGTTTGCTGGGATACATAAAATCACATTCCGTGACCCGGCCAAGGAGATGATGGTGATCGACTTTTACCAGTTTTACAATGAAATTGTGCCCGAAACGATTGACTATTTCGCCTCCATTGTCAAAGAGCAAACCAATCACACCAAAGTGGTTGGAGCATTTTACGCCTATATGTACGAATTTGCGGGCAACCCCGAATCCGGGCATCTGGCGGTTGAAAAACTGCTGCAATCAAAAAATGTCGATTTCATCGTTGTAACCGCCAGTTATGGAACCCGTATGCTCGGCAAAGGCGGTTCGATTCTCCGCTCGCCGCACACCTCACTGCTGCTGCACGGCAAATTGTGGTTTGAAGACAATGATAATGTGTCCTACCTGTTTCCGCAAGTTTCCAAGCGGATTGGCGATGCCGAATGGGAACGCAGCAAAGAAGTGCTGGCCGCGACGGAAAATGCTGAAGAAACCAAATGGATTTATCAGCGCGGGGCGGGCTTTACTCTGGGTAACGGACTGCACCAAAGTTTCTTTGACCTGCACGGCGGCTATTTCGATGACCCGCAAATTATGTCGGACATCAAAGACCTCTACCGTGTATTTGAGGACTCCAAAGATCGGGATCGCACCTCATGCAGTGAAATCCTGGTGATTGCCGACGAACAATCCACCTTCTATTGCACGCTGCAAAGTAATCTGCTGGGGCAAAACCTTTTCGATCCACCTTATCGGCTGATTAAATGCGGCGCTCCGTATGATTCAATTTATGTCAACGACCTGGCGCGGATTGATACATCCAAATACAAATTATGTATTATGCTCAATCTGTATCATCTGACCAACAAACAGGCCGAATTAATCAAAGATAAGCTCTATGAACCCGGTAAGACTATTTTTTGGTCCTATGCTCCGGGATTATTCAACGGCAGCCGGACAACGCCGGAACGGATATCTGAGATTATCGGGATGACGATCCGCATCAGCGACAGTGAGGATTTCATCAAGCCGCAGATGATGCTCAAAAGTAAGGATTTTTGCAAGGGGCTGCTTAGTCAGGGCATCAATACCGTCGGTTCATCGAATCCGTGCAGCAAAGCCATATATGTCGACGATTCGGGGGCCGAAGTGCTGGGTGTCAGTCCTGTCATCAAGCAGCCGGTCCTGGCGTCCAAAATGGTCGGCCAGACGAAATCCATTTATTCAATAACCGCATCGCTGCCGCCGGCGTTTTATCGGGAACTGGCTCGGCAGGCGGGTGTGCATATCTACAATGACAGAGATGATACACTTTATGTCAGCAGGAGCTATCTGACGGTCAATGCTGACAGGGCGGGGCAGCGGGTATTGAAATTCGCCGAGCCGGTGACAATCTATGATCCGATTACCGAGCAAAAGCTTGTGGATAAGACGACCGCTTTTACATTGGATATGCGGGACAAAGAAACCCGGATACTGAGAATCGAACGATAAGCTGGCAGGAAATGGTTGATGGGTTCACAAAGGCAACAATTGCTGCTGAATCGTGTTTCATAACTGCTGGACTTGGATCGAAATTTGCCCTATACTGGTACGATTGAGATTAAACTGAAAAAATGGTTAAATGGTCCCGATATAAGCTGAAAAGGGTATTGTTTTATAGAAAGGTAGACAGAGGATGAGTCGGTTAAAAAGAATGGTTTTGTCAATCGGTTTTGTGGTTTTCTTCTTGAGTGTGTGTGGGGCCGAAGTGGTACCCGGCAAGGGCAAGGGCTTATATGTCAAAATTGCTGAGGTTCTGGAAGTGCCGACCTTTGTTGTCAGCAATGACCCTGTGCGGGGATATGAGCCGTTTATGACGCCCTGCTTTGAGACCTATGTGCCTGAGTATAAATATTTCAAGCAATTTGCCGATGCCGGCACGCGATTGTACAGTTTCAACGCCAACGCTTCGGCGTGCGATTACGGCCATTCCAAGCAGATTTGGATTGAACCCAATGTCTGGGATCGCAGCGAACAGTTCAACCTCGACCGGGAATACCCTGAACGTGTAGAGACCCTGCTGGCCGAACTGAAAACGATTTATCAGGACATTAATGGTCCGTATCAGAAACAGGCACGGATTCTCAATCCGGAATTACTTAAGAATAAGAGCAATCCATGAGAACCGTTGACAGAACCATCCATCCTGACCGTCAAACCGGCCTGCTGATTGACCGCGTACTGGCCGCCGCTGACAGCGAACAAAACCGGCGCCGACTGGCACGGCGCCGGCCCACGGCAATTTTTGGGCTGGAAGAACCCATTTGCTGGACAAAATTGTTTGGTTTTGATGCGAATCGTTATTTCAGCGATCCGGTCTTTTATTTTGACCAGGCGCTCAAGCAAAAATTGTGGCGATGGGAGCATTTTCCGCACGACCATAACCCGATCACCGCGACGGTTCCGGCCACGCTGGGATTTTACCCCGAATATACACTGGTGGGAATGGATGTTTCCTTTACGGCTGAAGGTGTGCCGGTCATTTCCAAAGATCACCCGCTGACGCGGCGGCCGGATCTGTCGTTGCTCAACCCGGTGGATTTTAAGACCTCCGGCTGGATGCCGCGTATCTTAAAGTGGTTTGACGACCTGCTGGCCATCAGCGCCGGCCGCATTCCGGTGCGGCTTTATGAATATACCGGCATCTGGTGGCGCGGCGGACTGGATCTGGCGATTGAGCTTCGCGGCTATGAGAACATTGTAATCGACGTCATTGAACGGCCGCAGTTCATCCATGATCTGATGCGATGGCTGGTCGAGCAGCGGTGCCGCTGGTATGAGCAGTACTATCGTCATTTTGGGTTGAAGCCGCAGCCGGTGTTTATCGCCGATGACTGGATCAATATCCCGTTTATCACGCCCTCACTGTTTGCTGATTTTGTGCTGCCGCGATATCTGGAGATCGAACGGTTTCACGGCGGGATCACCAGCATTCATTCCTGCGGCAATCAGGTCCCGGTGCAGTCCGAGCTGCTGAAGATCCAATCGCTGCAGGAGATGGAAATCAGCCCGTGGTCAGACTTGCAGCAGTCCCTGGCCAATATTCCGGCATCGATGCCGCTGCGTCTTACGCTGCACGCCAACGATGTCCTCTATGCCTCTGCCGATGCGATGCGGCGGCAGATGGAGACGATTGCGGCCGCTTGTCGGGGACGCTCGTATCTTCTGGCAACCTCCGGCCTGACGCCCGAAACCGGCGAGGCAGAGGGGTATATTACAAAAATTCAAACCTGGACACAAATTGCCGACTCCATTTTTGGCAGCGGTCTTTAATGGTATTGATGTAAGATAAAGAAAGGATTGCGTATGAACTCCTATTGTTGTGTGGCATTGACGCTGTGTGTTCTGACAGGCGCGGTTTCGGGGCAGGTGGGCCCCAATAAAGGCAAGGGATTATTTGTCAAAGTTGCCGAGGTTCTGGAAGTGCCGACCTTTGTTGTCAGCAATGATCCGGCACGCGGCTACGAGCCCTTTATGACGCCGTGTTTTGAAACGTATGCGCCGGATTATAAATATTTCAAGCAATTTGCCGATGCCGGTACACGCTTGTATAGTTTTAACACCAATGCCTCGGCCTGTGATTACGGCCATTCCAAACCGATTTGGATTGAGCCGGATGTCTGGGATTACAGCGGCCTGGAAGAACGCATTGCGGCGGTCCTGAAAGCCGACCCTGATGCAATGATTATTCCCCGCATCAATCTGGGAACGCCGCGCTGGTGGCTGGAACAAAATCCCGATGAGCTTGAGATTCTGGATGATGGATCGACATTGTATAAGCAGCCGAACCGCAATCCGACCCTGCCGCAGGGCAGAGGCTTTCCCAGTATTGTTTCTGAGAAATGGCGGCAGGATACCGGTATGGCCCTCCAGAAGCTGTTGGAGCATATCCAGAATTCGCCCTATGCGGATCATATCTTTGGATATTTCCTGGCGGGGCTGGATACCGAAGAATGGTATCACTGGTCCAGCGGTTCGGATCAGTTGATGGGTTACAGCAAGCACATGCAGGCTGCTTTCCAAAAATGGGTCAAAGCTAAATATGTAGACCTGAAGACCCTTCGTCGGGCTTGGAATCAACCGGAGATCACTTTTGAAACCATAACCGTCCCTTCACGGCAGGAACGCTATGATTTGAATCAGGGGACATTCCGCGACCCGGCAAAAAAAATGAATGTGATCGATTTCTATGTTTTCTATAATCAAATTGTCCCGGAAACCATTGATTACTTTGCCCGGATTACCAAACAAGTTTCCGGCGGAAACAAGGTTGTGGGCGCGTTTTATGGTTATATGTATGAATTTCGAGGCGACCCGGAATATGGCCACAATGCCCTGGAACAATACAATCAAAGTCCATATCTTGATTTTATCTTTGTGACCGCCAGTTATGAAAATCGCCGGTTTGCCGAAGGCGGCGATTACAGCCGTTCACCGGCTTATTCGGTTCGGCTCCATAACAAGCTATGGTATCACGATAATGATGTCTGTTCGTTTCTGGCCAAAAAACGCTGGAATATAACCGACCAATCCGCTGATGATGGCAGTCTGAATAACCCGATTCATCACCTGAAGGTTTTGGGTTATACGGATACCGCGGAGAAAACCATCTGGATGTACCGCAGGACAATGGGTTTTTCAATCTGCAGCGGCGCGTATGAAAGCTTCTTCGACCTGCACGGCGGCTATTATGATGATCCGGAACTAATGCAGGAAGTGTCACGTCTGAATCGGGTCGCCGAAGTATCCGCCCGCTATAATCGCGCATCCAACAGCGAAATTCTGGTGTTGTCGGACGAATCATCCTGCAGCTATACAACGTTCCGAAGTGAAATGCTGGCCGCCTCGCTGCTCAACACCCAGCATAAGCTCATTAAAGTCGGTGCGCCGGCAGACCATGTCCTGATTAATGATTTGGATAAACTGGATACAACACAGTATAAATTGGTTGTATTTCTCAATACCTATAATATGACCGACCGGCAGCGTCAGCTTGTTGAAAAGAAGCTGAAAAATAATGGCCGATATCTGTTGTGGTGTTATGCGCCGGGTTATTTCAACGGCAATCAGATGTCGCCTGATCAGATGAAGGAACTGACGGGACTGAATATTCAGGTTGCTCCGGAACAGGACTTTATCGCACCGCAAATCAAATTGCTTCAGGCTGGCAAAGATATCATTACGCTGGATGGCAAAGACCAGCGGATTATCGGCCCGGACAATAAACAGTGCGGCTTAATCTATGTCCAGCCGGATCAGGATTGCCAGGTGCTGGGGGTTGATCCTGCCTCCGCCAAACCGGTTCTGGCCGCCAGGAAAATGGATAACTGGGTGTCCCTGTACAGCATTACTCCCGATATTCCATCGGATGTCTATCGTCAGATTGCCAAATCCGCCGGCGTGCACATCTACAATGACCGCGATGATACGCTATATGCCAATTCCGGCTATGTAACAATTCATGCCAACGGTAAAGGTGTTCGGACGATTAAATTCCCCTGGGCGACGAGTATTTATAACGCGGTTACAGAAGAGCGAATTGGTGCCAATACGGATACCTTGACTTATGATTTCAAGAATGGAGAAACCCTGATTCTTCGTTGGAAAACCAGGCTGTAATTTTTCAAATGGAGTTCTAAATGTCAGCTAGTACTCTGTCCGGCTAAATGTGCATATATTTAGGTTTCTTTGCCGATAATGCTAAAAGCATTTATCTGGTAAGGAGACCGCATAATGAAACAGTATAGAGTCGAATTGACAAGTGAAGAACGTTCCCAGTTACAGCAGATTGTTGCTAAGGGCAATACGGCAGGCTATCGCATGAAATACGCCCATATTTTGCTCAAAGCCGACCAAAGTAAAGACGGTCCCGGCTGGTCTGATCCAAAGATTGCTGAAGCGTTTGGGTGCAATGTCTCTACCGCCTATCGGCTTCGCAAGCGATTGGTTGAAGACGGATTCGATGCCGTATTACAACACGGCAACGCAGGCAAACATAAACAGCGTAAACTGGACGGGAAAGCCGAAGCCCATTTAATTGCATTGGCGTGCAGTGAACCTCCGGAAGGCCGACAGCGATGGACCGTTCGATTATTGGCAGATGAGTTGGTTTCTTTAGGTATCGTAGATTCGTGTGGTAAAACCACGGTTCATGAAACGCTTAAAAAAATGAATTACAACCTCATCTGAACGAATACTGGTGTATCCCACCGAAACAGAATGCGGCGGATTTGTTATAATCGACCGAGAATTTAAAAATGGCGATGTTGTCAGAATGCTATTTGAAGAAAATCAGAAGATCAAGGTGGTTGACTATCCAGCTGGCGGACAATTTGTCGAACGCGGTCCATTGGTCTATACGCTTAAGATCAAGGAAAAACGAATCGCACACCCCTACATTCCGTGGGACGCATCGCAACATTGTCCTGACAGCCGATTTACGCAATTTGACATATATCCTGGTTCTCCCTGGAACTATGCTCTGGCAGCCGATGCAGAGCATATTGAAAAAGAGGCAAACGTGATAAAACATCGGCCCGGTTTGAGGCCTTTTGAATCCGGCAATAGCCCGCTGGAAATAAAGCTGCCGGTAAAACGTGTCCCAGGTTGGGATTATATAGGGCTGCCGAAAAATAAAGTGCTCCAGTGGCCCCATGAAAAAGAACAGCAGCCGGATGTCTATCTGTTTACTCCGGACTTGCCGAAAGACTTTGACTGTGCATCGGAGGTTGAATACGTCAGATTTGTTCCTTATGGCAGCACATGTATTCGAATGACAATACTACCCCGATGCGGTAAAAATAACCCGAACCAAACGGTTCTTGCCGGCAGTTGTCCGGAATGGGACGAATTGTGAGCGGAATGGTATTGACCATCAGCATCAGACGATGCGTTTAAATGGGTTCAGCCGATTTGATATCCGGCTGGACAGCGACGGAGGCTGGGCGGAGAAACTGGTGCCCGCGGGATCGCAAAAAAAATGATTCTTGGGGGGCTATGCGTAAAGACAGGCAAGATAGATTGCTTGATAGGGTATAATCAAAAACAAACAGGATTGTTGAGCAGAAACCTTTAGTAAAGGAGTTGCCGATGCGTTGTTATCTGTTTAATCAAAAATTCGCGATCATCTTTTCGATTTGTACACTGCTGCTTTGGGGTGGCGGGTCCGTGTCGGGATCAGAGCCCAATTGGATGCCTCCGCCAGCCAAATCGTACAGTCATTACGATCTGGGATTTCTGCATGGCGTTCAGTATTGGATTTATGGGGATGCCGACGCCGAATCAATTGACGATGACTTCCGGAAAATGGCACAGGAAGATATGGTCAATGCGGCTCGGCTTCCATTCTGGGGACTT
>Ga0209450_10000516_pt1 | contig 19723 bp, 19 predicted proteins | sample FrelakmetLWP11LW_FD_187149 | JGI IMG/M metagenome (GOLD analysis project Ga0209450, IMG submission 187149) | Freshwater lake sediment microbial communities from the University of Notre Dame, USA, for methane emissions studies - LWP11 LW (SPAdes)... | ecosystem: Environmental > Aquatic >...
GGGCGACCCCCTGGGAGAGTAGGTCGTTGCCAAGAGACTTTTTTCTTTAGTCTCGATACCGATGAAATTCCTGGTTATTTGAACCGGGAATTTTTGGTTTAAATACAAATACTAATAATTTAAGATGTGATGTACAGGTAATCCCCAATGTCATTCTACGGATATAAACATAAACACCCGATTCATTTTGAATCGGGTGTTTATGTTTAAAGTGACTATTCTTACAAGGTTCTTCTTTCGCGGTCGTAGTTTTGACCAAGGAAGGCAGGCGGTCTTGCCTTTCCGAAGCTGAAGATCATCACCACGATGGTGGCGATGTACGGCAGCATGATCAGGAACTGATAGGGGATGAACGATCCTCCTACCTGGAAACGGAATGCAAGCACTTCGATTGCAGCGAAGAATAACGAACCCAACAGAATGGGAATCGGGCTCCATCCACCGAAGAAAGTGAGGGCAATCGCGATCCATCCACGACCTTTGGTCATCAGATCAGTAAAGGTACCTGTGTATACCATAGGCAGATAGGCACCCGCTAAACCGATGAACATACCGCCAACGATACTGGTGAGGTAGCGATTTCTGACCACGTTAATTCCCAGCGCATCAGCCGCCTTGGGATTCTCACCGACGGAACGGAGACGCAGACCCATGTTGGTGTGAAAGAGAATATACCAAAGTCCGATCGATGCCAACACGGAGATATAAACCAGGATATTCTGGTTGAAAAGGATCGGTCCGATAAATGGTATTTTGTTTAAAAGTGGGACGGCAACGTCCGGCAGGGTTGGAATTACCGGCGGGGTAAGGGTGATACCGATTGCCAGTTTGGGCAGCAGTGAAGAAAGTCCCATCCCGATAAAGAACAAGGCCAAACCAACTACAAATTGATCCATTTTCAGGGTTGTAGTGAAATAAGCAAGTAATAGACCGAAAAGCCCGCCTACAGCCATGGCTACAACCGCGCCGAGCAAATTACTGCCTGTCATGTAGCTGACGAGGAAACCGACTGAGGCTCCTACCAGCATGATGCCTTCCTGTGCCACATTGAAAACCCCGGTGCGTCCGCCGAGCATGGTCCCCTGGCTGGCAAGCACAAAGGGTACCATGGATAGAAAGGTGAGTTTAAGGAAGCCAGTGATTGTTGCTTCTAAACCGGTCATTTCTGCCTCCTTTTAATGATATCTGCGAGAAGGATAAAGATCAGGATCAATGCCTCCATGATGAGGACGATCTGAACCGGAACCATAATGGTGCGCTGCATGGCGCTTCCACCCACCTCAAGAATGGCAATGAAAAACGCAACAAATGGAACCACCTGGTTCTTGCCGCGTGCCATCAGACCGATGATAAGTCCAAGGGTTGGGAAGTTGGAGTGCAAGCCCTCGATCAAACGATGGTGGACGCCTGAAACTTCAATTGCTCCAGCCAAACCGGCTGCGGCAGCGCCAATGACCATTGAGAAGAGAAACATTTTACGGATATCGATACCGTGTACCTTGGATGCACGCGGGTTGGCTCCAGTAACCACCAGTTCATACCCGGCGCTCGTTTTGCTAGTGAAAAAGTAAATCGCTACTGCCACCACGATAGCAATAATGAGACCGGAGTGTAACGGAGGATTCTTCACCAGCATTGGTAAAAAGCCGCCTTCACCGATGGGGACTGTCGTCGGGTGCCCGGCAGCAGGATCGCGCCATGGACCGGTTGCGACGAAGTCGATCAAAGCAAAGGAAATGAAGTTTAAAAGCACGGTGGAGAGGATTTCATTGATATTGAACTGGTAAAGCAGCCAGGCTGCGATCAAACCCCAGAACGCGCCGGCAAGCATCCCTGCAAGGATCACTAGCGGAAGCAGCAGGGCAGGGGGAAGATCTCTTCCGAGGATACCAACAGCTGCCGCGCCAATGGCACCCACCAGCATTTGACCTTCAGCACCGATATTGAATTTTCCGGATGAGAGGGGAACGGTAAATGCCAGGGCAACAAGCGTCAGCGGAATCCACTTCAAAAGTGTTTGGATAAACCCGTTAGGTGTGCGGAAGGAGGTAAATAGTAATGTCTGGTATGCCTTGAGAGGATTGAATTTCAACACCCAGAGGGCGATTCCCAAAATCAGGAAGGCGGCGAGTACCGCGATCAGGTAAGGAAAGAATTTCTTAATTTGTGTCATTGGTTTAGCTCTCTCCTCGATTATTTACTTTCCAGATCGTAGCCGCTCATCAAGCGTCCGATCTCGTATTTTTCAAATTTATCTTTCGGGAGAATACCCACGATCTTGCCCCGGTACATAACTGCAATCCGGTCCGAGATGAGCAGAAGCTCATCGAGATCTTCGGATAGGAGCAAGGTGGAAGCTCCGGTTGCGGCATGTTCGAGCATTTTCTTGTAGACAAAATCCATAGAGGGTATATCCAACCCGCGTGTAGGATTATGGGCGACCATCAGTTTGGATGGCTGCGAAAATGCCCGAGCGATCATCACACGCTGGATGTTCCCACCCGACAGGTTGCCGCCAATTTCATCTGGACCGGTGGTCTTGATCTGGTATTCGGATATCATTGCCTTGGAACTCTCTTTTACATGCTTCCAGCTGATAATACCCTTCTTGCTGTAGGGTGGGAGATGGTGATATCCCAGGATCAGGTTGTGAGCAATACTGGCTTTATTTAAGAACCCATCGGCAAGGCGATCTTCCGGAATGTAGACAAATCCGCGGGCAATACGCTCTTTAGTGGATAGCGAAGTGATTTCCTCGCTATTGAAATGTAAAGCCCCGCTGCTGACCGGTTGAATTCCCATTACAACTTCTGCAAGCTCACGCTGACCGTTTCCTGCAACACCCGCCACTCCGAAAATCTCGCCAGATTTGATAGCGAGCGAAACATCTGTGAGTTCCTGGATCATATCTTTGTTAATTTTATTGAGACCTTCAAGCTTGATCACATCAGAGTTAGTACCGGTGCCTGTTCTTGTTCCCCTGTCGGTAAACATGATGCTCTTATTGAGATCCATTCCTTCACCAACCATGGCGCGCACCAGCATTTCGTCACTGGCGTCTTTGCGGGTAAGGCTGACCACGTTCTTGCCCTCACGTAATACAGTGATGCGGTCACAAATCGAGAGGACCTCCCGGAGTTTATGGGTGATAAAGACAATACTCAATCCTTCCGTGACCATGATCTTTAACGTCTGGAATAAAGAATCAACTTCTTGAGGAATCAAGTTTGTGGTGGGTTCATCAAGGATTAAAATCTTTGCCCCGCGGTACAGGGCTTTCAGAATCTCAACTTTCTGACGAGTTCCCATGGGGAGTTCTTCAACGCGGGAAGAAAGATTAATTTCAAGGCCAAATCGTTCACAAAGCTTCTTGATAGTGATCGTTTCATCTTTGTAATTCGAGCTAAGTGGACGTGCTACCTTTGATCCCAAAATGATGTTTTCAAGGACTGTGTAATTGTTGATCTGAAGAAAATGTTGATGTACCATACCGATGCCCTGACGAATGGCATCTTTTGGGGATAGGATGGTAATCGGCTTATCTTCCATGACGACTTTACCTGAATCCATCTTGTACAAGCCGTAAAGGGTATTCATAAGCGTGGTTTTGCCTGCGCCATTGCCGCCTAATAACCCCAGGATCTCATTGTGTTTTAACTCAAAGTCCACATTGCTTAAGGCTTGCACCTTGTCAAAGGTCTTGTTGACCTTATGCATTTGTAGAATAATGTCTTTTTTCATTTATCTATCCTGTTCGCTGGATTTTTTAAGACTTCCGAGGTTAGAGCAAGAAGTTTATATCCTGTTTAACCCCGGAAGCCTCAATAGTATTCAGTTGTACAGATATCAACAGACTATATTGTTTACTTAGCCTTGACCTCAGTGGAGTCTTTTACAACGACGATAGTGCCATCCATAACTTTGGTGATAATCTCATCAATCTTGGCGGCAACTTCAGGAGAAACGTTCTGAAGCGGGGTCTGCAATTTGACACCGGTATCAAACCCTAACGGGTAATAACCACCAGTTTCGCCAGCCTGGATCTTGGTAACGATATCAACCAGGGGTTTGGCGAAATCGTAAAGCAGGGAGGTGACGAAATTGTCAGGACCAAAGCTTGTTTTATCAGTGTATTTTGCGGTGACAAGGATTTTCTTATCGGTGACAGCTTTTGCAGCTTCGAATACTCCAACCATGCCCAGGTTCACGGAGCTCATGACCACATCATTGCCATCTGCAATGAGGGCATCAGTAAGCTGGCGGGCTTTGGCAGGATCATTGAAGTCACTGCTCCAAACTGGGGTAAACACTACAGTAGAACCAAGGTCAGCGATTGCCTGTTCAATGGCGTGGACTTCCTGGTAAGAGAAGGGAAGACTCTGTCCGCCGATGTAGGCGATTTTGCCCGTTGTGGAGGCGAGGGCAGCGGTGGCGCCGATAGCGTAATAACCAACATTGAAGTTGCGGTCAATGAACCAGAGATTGGCAGGGGCATCTTTAACTGGTGCATCACCTTCGGCGATGAATACTACTTCAGGGAAAGATTTTGCAAGTTCCACAGTTTGGGTAATAAATTGGCCTCCATGGGTCCAGATGATATTGAAACCGGCGTCAATGTATTCGCGCATGACACGGTCGACATCAGGAACTGCAACACTTTCGGAGTAAGCAGCTTCAATGCCCAGGGTTTTCTGTGCTTCGGTCATACCAACGTAGGCCAGGGTGTTGTAGTCATTATCAGTAATGACACCCGGGAAGATCGCGGCTAATTTGAAGACTTTGGCCGGTTCGGTGGGGGCTTCGGTTACAACAGGCGCTTCGGTTACAACGGGAGCTTCAGTTGCTACCGGTGCGGCTGTGGGTTGAGCACAGGCGGCGAGCACCATGCTCAATACTAGAAACAAAGGGACGAGTTGGAGCAATTTCTTTTTCATCTTTTTCTCCTTCTTAAAATTTTGAGAAAACAGGGGGAAATTTTCCTCGTATTTATTGTAACGGGGAAAAAGTAATATTCAATTATGGATTTTGTCGGGTTTGTTTTATGACAATTTACCAGGTAATATGATTTATATTCAGAGAGATAAGGGAATTACAACGGGTTATGGATAACTGCCCGATAGTGGGTTATATGAGTATTCATTTGGATATATTTCGTGTTTCGGGTTATAATAATAATTGGTTGTTGCGCGAGAGATATTTAATATCAACGAAATGAAGAGGTGATTGGAACAAATTCTGGATCGCCAATTGTTTTTCTTGATGGATTGAACTCTCAACCGCGCAGCCACGCGGTTATTTTATTCCCTTTTGAGGGGAGGTGAGAAACCAATGGCTACTGTTGTTCTACGTCCCAATGAATCACAGGATTCACTGCTAAAGCGGTTCCGCAAAAAGGTAGTGAAGAGCGGCGTTTTAAGCACTATCCGCCGCAAGCGCTGGTTTGTTTCCAAAAGCGAAATGCGCCGTGTGGAAAAGAAAAAGGCAATTCGCCGCATCAAACGAAAGGCTTATCCCTCCAAGTTTGGTGAATAGTTGTTAGAGCCGTTATGGCTGATGAGGAGAAGAAATGGCCAAAGAAGAGGATAAGATACAAGTAGAAGGCGAGATAATCGAAGCCTTGCCCGGAACACAGTTCCGCGTGCGTCTCGAGAATGGCCATGAAGTACTCGCTTATCTATCCGGCCGCATGCGCAGGTATTACATTCGTATCCTGCTCGGCGACCATGTCAAAGTTGAAATGAGCCCATACGATCTTTTACGCGGGCGCATCGTTTACAGGCAAAAGAAGAACGAGCCGATGATGGACGAACCAACCAGATAATTTTTTGCAACTTAAATCCGGGATTCTTTTTGAGAAACCCGGATTTTGTTTTTTTAAACAAAGTAGGGGCGATTCACACGGTTTTTGTGTCCCCTTGCGGGATGAATCGCCCCTACAATAAAATGATTTTATTATTCTTTTGGTTCTTCTGGCTTGGTGTACGCCATTGCAGCCATTTGTTTGTAGAGCTCCCATTTACGCTGGGCAAACTCGCCGGCTTCTTCCATCAGCATTTGGGCGCGGGCTTCATCATTCTGCACAAGCACGCGATAGCGGGTTTCGTTGTAGGCGTAATCTTTGACGGCTATTGAAGGTTCCTTGCCATCCAGTACCAGCGGATTCTTGCCTTCACTGACGAGATTTGGATTGTAGCGGTACAACGGCCAAAGCCCGGTTGCAGCAAGCAATTTCTGCTGTTCGAGACCCTTGGCCATGTCGATACCGTGAGCAATACAGTGACTATATGCCACGATCAATGAGGGGCCATCATAGGCTTCAGCTTCAAGGAATGCCTTTAGCGTTTGTTGATCATTTGCTCCCATGGCTACGTTTGCAACATACACATAACCGTAGCTCATTGCCATTAGACCAAGATCTTTCTTGCCCAGCCCTTTACCCCTGGCGGAAAATTTGGCAACTGCGGCAAGCGGGGTAGCCTTGGACGACTGTCCACCGGTGTTTGAATAAACTTCGGTATCCAGCACTAGGATGTTAACATTACGACCGGAGGAAAGGACATGGTCTACGCCGCCGTACCCAATGTCATATGCCCAACCATCACCGCCGATGATCCAGACACTCTTTTTCACCAGGGCATCCGCCACGCCTAAAAGCATGCGGGCGCTGGCATGTTTACTCTTGAGCAATTTTTCCTTCAGCGTTTCAACGCGGGTGCGCTGGGCACGTATACCCGGTTCAACCGTCTGGTCAGCCTCAAGGATCTCGGCTACCAGGGAATCTCCCAGTTCGCCACCCATTGAAGCGAGGAGCTCGCGGGCAAATTCATTTTGTTTATCGAGGGTCAGGCGCATGCCAAGGCCGAATTCAGCGTTGTCTTCAAAGAGAGAGTTCGCCCACGCGGGGCCACGCCCCTGGTTGTTGACAGCCCACGGGGTGGTTGGGAGGTTGCCACCGTAGATGGATGTACAGCCGGTGGCGTTGGCAATTACAGCCCGGTCACCGAAAAGTTGTGAAACTAATTTAATGTAAGGTGTCTCACCGCAACCGGCGCAGGCACCGGAGAACTCGAAGAGCGGCTCGATCAACTGGCTGTTCTTTACCGAGGTAGGTTGGAACAGATTGGGATCAGGAGCCGGCAGTGATTTAAAGAACGCCCAATTGGCTTTCTCCTGTGCGCGCAGAGGAGGCTGCGGAGCCATGTTGATAGCTTTGCGCATCGGGTTGGTTTTATCGCGCGCCGGGCAGGCTTCTGTACATAGGCTGCAGCCCGTGCAATCCTCGGGTGCCACCTGGATGGTGAACTTCATATTGGGAAGTTCCTTGAATTTGGCGTCGATCGATTTGAAAGTCGGGGGTGCACCTTCAAGGAGGGCTGGTTCATACACTTTTTCACGGATGACCGCGTGCGGGCAGACAAATGCGCATTTGGCGCATTGAATACACAGGTCAGGTTCCCAGACGGGAATCTCAAGTGCAATATTGCGCCTTTCCCACTGGGTGGTGGCGGTGGGGAAGGTGCCATCCACCGGGAAGGCACTAACGGGCAGTGAGTCACCTTCGAAGACCATGATCGGTCCGAGAACTTCAGACACAAAATCTGGCGCTTCGGCGGGGGTTGGCGGACGGCGGGTAATTTTACTGGTGACGGCGCCTGACAATTTGATCTCAAAGAGATTTGCCAAGGTTTGGTCAACAGCATCGTAGTTCTGCTTCACTACCGCTTCACCACGCTTGCCATAGGTCTTCTTGATCGATTTCTTGATCTGTTCAATGGCTTCGTCGCGCGGGAGAATGCCGCTGATGGCAAAGAATGCAGTCTGCATAATGGTATTGACGCGCCCGCCCATGCCGGTCTTGGTGGCTACGTCGTTAGCATTGATGATATAGAACTTGAGATTCTTTGCAATGATGTCCTTTTGGACTTCCTGCGGAAGCTTATCCCATATCTCATCTTTGTTATAAAGGCTGTTGAGAAGGAAGACGGCACCCGGGGCGGCATACTTGAGCATATTTAACCACTCCAGGAAGGAGAAGTTGTGGCAGGCCACAAATTGCGCATCGTTGATGCCGATCAGGTAAGGCGCGCGGATCGGGTTAGGACCAAAGCGCAGGTGAGAAATGGTGAGGGAACCGGACTTCTTTGAATCGTAGAAGAAGTAACCCTGGGCATCATTGGGAGTGTCTTCACCAATAATCTTGATGGAGTTCTTGTTGGCGCCAACAGTACCATCGGACCCGAGCCCGAAGAACATACAGCGTACAGTCTTGGGGTCAGCGATAGAGAAGGCAGGGTCATAAGTGATGCTAGTGTTGGTGACATCATCATTGATCCCAACGGTGAAATGATTCTTGGGTGCATCCTTGGCGATTTCGTCGAAGATACCCTTGACCATGGCCGGGGTGAATTCTTTGCTAGATAGGCCATAGCGTCCGCCGAGGACACGCGGAGCAACTTTGAAGGGGCTTGTGCCATTGACGGCGCCTTCGTTAAGAGCAGTAACAACATCCAGGTAAAGAGGATCGCCAAGAGAACCGGGTTCCTTTGTGCGGTCCATAACTGCAAGGGTTTTAACGCTGGCAGGGAGTGCTTTAAGGAAGTGTTCTAGGGAGAACGGTCGGTAAAGGCGTACATTGAGCACGCCCACTTTTCGCCCCTGCTTGTTAAGATACTTGACTGTCTCTTCAACAGTTTCTGCGCCTGATCCCATGATGATGATGACTTCAGTGGCATCAGAAACGCCGTAGTAATCAAAGAGATGATACTTGCGCCCTGTAAGTTTGGCAAATTGGTCCATTGCTTTCTGCACAATGGCGGGGGTTTTAAGATAGAAAGTATTGCCAGCTTCGCGCATCTGGAAGAAGACATCAGGGTTTTGCGCACTACCGCGCAGCACGGGTTTCTCGGGTGTCATCGCGCGATTGCGGATCTCGATGATCTTGTTTTCATCGATCATGGCGCGGATGGTATCATCGTCGATTTTGTCAATCTTGTTCACTTCGGCGGAGGTACGGAAACCGTCAAAGAAATGCACAAAAGGTACGCGGGATTCGAGGGTGGCTGCGTTGGCGATGAGGGCATTATCCTGTGCCACCTGGACCGAATCGGAGGCGAGGAACGCATAACCGGTCTGACGGGCAGCCATTACGTCAGAATGGTCGCCATATATGGAAAGTGCATGGGTGGCGATGGTTCTGGCAGCCACGTGGAACACGGTGGGAGTCAACTCACCGGCAATCTTGTACATATTTGGGATCATCAAAAGCAGACCCTGTGAAGCGGTAAAGGTGGTGGTCAGGGAGCCGGTTTGTAAGGCTCCATGAACAGCTCCAGCAGCGCCGCCTTCGGACTGCATTTCCATCACAGATGGAATTGTGCCCCAAAGATTCTTTTTCCCGGCAGCCATCCAGGCATCAGCGTGTTCGCCCATGCTTGATGAGGGCGTGATGGGATAAATGGCTATCACTTCAGCGAGACGGTACGCCACACTTGCGACTGCCTCATTTGCATCGATCGTAATCATCTCTCGTTTCATTGTTCACTCCATTAAAATAAGTAGGGGGCAAAAAAAACCCCTGAATTGCGAAAAGGTTGTTCATACAATTATAATCCATATGCTCTGATTGATAGGAGGATAAAAAAAAGGAGAGATTAAGGACCTCTCATTTTATCGTCTCAATTGGATAATTATTTTAGACAATCTAATACCAGCGCAAATGCAGCCAGGGTTTTACTATCTATTACCTTTCTGGACTGGACCATACTGAACACTTCTTTCAATGGGATTTTACGCACATTGATAAACTCGTCGGCGTCAGGTGTAAGCGGTGCGGGGTAAAGCCCGGTCGCCAGGTAACAAAACATATATTCAGTAGCATACCCGGGGCTCATATAGAATTCCCCAATCAGTTTTATCTCACCGGCTGCCATGCCCGTCTCCTCGCGTAATTCGCGTTCTGCAGCGGCTAATGGAAGTTCGCCAGGTTCAATTTTTCCAGCAGGGAGTTCCAGCAATTCTTTGCGGGCGGCGATCCTGAACTGCTCAACAAAATACACATTTCCTTCTGTGTCGATCGGCAATACGGTCACAGCATTTTGGATATCGACAAGCTCATAAACTTTACTTTTGCCATCCGGGAGAGGAACTGTAATTTCTTTCACATCAAATAACCGCGCTTTGAACCGGGTAATTTCGGGATATCGGGGCATGGTCAGGATCTCCTAGCTTAAATTATACAGGCGGGATATGCTCCCGCCTGGGTTACATTTGATCGGATTATGCTTATGGAATCTGCAGGACCTGACCCGAAGTCAAGACGGTTCCTGCAGTGAGCCCATTGGCGGCAAGGATGATGTTGGGGTCAACGTCGCCGAATTTGCAGGCGATCTGGTAGACCGTCTCACCGGTGAGAACACTGTAGGTGGTGGGGTGTGCTACGCGGGCACGTGTTCCGGGGAAGGAGCCGCTGGTCGGAATCTTCAATGATGTACCAACTGCCGGCAGGGAATCCATGGACATACCGTTCATTGATAGAAGGTCAACCGGATCTATGTTAAAACGGCGGGCAATACAATAAGGGTACTCGCCCTGTTGCAGCGTCCAGGTGGCAGGTTTACCGGGGGTGGAGGTGGCGTAAGGGGTATTAACTACCACCGGGGCGGAAGTGGCAACCACGGTTGTTGCTCCGGCCACCGGAGTGGAGTAGGCAAAGGAAGGTGTGCTGGTGGCTGCCAGACCACCACCTGTCTGAGGTGTCAAAGACAATGCTGCTGCAGTTTGGGTACCCTTAAGGATATCCACCATGATCTGGGGCTGCGTGGCAACCGGGAAGGGAATTTCACTGGTGGCTGTGGGTTTGCCGGTGTTAATGCGCGTGGCGGAGCGCTCACAGGCGCTGAGGACGACCACCAGGATGGTGATGATTACCAATATACCGATCGTTTTTTTATTCATTTTCTCTCTCCTGTCAAAAAAATCTAGTTCTAGGCCGTTTTGTTGAACCCGGCAACTGTGATACCATAAAAATATGACAAAGGTATGCATCGTGCGGGGCTGGCAACAACTTTAAAGCCTATGTGACAAATACGTTGCACGAGATGTGCCAAAAACAGAATTCTGGAGACGCAATGAAAGTCTATTTTTCATGCTCGATCACTGGCGGCAGGAATGAAGAGAAGGTTTATGCGGCGATCGTGAATGCCATGGTTGCTGTCGGGCACGAGGTCCCAACCGCGCACCTTTCCTCGCCCGATGTGATGACGATGGAAACGGTAGTAGATCCCGAAGAGGTATTCACCCGTGATATGCGCTGGTTGGAAGAATGCAATGCGGTGGTGGCAGAAGTTTCAACACCCTCTCATGGTGTGGGGTATGAAATTGCCCTGGGGTTAACCCTGAACAAACCGGTGTTTTGCTGCTACCAGCAGGGTAAAAGAGTCTCCAAGATTCTCACCGGTAATAGGCATCCGAATTTGACACTGATCGCATATGACACTGCAGAGACTGCGGTACGGGTGGTAATTGATTTCCTCACGAAAACCGCCGACGGATTATAAGAAATAGGTAAATGTTTTATTAATACCCTCTACAAAACATCGACATTTAAATCATTGACGCTATAATTTTATTGGGAATACAATTAAATTATGGAATATAAAGACTACTATAAGGTCCTTGGCGTGGAGCGCAAAGCCAGTCAGGATGAGATCAAAAAAATTTACCGTAAGCTGGCGATGAAATATCACCCGGACCAGAACCGCGGCAATAAGCAGGCTGAGGAAAAGTTCAAGGATATTAACGAAGCCTACGAAGTTCTCAGCGACCCCAAAAAACGTGAAAAATACGACCAACTGGGCTCGTCCTACTCCCAATGGCAGCAGGGCGGTGGTAACCCGGGCAACTTCAATTGGAACGATTGGGTCAACCGTAAACCGCAGGGTCAGGGTCGTCAGGTGGATATGGGCGATTTCGGAGAATCATTTGGAAGTTTTTCCGATTTCTTCAGCTCAATTTTTGGCAGTATGGGTGGAGGTGGTGTGCGCACCTCTTCGCGACCTCAAGTTCGCGCACAGGCGGTTGAGCAGGGTGTACAAATCACCGTTGAAGAAGCTTACCGCGGTACTCAAAGGGTTTTCCAGATTGGGGACCGGCGCATTGAAGTGAAGATCCCAGCTGGAGCGACCACTGGCACCAAGGTACGCATGGCAGGAGTTGTGCCTACCAGCACTGGCGGACACGGCGATCTGCACTTGGTTGTGGATGTACTCCCCAATTCCCTCTATTTGATTGAGGGTGCCAACCTGACTACTGAGGTGAAGATTGACCTGTATACAGCTGTTCTAGGTGGCACGGTAAACGTAAGCACGCTTTCCGGAGAGGTTGTGTTGACCATCCCTGCGGGAACACAACCAGGGCAGAAAATTAGATTAACCGGGCGCGGGATGCCAAGGTTGAAAGAGTCAAATACTTTTGGTGACCTGTTTGTCCTGGTGAAGATAGATTTACCCAAGAAACTGAACGAGAAACAACGCAAGTTATTTACTGAATTACGAAACTTATAAGTGGAGCAAAAATGAAAAAGAAAATCACGTTGATTATTGGTATCCTCTTTATCTTTGGTTTGATGGCTTGCCAGTTCACGCCTAATCTAAACCTCATCCAAAAAACCCAGAACCCTGCTCTTGTCCAGCCAACCCTTGCATCAAATGCTGACATTCCCTCTGTAATACCCTTAGGTACTGAATTGACCTCTGACCAGGTCTTGACCACTTTATACGAGCAGGTTAACCCCGGAGTTGTAGCCATTATCACCACCACTTCGCAGGGAGTGGGGTCTGGATCCGGTTTTGTCATCGATAAGGAAGGGCACATCCTCACCAATTATCATGTGGTTGAAGGCACCACCCAGGTAGAAGTTAACTTTCCGAGCGGAGTAAAAGTGACCGGTCAGGTGCTTGCCACTGACCTTGATTCTGACGTGGCTGTGGTGAAGGTTGATGTATCGCCGGACATTCTCTTCCCGTTGCGCCTTGGCGATTCGGATGCGCTTAAAGTCGGGCAACAGGTGGTTGCCATTGGCAGTCCCTTCCGGCTTTCCAATACAATGACGTTGGGCATCATCAGTGCCAAGGGGCGTGTTCTGGATTCCATCCGCACTGCTTCCGATCAAAGTTCTTACTCTGCCGGTGATGTGATCCAGACGGATGCCTCGATTAACCCGGGTAATTCCGGCGGACCTCTTTTGAATCTCTACGGGGAAGTTGTGGGGATAAACCGTGCCATCCAAACTACCGGCACCACAGCCCAGGGTGACGCAGTGAATAGCGGAATTGGTTTTGCAGTATCGATCAATATCGTTAAACGAGTTGTCCCATTTCTAATTAAGGATGGCAGCTACGATTATCCTTATATGGGGATTTCGAGTTCGAGTATCGACTTCACGTTAAATGAATGGCAGGCACTTGGAGTGTCTCAAACTTCAGGAGCTTATATAATCACAGTTACCCCCGGCGGTCCGGCAGAAAAAGCCGGCCTGGTGGGTGGAACGAAGCAGACCAGTATTAGTGGGTTGTATGGCGGCGGTGACATTATTGTTGCTGTTGACGGGCGGCCCGTGCTGGTTTACGGTGATGTGATCAGTTACATCTTCCTGTTTAAATCCCCCGGTGATACTATTGTTCTTACCGTTATCCGCAATGGTGTTGAAAAGGAGGTGCCTTTAATTCTTGGTAAACGTCCTTAGGGACAGTCTCGCTCATTTAAAATTGAGGAGGTTCCATGTTTTCGGAAACAAGTTTGCGAAAGATCAAAGGTTTTTCAGCCAGCGATCCGGTGGTTAGTCTTTACTTAAATACTGAACCCTCCCGGGGAAACTCTGAAACTCACCGCTTACGTTTACGCAACATGTTGAAATCGCTATACCTCGAAAAAGATGTGGAGAGAATTAACCAATTCTTTGAACACGAATATGACTGGCTGGGGCGTTCAGTAGCTGTATTTTCCTGCGCTCCGGCTGGTTTTTTTGAATATATAACCGTTGCAATTCCAGTAAAAGATTTCATTCAGGTAGGATCTTGCACAATGGTTGAACCGCTGATGGATCAACTGGAGGAGTACAGTAATATCGGTGTTGTGCTGGTTGATCAGCAGGGAGCTCGTTTTTTGCACTTCAATATGGGTGAACTGGTAGACCAGGAAGGCCTGCTGGGAGCTGAGATCAAGAATGTGAAATCCGGTTCCTCTTCTTCAGCACATGGTTTCCGGGGGGGTACTATGGATGGCGCCCGGCACATTAAGGAAAAAGTGGATCGCAACCTGCGCGGGACCGTAGAGTTTGGCGAAAAATATTTTGCCAGACACAAGGTTAAAAAGATTGTCATTGGCGGCAATGAAGAAAATGCGGCTAGATTCAAGTCCAGTCTCAACAAGGCTTTACAGGGAATCGTAGCAGGCACTATCGCCATGAATATCACGGCCACTTACACCGAAGTGTGGAACAAGATAGTTCAGTTCATCCGGTGATTCAACAATAATATTAAAAAAACTGACCTCGAGATTGTCGAGGTCAGTTTTATGTTTAAATTTTCGATCATTATTTCTTGAGGTTACTGATGAGGAATAGCAGGTTGTTGTAGAGCGTATCCAAAGAGTCAACCGATTTGGCAGGGTCGGTTTCCAAATTTGCTTCTGCACTGGCAATGCGTTCTTTAAATCCGGCAAGTGCATCCGGGTCCAGAGTTGTTTTCTCTAGGTCCGCCAGGTCCTGTTTAATGAAGTTGAGCGCTTGCAGTGATGAAGCAGGATCCAGCTTGAGGAGCGCAACGCGGGCCGCGTTTACATCTGCCTGGAACTTGTAGATAAGGCTGAAGAGTTGGGTATCCGTGAGTTGAGCGGTGAGATCATCAATTGTAGCGTTCGCGGTTTGCAAGTTGGTCTGTGCCAAAGCAAGATCAGTTTCAGCCGTGGAAAGTTTTTGAGAGGCGGTACTTGCAGCCTCCTGCGCGGCTTTCAGGTCCGCTATAAAGGTGGTTACTTTTGGCTGGTAAAGGGTGAAGAAAAGCACGGCCAGACCGCCTATGAAGGCAACTGCAATCGTAATGACCCAGGGCAGGAGTTTTACACCAAAGCTTTTGCTAGGCTTGGGCTCCTCTTTGGGAGTAATCACTTCTTTTTTAGGTTCTTCTACGTGCGGTGTGTCTTCTGATTGGACTTCCTGGGTAGGCTCCATAGGAAATTCCTTTCTCTATTTTCGAGTTTAGTAAATTAAGTATACCCGAAAAGCTTGCGAGTTTGGTTTGTGTCCTCGGGTTATAATCCTGTTATGGATTCTCCCGCAACAGAAGGCACGACTGCCAACCGCCAGATCGCCCGCGCTGCCGGCACGGTAATGTTTGCCATTATTGCCGGGCAGGTTTTCAGTTTGCTTTCTTCCATGTTGATCACACGGGCATTCGGTACGGGGATAGAGAACGAGGCTTTTTTTGCTGCCAACCGCTTGCCAGACATCCTCTACAACCTGGTAGCCGGAGGCGCATTGGCTTCAGCTTTTATTCCCACTTTTACCGGGCTACTTGCAAAGGGTCAACGCGAAAAAGCCTGGTTGATGGCTTCTTCCATTGCCAGCCTCATCACCGCGATTTTTGTGTTCGTTGGAGCATTGGCAGTCATTTTTGCACCGTGGGTTGTCCATAATATCCTGGCTCCCGGCTTTACTGATCCGGTGAAATTCCAACTAACAGTTAACCTGGTGCGCATCCAACTGGCGGCACCGGTCATCTTTGGCTTGAGCGGGTTGACCATGGGAATACTCAATTCACATCAGAGTTTCCTGTGGCCGGCACTGGCGCCTGCCATGTATTCCATCGGAAAGATCCTCGGCGTGGTGCTGCTTGTTCCCTCCATGGGAGTTTATGGGCTGGCACTGGGGGTGGTTGGCGGGGCTTTGATGCACGGACTAATCCAGCTGCCGTCACTGCTGCGCTTGCCCATGCGCAAGTACACTCCCACTTTCGGGCTAAGGATACCGGATGTGCGCGAGGTGGCGCGCCTGATGGGTCCCCGTTTACTGGGCGTTGCTTTTGTCCAGTTGAACTTCCTGGTGAATTACCGCCTGGCATCTTCTCAACCTTTGGGAAGTGTTACCGCCATCACGGTGGCGTTTTCCTTAATGATGATCCCGGAGGCAGCCATTGCCCAGGCAATTGCCATTGCTGCACTGCCGACCTTTTCTGCCCAGGTGGCAAAGGGGGAGTTGGGAGAAATGCGCTCCTCACTGGCTGCCCTGTTGCGGGCGATCTTGCTGCTGGCAGTACCGGCATCATTGGGATTAGTCCTACTGGCGAGACCGATCGTAGCTTTCATCTTTGAGCGCGGCGCGTTTGACCCGCACTCAACGGAACTGGTTACCTGGGCGCTCATCTGGTATGCCGCCGGGCTGGTGGGGCACTCTGTTGTTGAAATTGTATCGCGGGCATTTTATGCCTTGCACGATACTAAAACCCCCGTCTTCGTAGGTGTAGCAGCCATGAGCTTGAATGTGATCTTGAGCATCCTGTTTTCACGCATGTTCATCACGGTTGGCTGGATGCCTCACGGCGGACTGGCATTGGCCAATTCGCTGGCTACCTTCCTGGAATCCTTTGCGCTGCTGTTCTTTATGCGCCGGCGCCTCTCAGGGTTGGAAGGCAGGAACGTGTTGACCGGTGCGTGGAAGGCATTGCTGGCTGGAGGCTTTATGTCTGCGGCGCTGTGGGCATGGGTGTGGCTGACTGGCCGCGCCGGCAACTGGCTGATCACCCTGGGGGGTATGGCGGTTGGCATACTGTCATACACAATGGGATTGCTTGTTCTGCGTACTCCGGAACTTACGCGTGTGGCTGGATTTGTCAGACAGAAATTAACCCTTACCCGCAAAGGAGTGGCACCGTGACACTGGTGATTACCCCGGCGCGACCGGAAGTATTCCCGGCGGCTGCCAGACTGCTGGCAGATACCATGGCCGGTTTTGGCGTGGCAGTGTTGGGCGCAGGGGACGAAGCCCTTGAATTACGCGCGCTGGCACAATGGTTTACCGAGAAGGGAAACCGTTTCAGTTATCAATTTGCCCATATCGCCCGCTTGGAAGGGGAAGTTGCAGGATTGTTGCTGTGTTTTCCCGGCAGGGAGGCAGAACGCTTGAGCCTGGCTTGCCGGCATTCGATCTTGAATCTATATGGTGTGCGCAACCTGGCAAAGTTGATCTGGCGCGGTATGGTGATCGGGAATAATCGCGAAGCCAAAAAGGACGAATTCCTGGTTGCTCATATAGCCGTCTTTGAGCAATTCCGGCGCAAGGGCATCGCTACCGCATTATTGGAAAAAGCTGCTGTTTTAGCTGAGGTAGAAAGATTTTCACGAGTTGCGCTGGAAGTGGAAATTGGCAACACTGCTGCCATCGAATGCTACCAGCGCTTTGGATTTATCACCCAGTTTACTACAGATTTTGGCAGGCATGCGGGGATACTGCAATGCCCCGGCTATCACAAGATGCTGTTGCATCTGTAAAAGGAGACGAATGAAAAATTCTGGTCATGAATTCATCGTCAAGACGTATTACCGCAATGTCACGGATCCCACCCCGCAGCAATCGGGGACGGTCCCCCAGCCGCCATTGGAATTGCCGCTGCCGGAAGGTGCAACGTTGATCCCGCTCATACCGCATGAGCAGATTCAGGTGCCACCGATGGATGTGCGCACCGCGGTTGAAGAGCGCCGCTCGCTGCGTAAGTACGCGGATACTCCCTTCACGCTGGAGGAACTCTCCTACCTCTTGTGGGTATCGCAGGGGGTTAAGCGCGTGTCCAGCCGACCCTCCACAGCGCGTACAGTACCCTCTGCTGGTGCACGGCATGCATTCGAAACCTATGTGCTGATCAACCGCGTGGAAGGGCTGGAACCAGGGTTGTACCGCTATATGGCGATCGAACAGGGACTGATCCGTTTAACTGCACCCGATAATATTGCGGAACTGTTGATGCATGCCTGTGAAGACCAGGTGATGGTGGAAACCGGCGCGGCTACCTTCTTCTGGGTGGCAGTGGTGGAGCGTATGTTCTGGCGTTACGTGGAGCGGGGTTACCGCTACCTGCACCTGGATGCCGGGCATGTGTGCCAGAACCTGGCGCTGGGTGCCGAGCAGATCGGAAGCGGCATTTGCCCGATCGCTGCTTATGATGACGAGGAGCTAAACAAGGTGCTTGGGCTGGACGGCGAGGAAATGTTCGCAATTTACCTGGCTGCGGCTGGAAAAAAAGGCGCTATCCGTTAAAAGCCAAAAACTTTTCCACTAATTTCACTATTTAACACAAATAATTACTCTCACAATAGAACTTATTAGTGAACATTTGTGTTGTTAGTGTGTGAAGTATTATTAGGGAAACTAGGCATTATCAACGGGTAAAAAGCCTTTTCCACTAATTTCACTAATGACCACGAATAAAAAACCCTGCAAAGGAATATTTGTGAACATTCGTGTCATTAGTGGAAAAGATGTATATTAAATTATTCCCCCTTCACCTGTGTGTACACATTAAACTTGGGCGGGTTCTCCAGCGTTTGTTTCACCTTGCACTGCTCGGCTGAACGCACCAGCGCCTGGTAGTACTTCTCGGGAAAGCTGGGGGGAACCTGAATTTCCAGGTCAATCGTCTCCACCAAACCCGTCAAGCGGTTTGAATCGATGCGTTGAATAATGCGGATGCCATCCGTGGGTAGGTTGCGCTGGTTGCAAAAGCCAAGCACGTAAATGCCAGCACAGGTGCCAATGGATGAGAGGAACACTGCGAACGGGGTTGGGGCGGATCCTGCTCCGCCGCCTATTGGCGGCTGGTCAGTAGGGACCGTGTAAGGTCCAAAGTGGGCGTCCACGCGCGCGCCACCGGGAAAATCAATTACCATTTCCATAAAATTTCTCCTTGAATACCTTTAATAAGTAATCTCTAATTTCATTCTACTCAACTATGGTATGATTTTTATAAGAGTTTTATTTGTTGAAAAGTAGAGAGAGGTTCCGATGACAGACAAAATACCCTCGTTTTCCGAGATCGAGCAATTGCGCGGGTTGATCGAGCAGCTAAACTCCTATATTTCCTCCTATCACGGCGGCGAGGTGGAGTTTGTGTCTTTTGACGGTAAAGTGGTCAAGGTCAAGCTGGGCGGCGCTTGCCTGGGCTGCCCGCTCTCGCCGGTGACGGTGAAAGGTTGGGTCGAAGGGACGGTGAAGCAGTTCTTCCCCGAGATCGAAAAAGTAGAATCCATCAACTGAATTAATAGCAGCCGCAAGGCTGCTTTTTTTACCATCCGCTTCTTTGCTGTGATAAGATAAATCCGGTTTCAGCGAAAGGAAATATTGTCCCTGTTCTCAATACTCATTGGATTAGGCGCTTCACTGGCATTGCTGCGGTTGGCATTTACCGTGGCAGAAGATCAGCGCATCCTCTGGCTGCTATACGGCCTGGAGGTACTCACCGGGGCGTTGCTGGGTGGGCGTCTGGCGTTTGTACTGGAACACCTGGCTTACTATTCATCGCGACAAAATGAGATTTTGAACCTTCGCGCCGGTGGGCTGTGGTGGCCAGGCGCTGTAGCCGGGTCGCTGCTGGTGAGCTTGACGATTGGCATGACCCGAAAATACAAGATTAAAGAGACTTTGGATCGATTCAGCATATTCATGTTGCCCGTTGCCGTT
>Ga0209450_10000517_pt1 | contig 19707 bp, 20 predicted proteins | sample FrelakmetLWP11LW_FD_187149 | JGI IMG/M metagenome (GOLD analysis project Ga0209450, IMG submission 187149) | Freshwater lake sediment microbial communities from the University of Notre Dame, USA, for methane emissions studies - LWP11 LW (SPAdes)... | ecosystem: Environmental > Aquatic >...
TCATCGCGTCCGACAGTGCGCCCGGCATGGACCACAGGCTGAAGCCCCAGCGCTCCTGCAGGAAGATATTGTGCCCAAGCAGGAAGATGGGGGTGAAAATCAAGCCGACGTGCATCACGAAAACAAGCATGGTGAACCACGGGTTGTCCCGCCAGCTGTGGGTCCCGAAAGGGGCCAACCAGAAAAGAATGGAGCGCACGGCGCCCTTCACACCGAAGGAGGTATTGACCGAGTAAGTCACGCGGTCGAGCTTCCAGTCCAAGCCCCGCACGTAGAGCACGAGGCGCACGATGTTGCCGATAAAGAAAACCGCGAAGGCCAACCACGCCAGCGGACCGGTCACGAATTCGTACATGGGCAGCTCCTGTGAGAGCTCGAAGCTCAACGCTCGATGCTCGATGCAAAAGATTCAAAACGCGATTCGATGAACTCTGCACCCAACCGCGTAGACCGCAATGCCTTCTGTCAGTGGTGATGCCCCGCGGGCCGGTCGGCGCCCAGGTAATCACGGTCATCGTCCCGCTCGCTCAAAAAACGCCAGAAAAAGACGAACCCGCACAACGCCGCGACGATCAAGATATAGGTGAGGCCTTCCGTGCGAAGCATAAAATCATGCAATGTGTTCATGGTGTCCCCCATGGCTTTTTCTCTCCGATGGCTTCCTCGACATTCCCTGCCAACGCTCGGGTCCTTTGGTTATAGGCACTTTAGGCACTCGAAACTATAGGCACTGCCCTTAATGCGCATCATAGTCCGGATGCGCATACAGGATCGGCATGTGGGTGACGATGAACTTGTAAGCCAGTATCCCGATCGTGACCACGAACACCGATATCCCGATCTCCATCCAGTGCGGGAAGTAGCGCTCGCTCGACGGCAGGTGGTAGTTGAAGGCGACCAGGCCGACGTTGAAGCGGTTCACCACGATGCCGAGCACCGTCCAGGCCGCGGTCCGGCGGATGATCTTGAGGTTCTTCTCGCGTGCGCCGATGGCGTAGAAGTAGCACGGCAGCAGCACGAACCCCAGCATTTCCACCAGGAACCACAGGCCGAAGCCGCTTCCCAGGTAGCCCCAGGCGTTGGTCTGGGCGATGCCGATGACCTTCATGATGAAGTAGCCTGCCAGCACCCACGAGGCGGCCTTGGCGAAGCCCAGGGCCACCCCGTCCGCCTCCCGCAGGTGCTCCGCATCCATCTTGTCGTGAAAATGCTTGTGGGCCAGGCTGCCTTCGAAGATCACCATGGACAGCCCGGCGACGATGCTGGAGACAAAGAAGTAAAGCGCCAGATAGGGTGAGTACCAGAGGGGGTGCAGCTTCGAAGGTGCGATCAGGAAGAGCGCGCCCAGCGAGGACTGGTGAAGGGTGGAGAGGACCACCCCGAAGATGGTCAGCACCAGGGTCAGCTTGGTCACGATGCTGCGGGCCCGCTTGAGCCCCAGCCACTCCAGGGCCGCCGGGGTGAACTCGATGAAGAGCACCGTCAGGTAGAGGGCGACGCAGGCCGCCACTTCGAAGAGCAGCGAAGTCGTGCCCGACTGGACGATGAAGGGGTACGGCAGACGCCACGGCCGGCCGACGTCGTAGTGCAGCGCCAGCACCACCAGCGCATACCCCAGGAACCCCGTCAGGATCGCGGGCCGGACGGCGGAGCGAAACCGTTTCAAGCCGAAGATGTAGCAGGCGGCCGATGTCACGTATCCGCCGGCCGCCAGGGCGACCCCCACCAGGAGGTCGAACCCGATCCAGATCCCCCACGGGTTGTAATCGGACAGGTTGGTCGTGGCCCCCAGCCCCTGGGTGAAACGGATCACGGTGATGACCAGGCCGACCACCACGATGATCCCCGCCACCACGTTGAAGGGCGTCAACGCGGGCTTCTGTATTACGATTTTACGCTCAGGCATCAGACGTCCTCCTCAGCTGGGCTTCTTTTCCGGGGCGGCCGCCGTTGCGGCGGCGCTTTCCTGGGCCTTGGCCCTGGCCGCCTCTTCCAGCGCCTTTTTGACTTCCTTGTCTATGGCGGCCTTTTTGTCTTTTTCCGCCTTGGCCATGGCCTCCGTGAGCTTGGCCTTGGCCTCGGACTGGGCCTTGGCCACGGCCGTCGCCACTGCCGCCGCCTGTTCCTCCCGGGCGATCTTGTCCCGGCGCTGGGAGATGGCGTAGACCCCGGTCAGGAGCACGGGCCACATGGAGGCCACGACGGGCACCACGCTCAGCGCCCCCTTGGTCAGCTCGGGGGCGGAGGTGGTGCCCAAATCCTCGCGCATGCCCAGGTCCCGGAAGGGCACTCCGGAGATCGTCAGCCAAGCGGTGCCGCCCATCTCCGTTTCGCCGTAGATGTGATCGATGTAACGGTCCGGAAACAGGCCGATGCGCTCGCGGGCGATCTTGAGCAGGTTGCGCCGCTTGCCGAAGGTCAGGGCTTCGGCCGGGCAGATCTCGACACAGCCCGGCAGCTGCCCCTTGATGAGCCGGGGGTGGCAGAAGGTGCACTTCATGATCCGGGGGGTGAAGGCCTTGTCGTACTCGTAGGCCGGTATTTCGAAGGGGCAGGCGATCATGCAGTAGCGGCAGCCCACGCACACCGACTCGTCGTAGGTCACGGCCCCGTTGCTGTTCTTGGCAAACGCGCGCACGAAGCAGGCCGAGGCGCAGGCGGGCTCCAGGCAGTGGTTGCACTGGATCTTGCGGTACAGCGGGCCCTTGGCGCCCGGGACGTTCTCATGTCGGTTGACCACGGTGTAGGTCTTGGCGTCGGTCCGGCGCCGGCGCTCCATCACCGCCAGTTCGCTGAAGGGCTTCGAGGGTGCGGGCAGCTCGTTGACCTTGTTGCAGGCCTCTTCGCACTTGCGGCAGCCGATGCAGCGGGTGACGTCGAACAGCACTCCCAGCGAATCCGGGTAGCCGGTGAAGAGCGTGTTGCCGGCGGCATGGGCGGAACGGCCCAGCGTCGTGCCGACCCCCGCTGCGCCCAACCAGCCGAGAAATCTCCTGCGTGAAATTGACATAGCGATGTCCCTCAGGCGTTGAAGAAAGAATACGGGTTAAAGCTTCTCCTTGTGGCAACCGGTGCAGTTGGTGGCAACCGGCTTCTCGATCCCCATGTCTTTGTGGCACTCCATGCACTGCAGGTGGTAGGCCGCCTGCAGGCCGGGCCGGAAGAGGTTGCGGCCGTCGAAGGGCTGGCCGTGGCAGCTGGCACAGGCCGGCGGTTTCTTGGCGACGGGGCTGTTGTGGTGGCAGCCCTGGCAAACGGTTCCGGGCTCCCGGTGAAAAGCGCCGGCAAGCTTGCTTTCCTTGATGTTTTTCACCAGGGTGTGGACTATCTTGCGGTGCGGCATCTTGGCCGATTCGAACTGCTTGCTAAGGGCCTTGATCTCCACCGTCTCTGGAATGTCCTCATCTGAGTAGGTCGCGGTCACCGGCTTGCGGGCCTCGAGCAGCATGGCCGCCATGACCTTGGGCTCGGTCTGGGGCGTGGCCGCGGCGGGCTTGGGCATGTGGCAGCTGACGCAGCCGGCCAGATCCGGCGGATCCCTGCGCGGCATGGTGGCATGACAGCCGGCGCAACGCTTGTCGGCCATGAAGCCCTCATGACATCCCATGCAGCTGGCCTGGGCGCCCACGCGGTGCATGGCGGTCTGCAGTTTGACGAATTTCCCTTCCTTGGAACCCTGGAGGGTGTGGCATTTGCCGCAGGCGTCCATCGAGGAGTGATGGCAGGACCGGCAGCTGCTGCTATAGGTCTCGTGCCCGATATGATTGAAAGGCACCACGCTCGTGCGGGCAAAGGGCTCGACCTTCTCACCCCCGGATTTGACGGCCTGGATGATGGTGACATCCGGCTGGCCCCGCATCAGCCGGGGAATGTCCTTCAGCTTCTGGATCTTCGCCTGCAATCCGGCGTCGTGGCAGCCGCCGCAGAAGGCCGGGCCGGCGTCCTTGTTCTCGGCCAGCCGCTTGCGATGGCAGTCGATGCACTGGGTGTGGGCAGTCAGGCGCAGGGAGATGACGTTGTCGACCGTTTGGCTGAGATGGCAGTAGCGGCAGTTATCCTCCTTGCCCTTGACATAAACGAGTTTCTTGGCAACCGGGTCGAACTGGTGATGGCAGGCCTCGCATTTGTTCTCCTGGGCCTTCACATGGCGGGAATGCAGGGATTTGTCCAGGCCGATTTCCTTCCAGGAGGAGGCCACCTCGCGCTCTTGATGGCAACCGGTGCAGACGACCGGCCCGGACTTCTCGCCGGCTGCGGCCGTCTCCCGGTGGCAGGGGGTACAGTTGTCGTGGTAAATGTCCATCACTTCCTTTTTGGAAGAATCCTTCAGGCGCTTGAATTTGGTGGACATGTACTTCTTGTCGGGAAGGTGGCAGGTCGCGCAGTCCTTGTTTTTCTTGGACAGGGCCTGCGTGTGCTTCTCGTGCAGGTAGACCACCGCGGGCCGCTCCAGCTTGCCGAACTGCTTGAGGCCGTCGATCCGGATGATGTCGGCCCGGGGCTTGCTTGCGTCGTCGGCAGGCGGGGCGGACGGTGCCGCCCCCTGAACGCTCATGATGGCCAAGGCCAGCATGAGAGAGGCCAACGTCAGGACCGGTCCGGTCCGGCGGAACAATGATCTTTCCTTCATCATAGTGAACGTCCTTGTCGCGTCCTGAGAGGTCGCTTGCTGGCGCTGCGTTTCTTGCCTTGGAGCTGCCGGTCGTTGTCCAGCAGGTCCTGGATCGTGGTTTCTGTGTAAACCCGCAAAATAGCGCGGTTGACCCGGTTCCACATCGCTGAAAACGCGCAGCGGTTCCCGTGTGGGCATTTGGTCTTGGCCAAGCACGCCGCACACATCTCCCTTTTAGGGGGGGCCTGCATGAAATTCATGATGTCGGCGACCGTGATCTTTTCAGGGGAGCGGGTCAGGTAGTAGCCGCCGTAGAAGCCGCGCTTGGCGTCGATCAGGCCGCTGCCCTTGAGCCCGTTCAAGATGACCTCCAGAAAGCGGACCGGGATCGACTGGGCGTCGGCAATATCTGAAATCTTGGTGGGCCCTTTGCCCCGGTGCTTGGCCAACTCGAAGACGGCCCGCAAGGCGTACTGGTTTTTTCTGGGCGTAATGGGCGTCATGCGCATTACCCAACCGGGTCCAAAGAAAAATGGTTTGTCGATTGAAAGAGTCAGGAAGTTTGCCGACCCTTTTAGTCAAGAAGTCAGCGCCTTGTCAAATGGTTTTTTTCAGGGGAATTTTTGTTTTCGTAAGGGGGGGAAAGAGGAAAGCGGCATTGATTCCCTCGTGACAAGAAAGCCGCCGGGCGCAACGTGCCCGGCGGCTTTCTTGGTTAGTGGATTTTAACGACGTGGGAGCCTTCCATGGGGTCCCTGAGAGGAACCGTCACCTTGAGCATCCCGTCCTTGTAGGACGCCTTCGCCTTCTTGGAATTCACCGGGCAGCAGAACGCCGCCGCGGACACGTAGTCAAAGTCGTCCCGCGGCGCGAACAGGCTGTAGTTGTCGTCCCGTATCTTGAGATTGATCGCTTGCTTTTTGACCCCCGGGACACAAATTTCCAAGTGAATGTGCTGGTCGTCCTCGCTTATATAGGAGCACACATCGGCGGCCATCTTCAGTTTATCTTCGGCCATCGAATTTACCTCCTTGTATGGTTTGAAATTCAATGATCGGCATTCCGGAACGATCCGATCATATAAATTGAATTTAAGACCGGGGGGGCGACAATTCAAGGTGGGCAGCGGTGGTTGACAAGGGAACCGGCCTCGACTAACACGGTGTTGAAAAGCGGCGTCTCAGGCCGTGATCCGGCGTTGCGCGGCTATTGTAAATGCTCACCTATCTGCCGATAGGCTGCGCTTTCCAAAACGCCGCGCGCCTTGGCTGACGGCCCGATACTTGCTTTTCAGCTCCCTGTCACGCCTTACGGCCATAAGGGGCCACCCCTGTGGGAGCGGCTTCCAGCCGCGATTCCCTCGCGGCAAGATGCCGCTCCCACAGGATTGCATAAAAGAGGCTCCATCGGAAATCGCGGAGGACGCTGCATGATCGTTGCCGGACTGACCGGTGGTATCGCCACGGGGAAATCGACGGTTGCCGCCATTTTCGAAGCGGCCGGCGCCCGGCTGATCGATGCCGACCGGATCGCGCGTGACGCCGTTCGGAAGGGTGCTCCCGCCTACCACGACGCCGTCGCCCATTTCGGCGAGGCCGTTCTGCAGGACGACGGCGAGATCGACCGCAAGCGCCTGGCGGCGGTCATATTCAACGACCCGGCCGAGCAACGATCGCTCGAGCGCATCGTCCACCCGCAGGTCAAACAGGAAATCACTCGACGCCTGGACCGGATCCGGCGGGAGACGCCGGATGCCCTGGTCATCGTAGACGTGCCGCTGCTGTTTGAGTCCGGCCTGGACCGGGGGCTGGCGGCGGCCATCGTCGTCTACGTCCCGGAGCAGATCCAGCTCGAGCGCCTCATGGCCCGCGACGCCCTCACGGAGCCTGACGCCCGCGCCCGCATCCGGGCCCAGATGCCCATCGAGAAGAAAAAATCCCTGGCCACCCTCGTGATCGACAACTCAGGTTCGCTTGAACGCACCCGGGATCAGACGTTGGAAGTGTATCGAAGGTTGTCGCAGCAAGGCCAAGAGACTTGAGGCGCGGGCAACCGCTTTGTCCCGCGTTCAAATCCGAAATCCGAATCAGGAAGGTTCGATCAGGCGGTCGAGGATCAGCCCGTAAAAGGTGTCCCCGCCGGTCGAGGCAAAGCGCCACCCCAGGTGAACCAGGCAGGCGGCGCAGACGCACACCCGCCAGTGGTACCCCGCAAACCAGGTGAACTCGTCCGAGGCCGGCCCGATCACTCCACACCCCTGGGCACTCCGAAAGCAGCTGATTTCATAAACGATCCCGTGCGGGTTGGCGAAAGTGTGGCGGTGCCGGCCCTGAACGCCGATGCGATCGGCCGGCCGGGTGATGGGATGCAGGCAGTCGCGGCAGAGGATGTAGACCTCTTCCTGCGGCGCCTTCTCATCAGAGGGCACCGTCCCCGGTTCCAACAACACCTTCTGCGGTGGCCCTTCCGGGGGCTGCCGCAGGAAACCGATGGTGGGCGCACCATCAGCCAACATGGAACTCTCCTTCCTCCGGCAAGTTTACCGGGCCCGCAGGCCGAGTGTCAATATACACTCTACACCCCTGAAAAGGATTCGACACGCCCCATGTCGAATCCTTGAATCCTTGCATCCTTGACTTTCGCACAGAAAGGGATAAAATTAACTTCAACAAGTCCAGCGGAGGTCAGCATGCCGGTTTACGAATTCGAATGTTCAAAAGGAACAACCACTGAACGTATAGTTCCCATGGGGACGGAGTCCATTTCATGCCCGTGCTGCCACAAAAAGGCCAAGAAGATCGTCTCCCGCTTCTCCTTTGAGCTGAAAGGCGGCGGGTGGTATGCCGACGGGTATGCGTCCACCAGGTCGTCCGGCAGCTCCTCGGACTCTCGCTGAAACCGCCTGCGCCGCTTCGTGAAACCCCCCTCATCTGAATCCGCTCATCGCGCATAGCTGGTCACGTAGAAGTCGTCGATCAGCCCCTTCCACTTGAGATTGCGGCCGTATTCGCGCGCGGATTGCTGATCCGGGAAGTGGGAGATGCGCACCTGGTACCAGAGTTTCCCGCCGCTGGACGTCTCGGTCCAGTAGGCGTCGAGACCTTTGCGTTTCAGCTCCTCCACCCGCTTGACGGCGTATTCCTGCTTGAGGTACGCGGCCACCTGAAGGGTGAAGGGGTCCGTCGCCGCGGCCGCAGCGGGTGCGGGCATCCCGGCACCGGCCGGCACGGAAGGTGCGCGACCGAAAAGGTCGAGGGCGTCGATGCCCACCCATAGCCCGCCCGCGACGACCCCTGCGATCAGCAGCACCCCCACCGCATACCGAACGCCGCGGATCCGAAAGACGAAGCGGATCGCTCGCCCCAACCCGCCTCCCCACCGGTGGGACTCCTCAAGAGCCGCGTGAGCGGCGGAACCAACCGCCTGCGTGAGCCGATGGAAGATGGGCCAGACGGCCCGACGTCCCTTCAAAAGCGACCCTCGCTCATCCGGCCCCTCGTCGTCCAATGCATCGGCTTCGGTGGTCATGCGGAAGGCGGTCTCCGGCTCCGTCCATTCGTCGGCCGGGATCTCGATGTCAGTTTCCGCCGCTTCGGGAAGGTCGGTCGGAACCCGGTGTGCGTCCGGGGGCCGGGGAACGGCCGGCCGGTCCGTCTCTGAGACCGCCCCCCGCGCCTGGGAATAAATCTGCTGCGCCCACTCATCGGCGCGACCGTCTTTTCTCAACAGCCGCGCCAGGTCCTCGCAAAACGCGTCCGGCGCGCGGCCCTGCGCATCGCACACGCGGCGATAGCTGCGCAGAGCGGGGTAATCGGTGCGCTCCAGCATCAGGAACAGGCGCGCCTGCGCAAGCTGGATGGCCTCATTCCGGGGGTGAGCGCCTCCGAGCCGGGCGGCCAGATCCTGGTGCTCCTCCCGCAACCCGCCCCGGCCTTCGGTCTGCCGCACCCATTGCTCGGCGACCTCCTCGTCCTCCGGCCGGACCGAGAGGTACCGGGCGACGAAGTCCTCTGCCGCCGGGTCGAAGCGGGTCTGGGCCAGATAAAACCGCGCCAGCCGGCCCCCCAGGCGCATCAGGGCGTTGCGTCGGTCGGAGGGCGCCACCCAGAAGCGGTCCAGGGCGGCCAGCGCCTCCCGGAACGCCGCTTCGGCCTCGACCGCCAGACCTTCCCGCTCGGCGACATCGGCGCTCCGCATCAAATGCGCCACCCGCCTCAATCCGGCCCGGTTGACCGCCCAGGCGACGCAAAGGAACATCGCCGCCAGGCCGCCGGCCACCACGAACGGCATGAGGTCGATCCCCACAACGGGCTGGAGGATCGGCAGCACCCAGAGCCCGCCCATCCCGCCGACCAGCAGGGTCACCCAGAGGCAGACGGCGTTATGGCGCAGAAAGTGGGTCATGGGCGAATCACCTCCTCACTGGCCGCCGCCGGCGAGGCCGGACTCTCGCCCCCCCGAGAAGGGGGCCAACGACGGCACCTGCGATGATCTCAGCGCGACATCCACGCCCCGCGGGCCCCCCGGCAGCACCGGCTGGCCCGTCGTCGGCACGACCTGGACGAAGCGGATGCCCGAGGGCACCACGAACTCCCGCTGGGGCTCGCCCTCGGTGGCCTTGCGCATGAACTCCGCCCAGATCGGGGCCGCCCCCCGGCCGCCGGTGATGCCGCGGCCCTGGGGATCGCGCATGCTCATGCCCCGGTCGAACCCGACCCAGACGGACACGCTCAGGGTGGGCGTGAACCCGGTGAACCAGGCGTCGTTGAAGTCGTCGGTGGTGCCGGTCTTGCCGGCGGCCGGCAGATGAAAACCCAGTTGGCGGATCACGTTTCCGGTCCCCTCATCGAGCACCGCCCGCATCATGTCGACGATCTGAAACGCGACGGAGGCGTCCAGCGTCCGGCGACTGCTCAGGATCCGCTCCTCCAGGATGCGGCCGGCGGAATCTTCCACGCGGCGGATCCAGAAGGGGTCGTGCTGAATGCCGCCCGTGGCCAGCGTCGCAAAGGCCGAGGCCATCTCCAGGGGGCTCACCCCTGAGGTCCCGAGGGCGAGGGACGGCACGAGGGCCAGCGGGCTTTTGATCCCACAGCGCCGGGCCGCGTCGATCACCGCCTGTGCCCGGATGCGCTCCACCAGTTGAGCGGCGATCGAGTTCACGCTGCGTGAAAGGGCGCGTTTCAGGATCATCGGCCCCTCGTACTCGCCGCTGAAGTTCCGCGGCGCCCAGGGCGGCTGACCCGGAATCGGAATCGCCACCTTGCGGTCCACGAACACCGACGCCGGGCTCAACCCCGCCTTCTCAAAGGCGGCGTAATAAAGGAAGGGCTTGAACCCGGAGCCGGGAAGCCGGTTGTTTTGAAGGGCGCGGTTGTATTCCGTTTCTCCGTAATCCCGGCCGCCCATCAACGCCCGCACCGCTCCGGAGTGAGCCTCGACCGCAACCAGCGCCGCCTGCGGGTGGGCGGCGGGGTCCCCGCCGACGGCCGCCGGGACTTTCAGGATCTGATCCAGCTTCTCCAGACCGCTTTGAACGGAATCGACGGCCCACGCCTGCAGCTGAGGATCAAAGGTGGTAAACACCTTCAGCCCGGCGTGGTGGACCACATCGGTCCCGTAGCGCTCCTCGAGGTCCTTCAGCACCAGGTCCAGAAAATAGCTGCCGGCGGGCTCGGTTCTGCCGCGAGGGCGCAGGTCCAACCGGCTCTGCTGGGCCTGTGCGGCGTCCGCGGCGGAGATGGAACCGACCGCCGCCATCCGGGAAAGGACCACTTTCTGCCGCTCCTTGGCGCGCTCGAAATGACGGAAGGGATTGTACCGCGTCGGAGACTTCGGCAGACCCGCCAGCAGGGACGCCTCCGCCAGATTCAGCTGCAGGGCCGGTTTTCCGAAAAAGACCTGGGAGGCCTGCTCCACGCCGTGGGCGCCGACGCCGAAGGCGATCTGGTTGACGTAAGCCTCGAGAATCTCGTTCTTGCTGTAGCGGGCTTCGATCTGCAGCGCCACGAGCAGCTCTCGCACCTTGCGCTGGTAGGTGCGCTGAAAGGTGAAGAAAAGGTTTTTGGCGAGCTGCTGGGTAATGGTCGAGGCGCCTTCGACCCTGCCGGTGCCCAGCAGGTTGACCCAGAACGCCTTCACGAGCCGCAGCTTGTCGATGCCCCGGTGGTCCCAGAATCGGTGGTCTTCGGTGGCGATGACCGCCTGGATGAATAAAGGCGAGACGCGGTTCAACGGCACGGCCTCGCGGCCGCCGATGAGCATGATGCGCTCCCCGCTGGCAGCGTAGATTTCCGTCGGAGGGGTTTCGATGATGCGGCTCAGCGGCTCAGGCACCTGGGGCAGCTCACGCAGCGTGACGAAGAAGAAAATCCACAGGCCGGCCGCGGCCAGCCCGAGCAGCAGAAGGCCGAAGTAGAACGCGGTTCTGAAGCGTCGCAGCCAGACCGTCATTGGGGTGAAATCCCCTCCAGCGGGTTCTTGGCGGGGCGCGATGCGGGGCTCTTGCCCTCTAAAAGGGACCGCAGCCGCCAGACCGCCCAGTCCTGCCCCTGGAGAAGCAACACGCGGCTCTGGGATCCCGTGCGGACTTCAAAACCGATATCGACGAAACCCGCCAGTGCCTCGTCGGAAAGGCCCACCCGCGCGATCTGCCCCGACACCTCCAGCAACCGCTCGGGCTGTGGCACCAGGCCGCGGCGCTCGTCTTCCGCCAGGGAGGCCAGGGCGGCGAAAAACCGGTCGGCGGGGTAAATCCTCCCCTGGAAGCCCGGCATTTGTTCCAGGGTCTGGCTTGCCGCGTCGGCTCTTCGCGCCAGCAGCGCCAGAGGCGCTGCGGCCACCTTGAACTGCCGCAGGACGTGGTTGTTCGGTTCCAGCAGGTACACCATGAGCCCGTCGGATGCCTTCTCGAGATAGGTGCGGCTCCAGCGCCCCTCGTTTGCCAGGCGCAGCAGATCGAAGGGGGATATCATGTCGGCGGCCAGCCCCTGCGGAAGCTTCTGGTACAGCTCCCGGAAATGCTCGGCGGAAAGCATGGCGCCCTGGCCGGAGGTGAGCGAACCGACGATCTCGCTCAGGTTCCCGGCGTTGCGGGCCATGCGCTGGTAGGCTTCCCGGTCGCTCGCCAGCCGCTCGACGGCGGAACGGGCCGACCGGGTCTTGCGTCCCTTCTCCCAGATGGCGCCGGATTCCGGCCGATCGGAGTTGGTCGCCGCCAGGTAAACGCCGATGACGCGCTCGACCCAGTGCAGCTGCAGTTCGGCAACGATCATGGCCGCCAGCACGGCCCCCAGCAAGAGGCCGGGCAGCGCCAATGTGCGCGCCGCCCAATCGCGCAGGTCTTTGGGTTCCGTCAATTCCTCCATGGGGACGTATGGTACCAGCAAACCGCCGCCTCTGGCAAGTTCACCGGACCACCGGTATCGCCCCGGTCGGCCCCGCCGTCTACCCCGCAGGAATTGACAGACCGTATGCTCTCCGGCAGAATCGACGGGGTCGCCTCCCGCGCAGGTTAGGACGTGCGGCGCCATGCTATCGGTCAGGACGTGCAGGCTCTGGGGGATAGGCTTTCAGCCTCGATTTTCGCGGCTGGAAAGCCGCTCCCACTGAGTTTCAAAAAAGCAACTTTATTTAGAAGGGCCCTACGAGGTTGCCGCCGTGTCGTGTACCCGTCACTGCCGCGGTCTTGCGATCATTCTTCTGTCTGCTCTGCTATGCCCGCTTGCGTCGGTCGCCGGCGCAGAGGTGTCCGTGTTCGACCGGGTCGGCACGGTTGGAACGACGGTGACCCTTGTCGTGCGGACGACCGACTTCTTCCTGGCCGACGGCGGCCGGCAGGTGAACCTTTCCCTGGACGGCGAACGCCTGGGGACCATCCTGACGGGCGGCGACGGCTACGGCTATTTTCGGCTCGCGCCGCGCCGGGCCGGTCTCTTGATGGTTTCCGCCCGGTCCGGTGAGACGGAAGCCTCGGGCTGGCTGCTGGTGATGGAGAAGACCGACCGCGCCGTGCTGGTGGAAGTGGAAACCGTGATAAAGGAAAATTATTTGCGGCCCGACGCACGCGAAGCCTGCCGGATGGCCTTCGAATCCTTGCGCCGGCGCTACCGTCTGATTTTTATCTACCGCTTCATGGGCGCCGATTTTTCGCGAAACCGTCTGGCAAAGGAGGGGCTGGCGCTTTCCGTGGTGATTCCATGGAAGGGGGCGACGACGCTGGAGAGCCTGCGGGGGAAAGAGGTTCAGGTCCACGCCGTCATCGGCTCAGCCGAGACGGTCACTGCCGCCGGAGCGCAGGTTCCATTCCGGATCAGTTTCGAAAAGGCCAGGGGGGCCACCACCGTCTCCGAGTGGAGCGACATCGAAAAAATGTTGGAATGATCGGGTCGGGAAGGCAGCGCCTTTCTCTTTTATTCCTCCGGCAAGTTGAGATACCAAATCCCGGCATCTCACAAACAGACGAAGCCGCTTGTCCGAACGCGTGTTGGCATTTTTACTTGCCGGAGGAATAACTCATTTGTATTTCCAGATGGAGCCGTCCGCGGCCGCGACGTAGAGCGACCCGTCGCGGCCGACGGCGGCCGAAGACAGGCCGTTGCCGACAAACGACGTGTTGTGGCTGCGAATCTTGAAATCGTGGGACACGGTGAGCATCTCGTGCGCCGGCAGGTAGACGCACTCGGCGGTCACCGCGGGCGAGGCGAGGCTGGGACCCGGGATTCTCAACCGTTGGGGAGCCCCTGCCTGCAGGACGGCCGAGCCGTTCCCCGCCTGCACCGCATGCAGATGCTCTTTCGATGCGGCAAAGACGACGCCTCCCGCCGAAACGGAAGGAGTGGACAGAATGGGCTCGCCGGCGTCGTACTCCCACATTCGGACGCCCGTTTCCGCATCGTACGCCAGGAGTTTTCCGTCCCGGCGCCCGAACACCACGAGGTTGTTGGCGAGGATGACCGGAGACGCGTGGACGGTGCCGGGGTGCGCATCGTCCCAAAGGCGGGAGAGATCGCGCCCGTCCCACTCAAAGACTCCCACGCGACACAGGTTGTCCGCCACGGCGATCAGCAGTCTGGAGCGGTTGGGTTTTGCCGCCGGGGAGGGATCGAGAACCACCCCGGCCGGGTCGGCCCCGGGCGTCGACGGCCATGCCGACAGCAGTTGCCAGGTCTTGAGCATGCGGGCATGGGATGTGCCGGTGTCAAGGCAATCGCCGAGGCGGCGGCGGCTCATCAACTCCGCCCCGGCGCCGGCATCGCGCACCACCGCCAACTCGGAGCGCAGGCCGCCGGGGTCGCCGGTCAGAAATTGTACCAGCGCCAGGGGTTGGTCGGCGAAGGTGAAGGCCTTGGGTGAGCCCAGGGAAACGCCGCCGTCGGGCAACGCGAAGGACCAGCGCCGGTTCCCCAACCCATCCACCTTGTGAAGCGAACTCTGCAGGCGCCCGCCGGCAAACTCGGTGGTGGTGAGGACCAGGATGCCGCCGTCATCGCCGACCGTCGGTGAAGAGACAATGTGGCTCCGGCCTTCGTCGGCCCCGAGGTACCGCCGCCAGCGCACGTCACCGCTGGCGGCATCCACGGCGACCAGGCGGGCGTTCGCGGTTCCGGCGTAAACCAGTTCGGCGCCCACAGGGTCTCTGCCCACCACCGGCGATGAACCGGCAATGGCGAGAGGCTCGGATTTCCAGGCGGGTGAAACGGCATAGCCGCTCTTGACGTTGAGAAACCCTTGACCGGAAAGATCGCCCTGAAAATGTCGCCAACCGGTAAGGGTCTGCGCACAACCTGCGACCGACAGGACCAGTCCCGCTGCGGCCCAAAGAATCGAACGGCGGCTCATGGCGCCTCTTTTTCGCATGGAGGTTGAAGGTTCGACGCCGGCGGAGCTGCTGCCGGATGCTAAAAGACCGATAGGGCACATTAGGCCCCCCGGCAGTAGCTGTCAACAACCATGCGAACGGCGATCGCGGAGATGCCCATCATGTCTGAATGGAGCGTGGCATCCTCCGCTCCATTCAGCTTCAGTCGACCTCCCCCAGTTCGGCCTTCAGGTCTTCGCGAACATCTTCTCCCAGGGATTTGATGTCCGGAAAGAGGCTGGAAAGGACGGATTTGGCCTTTTCCACGTGGGAGACGGCCTGATCGAGCTTGCCGCCCTCGGCCCGGGTCAACTGAACCCGCCCCCGGATGTCGTCGATATCATCCCTGAGGACATCGCACTCGTTGATTACGTTTAAAAGCTCCTCGGCTTGCATGAATTTTCCCCTTCTATGCGGTGATCGCATTACTCCTACCACCGGAGCCCCGCCGGCGTCCAATGAACCGCCGAAAAACGCGAGCGTTCCGGTTCTCTTGGGATATCGGCAATTTGGTGATGGCACTTTAGCGGCGAGCGCAACGGCGAGGGGGGGGAGCCGCCAGGTCGGTTTGCCGCTGCTGCACCGACGCGGGCAGCCGCAGGAGTCAAATTGCTTTTGATCCGGTTTTATGGTTAGGATGCCCGAATGACGGCGAACTTCACCCGGCGAGATTTCAAGGACCTGGCGGCGCATCTGGCTGCGGTGGCGGAGGGCGATGTCGCCGCCGGCAGATTGCTGGCGCCCTATGCCTCGTATCGCATCGGAGGCCCGACCGCCATCTGGGCGGCCCCGCGGTCGGCGCGGGGCGTGCAGCGCGTCCTGGAGGCCGTCCATGCCGCCGGCGCGCCCCTCTTCGTGCTCGGCCGGGGCTCCAACCTGCTCATCTCCGACCACGGCTGGCCCGGCGTCACCCTCTACATCGGCGAGAATTTGAGCGGCGTGCACTTCTCCGGCGAGCAGGCCGAGGCCGGGGCGGGATGTCTGCTGATGGACCTGGTCCACGCCGCCGTGGAGCGCGGACTGGGCGGCATGGAGCTCTTGGCGGGGATCCCCGGCGGCGTCGGCGGCGCCCTGCGCATGAACGCCGGGGCCTTCGGCCGGGAGATCGAGTCGCTGACGCTGGAGGTGGCCGGGTTCAGGGACGATGGCGGCCCGTTCCGGGCGGCCCGGGAGGATCTCACCTTCGGCTACCGCCGCGCGCCGGAGCTGAACCGGGTGGTCATCACGTCCGCCCGCTTCCGCTTTCAGCCGGATGCCCCGGAGGCGCTCAGGGCCCGCGCCGAGGAAATCCTGGCCCTGCGGGCCCGCAAGCAACCCCTCGAGCACCCCTCTTGCGGCAGCGTCTTCAAGCGCCCCCCCGGATATTACGCCGGCGCCCTCATCGAGGAGGCCGGGCTGAAGGGCGAACGCAGCGGCGGGGCGCAGGTCAGCACTAAACATGCCGGCTTCATCCTGAACATCGCCGGCGCCACCGCAGCCGACGTCTACCGCCTGATCCGCCGTATCGAGGAACGCGTGTTCGATCGCTTCGGTGTGCGGCTCGAACGCGAAGTATTATTGGTGGGGGATTTCAGCGACTAAATGCATTCCCCGACAAGCCACGCGGAGGCGGATGCGCCCCTTCCGCCCGACATGCGACGGTTGACCCGCTTTTTCCTTCCCCTTGCGGTGCAGGCGGCCTCCCAGTCGCTGTGCTATCCGCTGGTGGCCATGGTGGCCACCCGGGGACCCGGCGGGCCCCTGGACCTGGCGGGGCTGGCCCAGTCCAACACCGTCCTGTTCTTCCTGGGGATGTTCGCGATCAGCCTGGTCCCGACCGGCATGGTCTTCGCCCGCACCCGGGAAGGCTACCGCCAATTCTATCGGTTGAGCCTCGGCGCCGGCGTCTGCGCCACCGTCCTGCAAGCGCTTCTCTGCCTGCCGGGAGTGTCGCATCTGCTCTTCGGGCAACTGATCGGACTGCCGCCTTCGATCGAATCACCGGCCCAGATCAGCCTGCTGGCCAGCATCCCCCTGCAACTCCTCTTTTTCTCGCGGATTCCCTATTTCGTGGTCATGTACATCGGCCAGGCAACCGGCATCGCCAGCCTGGCCACCATCGGCCGCGTGACCTTGACGGCCGTGCTCTCTCCGCTGTTCTGCATGGTCGACCTGGTGGGACCGGTGTGGGCCGTGGTGGCGCTGACCCTGCCCGTGGGCCTTGAGTCGATCGTGTCGTGGGCGTTCGCGCGGCCCTTCCTGAAGAACCAGCCCACCGCGCAGGGCGAACCTCCACGGCTGCGGGACATCCTCGGGTTCACCTTGCCGCTTACCGGCGGCGGCTATTTCCTTTCCCTGGCGACCGTCCTCCTGACGGCGATCATGGCACGGGCGCCCGACCCGGAACGCATGATTCCGGTGTATTACCTGGCCCTCGGCCTTGCCAGCCCGGTGGCATTCGGGGCCACGCGAATTCAGACGATCGTGCTCGCGTTCCCGCCGGCCGACCGGTTTCAGCGCCAGACGCTGCGTTTTGCCGTAGCCGCCGGGTGCTTCCTCGGGCTTCTGCCGCTGTTCTTCATTCTGCCGGGGCTTGACCAGCTCTACTACGTAAGCCTTCAGAACCTGAACCCCGCCGACCTGCACTGGGTGCGTCAAACCGCAGTCGCCCTGACGCTGCTTCCCCTGGCCGTGGCCCTGAGGGCCCAAAGCGAGGGGCTTGCGACCTGGCTTAAAAAGCCCTCCATCGTTCTCCTCGGCCACGGCGTTTTCCTGATCACCGCAGCCGCGGCGGGAGCCGCCGCCCTGGGCCTGGGGGTGACCGGTTGCCTCATCGGCGCCGCCAGCCTGCCCCTGGGAAGCCTGGCGTCATCAGCCACCATGCGCCTGGCCATGCGAAAGTCAGCCGTCAAAAGGGACTGACCGGAATCAATCCTCCTCCCACTTGATGCATTCCACCGGGCAGGAGCTCATGGCCTCCTCGATGCAGTCCTCCGGCCCTCCTTCCTCCTTGGCCACCTCGGCCTTCTCCGAGGCATCGTTGAAAGTGAACACATCCGGGCACAGCTCGACACAGGTCTGGCAGCCCACGCACTCCTCCGCATCAATCACCACACGTTTAGCCATGTCATTACCTCCTGTAGAATTAGGATCCGGCGGGTCGGCGCCGGCTCATGGGCGGCCCCCCGCCCTGTTGCCGTTTCATCCCCGTTCTGCTACGGTACCTGAACCCAAGCGGCAGACCGCCCGCCGCTGCACCCGCATGAAGGAGAAAAACAATGACCGAAGCGCCCGAAGATGAAAATACCGAAGACGCGTATGAATTCAAACTGGATCGCTCGAACCTTTACCAGGAAGAAACGTTCTCGGATTTGAAGGCCGGCACCGTCAAGCGTTTCACCCCGGTAAAACCCGACGGAACACCGGACAAGTCACGCAAGACCATTTTCGCCGGCCAAGCCAATCTGTACACGCCCCACGGCCCCCTGCCCATTCAAAATGTTATCCAGGCGAAGGATCTCTCCCAGGCCTTCAAACGATTCCCCGAGGCCATGGAAGAGGCCATGACCCGCCTCGTTGAAGAAGCAAACAAAATGAAAGATCAGAAGCAATCGCCCCTGATTCAGACACCGGAATCCCGCATCATCGTTCCTTGAATTGCGTCGGGGGCTGAAGCGCCCGACGCAATTCAAAATTAAGGGCTTCCGGAAAAGGACTGGAAGCCGTAGTTCAGCCGCAATGCACGCTATCACGCGGCTTCGCCGGGGGCCGCCACCGGGTTGAGAGGGCTGCCGGGCGGGTAGGCCCGGGCGGCCAGTTCCCGGTCGAGCATCAGCAGGCCGGACTTGTCGCTGCCCACCATGCCGAGCTGCTCGGCGATCTTGCTCGCGTTCGCCTCTTCCTCGATCTGCTCGTTCGCAAACCACGCCAGCAGCGGCTCGGAGGCATATTCTTTTTCCTGACGCGCAATCGTCGTCAACGCGTTGATCTTGCTGCTGATGAACTGCTCGTGCCGGTAGGCATCCTGGAACGCCTCGAGGGGTGACTTCCAGCCGGTCTTGAGCTGCTTGAGGTCTTTCAGAACGACCTTGCCACCGCGGCCGATCACGTGGTTGAAGAATTTCATGGCGTGCATCATCTCCTCGTGGGCCTGAACCCTCATATAGTGGCCCATGCCGTCCAACGACTTCGAGTGGAAGTAACTCGCCATGGAAAGGTAGATGTAATACGATTCGAGTTCGTTCTTGATCTGATCGTTGATCGCGTCGCTCAGCTTCTTGCCGATCATCTGCCGTCTCCTTTTTTGGGTGGGTTTCAAATCACGGTTGTCGTTTTTACAAGGGCCAATGGTTAGCATCCCGGCCGCGGTTGTCAAATACCGATATCCCCTTGACTCAAAAAGACTTTTTCGCCTAAACTACGTCTATCTCAGCCCCCGGGGTTCACGCGCGGACCATACCGGCGCAAGACAGGCGACATGACCGAACAGCTCAGTTTATTCCAGACTTCTGATACGCGCCCTGCGGAAGGCCCGGGTGCGGCGGATCTCGTCCTCCAGGAAGCGGACGGCAGCGCGCTCGACGAGCTCTTCCGGCTGAGCCGCCGCTGGGGCCGGAACTGCGACTATCTCGAACTTCTCGAGTTCATCGCCCGCTTCCCGGCCTATTCCCCGCTGAACTGCTTTCTCATCCATCTCCAGGACCCGGCCGCTACGCAGGTGGCCACGGCTCGAATGTGGTTGCGAAAATGCCAGCGGCGCATAAAGGCCGGGGCGCGTCCCATCGCCATCCTGGCGCCGATGTCGCCGGTGCTCTTCGTCTTCGACGTCCGGGACACCGAAGGCCCTGCCCTGTTGACAGGGCCCTTCAAGGCCGCCGCCGACCGCCGGCCGGTGAAACCATACGAAGCCACGCTGCACAACTGCGGCATCCAGCACATCGCCGTGCGCGAAGTTGCGGCATCCAGCATTCCAGCCGAAGGCACCGTCCGCGTCACGCCCGCGATACGGAAAAAGCACCCCGAGCTGAGCCTGGAGCCGAACACGCGCTACCTCGTTCTGATCGAGACCGGTTTAAGCCTGGAAGAGAAATACGCCGCGTTGGTCCTGGAACTCGGGCACCTGTTCTGCGGGCACCTGGGGATCGACGGCGATGCGTGGTGGGCCGATCGCAAGAACCTGAATCTCGAGCGCATCGACATCGAGGCCGCTTCGGCCGCCCATCTCGTCTGCCGCCGCCGGGGGCTTGCCCAGGCCGGC
>Ga0209450_10000518_pt1 | contig 19703 bp, 24 predicted proteins | sample FrelakmetLWP11LW_FD_187149 | JGI IMG/M metagenome (GOLD analysis project Ga0209450, IMG submission 187149) | Freshwater lake sediment microbial communities from the University of Notre Dame, USA, for methane emissions studies - LWP11 LW (SPAdes)... | ecosystem: Environmental > Aquatic >...
CCTTCTGGCATAGCCAGCATTCGAGTGTCAACCAAAAAATACACCCGTTAGGATTTTCGCAAACTGTTCAGAATACTAAAAGTTATTTTTGCTGTAGCACGAGCATCCTCTAAGGCATCGTGAGCATATAACAGTTCAATTTTCATATTTTTTGCTATTGTTTCCAGTTTGTAATCTTCCGGCTCTATGTTACGCATTGCAAAGTATAGCATTGCAAATTGCATCGTGTCCCATATACGCATATCCATCGGCAAGAAAATATTCACAAATCTACACACATTCAGAATGAATGGGTGATCAAACTTCGCCGCATTGTAGCCACAACCTTGCACGACGTAATAACTTTTCCCGGATTTGGCTATACGTTTTTGATCCGTGAATCGGCCGACCCATCCAGCAAACTTTTGCAAGGCCATGGCTTTATGAAAGCCTTCAAGGCCCCATATTTCCGGGTCGTAACAGTTATTAAAACCCGATTCTTTCATAATATTTAAAGACACTACACCCTTTTCAGAGGGTAAAAGCTTGACTTCAAAGCTAGAAATCTCCTTTCCTGTAATACTATCCATACAAATAGCTCCTATTTGTATGATTTCATCTTTGGAAACGTCTACACCTGTCGTTTCAAGGTCAAAAACTACTACGTTCATTTATCTTCCCTCAATTTTGGCGCACGATTCGAGGCCCAGTATTTCCGCAAAATCGTCGTAGTGGGGCGAAGGCCCTATGCGAGCGAATCCGGCGTTGTTTGCGTGGGCTCGAGCAAGGCGCATGCGCGCTGGCCACGTGCCGAATTTGCGGCCGTGGACGTACCACTCGAGGCCCTTGGTTCCCATGTCCTTCACGTCACTATACAATAGCAGGTCTGCATTACCTGGAAAGAAATTCTTGGAGTCGCCCTTGAGAGTGAAGGTGCGCTCCTTGTCTGAATGGCAAATCCAAATTGAATGAATCGGCCATTTTTTGATGGTTGTCATGAGATGCACAAAGAAGCTCGTAAACTTGCCCCAATGCTCCCACTCGAGCTTGCTAACCTTGAACTCTTTCTTTATCTCGTCTTCAAATAGAAGCTGCGTTATCGTTAGATTGTCCAAAACAATCGTCTTGCACGCTACCTCGCCACTCTCAATGGCTTTGCCGAGTGCTTCGAGCTGCACTTTTAGATCGTCCATGCTCTTGAAGAAGACCACCGGCAGGTTGAAATCGGCCAAGGTCCGCATCTCTCCCCGGGCGATGGTAGGCACCAGAAACACCGGATAGGGCCACGTTCCCGCGAAGTGCGTCTTGCCGGCGCCGTTCTCACCGTACAATAGAACGTTGTACGTTGCATCTGATAGCAGATCCGACGTGCTAGACAATCGCAAATTACCCATTAAAATTCGCCTCGATCCTTCTTCCGCAAGCCGTCCATCGAGTCTCTAAGACACATGCCCATGTACTCGCACGTCCGGTTCCACATGGCGCAATTGTGCATGCGTTGCGGCCACTTGTTGAAGTGAGAGCACTCCTCCAGTTCCCAGGAAATTTTCTTCATGGATTTCTCCCAGGCTTTGAGCATCTCATCAGGAATTACTACTTCTTCTTGGTAAATCATGACTTCGCGCTCATGCTTTACGATCTGGTCAACCATGAACGCTCGCAAGTCGCCACGATCACACTTCTTCCAGAGCCAGACCTGCCCCAAAAATTGGGGGTTCAGCTTGTAGCTGTCGAGCAGCACAGTAGACCTTTTCGCCGCGGTCTTGTGCTCGCAGATGGTCGGCCGGCCCTGGACCTGAATGACCGCATCGAGCCGCGCCGAGTAGTGGAAGGGCTTCTTCACTTCGAGGGCGAGCTCGACGTGTAGAATGTCGGGCGCCGTTATTTTGAGCACACCCTTCGGACCCCAAAAGCGCGCCCATGCCGATAACAATCGACGCGCCTCGTTGGCGGTCACAGGCGCCACGGTAGCCGCCTGGTCGATGACATACCAAAGTGAGGCCCAAAAGGCCTCGTCGCCATCCTGCCACGCGAGCAGAGCTTGAGCAATAGCCTCGTGCACCAGTCCGCCGAGCTCAAGCGCTGGAAAGAGCTCGACCGTGGTCAACCGCTTCACGTGCTGGTAGTAATATCTTCTCGGGCAGCGAACGAACTCGGCCCACTTGGAGTTTCCCATGGGCGAAGGCCCACCGGCCAAATCTTCTTTTCGAAAGGCAGTCTGCCAGCTCGGCTCTTGCGCGAGCAGTCCGCCCTTTACGTCCACATTTGAAAAGTCAACTCCAAATTTCATTAGCGTATCCAGTGCAAGTGAGTCGTTCCCTTGTGTTGAGAGAGCGCTAATGTATAAGTATTTCCACAGTTTTCGCATTCAAAATAAATTACTAAACCGTTTCGACGAGCACTCGGATTCCCCGTTAAATTGTCATCGGTGATAACACTGTCAAGCGTCACATGAACAGCTAGCCCCTGTACTGAATCTTCTTGAATGCGGTTATAAATTATAACATCTTTATGGTGCAAATACTCATTATTGCAGTAAGGGCAACAAACTACATCATTATCTGAATATTTGACATGATTTTTAGGATCGTTTTGAATAGTGTCCATTTATGCCCTCGGCTCATTTCCTGTTGGCACAACTACTATGAGAGGCTTGTCTTTCTGCCCCTCGTGTGCATGCGTCCACGCAGCTTCTACGCCCATGCGAACGGTTGTGGCTATCAGGTCGCTGATTGCCTGCAACTGAACGTGGAGCTCTTCTCGCGTTTTGACGGTCTGCACAACGGCCGCAGCGGCAAAGCGCGCCGAGGCATATCCCAACGCGACCAAACCATGCAACGTCGGCATCTCGCCGCCGAAGGCTTTAATCAGTTCGGTTGTCGCGGTCATAGAGAACTGGTTTAACCCAATAGCCGAAGGAACACCGTTCTCGGGCGTTTTTGCCATTAAGTCTCTAGTGGCCTCGGCCACCACTTGCTTTGTGCTCTTCACTGCATTTCCCTTTCTCTGTTAAATGCGATGTAAACGAACCGACCGATTTTCTTTCGGCACTCTTTACAACAATCCGACAAATCCGCCAATGACCTTCCAATATTTATCGTGGTCGATCCATACCATCGGGCGAAAGCGATGCACTCCGCTGCGCTCAGGGGGCTATCGAGCTTTCCGCCTCGTGCCATGATCTCGTCCTCGAGTTCCTTGTGCCGTGCATAAATACTTGAAATGTCTATTACTTGCTGCAACAGATACTTGCGGATATCTCTTCCCCTGCGAAGACTTGCCACGAGACGATGGACTTCGCAATGCTCCCGGCACAGATGCCGAGTACACATGATTCGAGGATCGACCATCCACATGCGTATCATGTTGGCGTCACCGTTATATCTGGATCTTCGCTCAATAACATAAGTGTGAGCTCTTCGACAACCTTCTCGTGCATCTTGTCCGCTTCTAAGTCAGTCTCGCGCTCACATTCTTGGAGCTTCCAAGGGCTCTTGAATTGTATATGCTTTAAAATATCCGCTTCCCAGTAAGGTTCTTCCCAAAGAGCTCTAAAAGCGGCTGTTTCATAATAACGATCTGGACCAATTTTATGTGGATCGTGCCGATCTGCTGGATTCATTTGGTTTCCAACAGTAGAAACCACTAAACGCTTTTCGCCATACTCCAACAATGTGTTTCGTCTAAAACAGCATTTTGAAGCTTCGCAGTAATGTGCTCCCCAACCTCGCTCAGTTCTTACAACTAGGCCAGGGCGATGGATTTTGTTGTCGGGCTTAGTATCACCTTCGAAGAAGTATTTAGGCATCTTCTTTCCCTTCGATCATGGACGTTCCCGGCACTTTGCCCGTCAACGCAACGAATCTCACGTACTTGTCGAGTTCTGCCTGTTTTGCGTTGAACGCAACGGCAATGAAGCCCATATTGAACACAACAGTTATGAGAAAGGACACTGCTGGCCACCCAAATGAGCCGAGGCTATATACGGTATAGAAAGCAAGACCGCCTAAGATAGCTTCCATTATCAAAAAAGCTAGGAATTTCTTGCTCTTATGCCAAACCTTCTCGATCACATTTTGGGGCATGGGTCTCTCCTATCTCACTCTGAGATGTACTCGATCTTCTACCAGTCGAGCAAACTGTATATCAGAATCTCCCGCCTTCAAAGCAGCTAAGAGATCCTTCTTGTTCACTGAAACATCAATACGTAAAAAACGTGGTAAGTTTTTAAGGTCTAGCATTACACGCTCCTTTTCAGGTTCCTCAACACCCACAACGATGTAAGACCCTTCTTGCAAGTAATGCTCAATGAACTTTTCCTCGTTTTCCACGACGGCGCTTGGCGGATTATTTTGAATCGCGGCCGTGAAGTTCAACGTCTTAAGCTTGTCCACTTTGGCCGTGGTCATTGCCCATAGGACGTAGTCTTCTAAGCGAGCTGCTTGATTTTTCAGCACCTTTGCCCGGTCCGCAAAGGTCTTTGCTCGTTCGGCCCAGACCCCTGCTTGCGCCTCGGCTTCTCGAGCGACCCATAGACATCGGTCGATCTTGTCGGTGAGCTGCGACTCGCACGCGGTGAGCTCTTCTTCGAGCTCGGGTGTGACCTCGCCTTCGAGGTCATCTATGGAGTGAAGTACCTTGCGGAGATCATCAATGATCTCGGTGAGGGTTCGCTTCTTCGGCTTCAGTTCATCTGGGATTTGTACGGCTTCCATGACTACTCTCCTCGGTGTTGCTTATTTATCTTAGCTTCGACCATTGCCATGTGTCGAGAACTATACGCAGGACACTGGAAACCTCCAAGTCCTTTGAAGTCACAAATAACTAAAGGGCTCATAGTACACTTCCCAGTGCTGGAAATATACTTATAGCAAATAAAATCATCATCAACACAATTCTGACCGCAAGCATTACACATTTTTATTCTCTTCTATATGTAATTCGGCCAGTTCGTTGACTGTTACCTCTTTCAAGGCTAGCATGCCGCTATTTGAATCTGTAACAAGTCGATGGATACTAAATTCTATATTATTGTTGAAAGGAAAGTTATCTAACAAATCCATTCCTGCAAATAGGACGGATTTGTGATCTTCTTCGAAGAAGAACTTCGAATCATCCTCGTCCACGATGTGTCGTACTGCCGATTCGATAGCAATAACGTCTGATGAATCGTCCATAAGAATGTTAAACATTCTCTTATAGGACTTTTTCACCAGTATTCGGACAACTTTCTTCATAGTCTGACCCCATTAACATACGTTTCGCGGCCGTGGCAACAATTTCTTGCTCGGTCAAGTACGAATTTTCGGAATCAAGCAAAAGGCGCATCTGAGCCAGAGATCCATCTTCGCCGAGGGCTCCCTCGGATTCCACTTGCTTCTCTGCAAGGGACAACGCCATGGCCTCATCCACGGTCCCAGGGACCACATAGTAGTCCGTCCACAGTTCAGGATAGAGTGAGCCAAAGCGATGGTGACGCTTTTCTGCTTGGATGAGATTCAACGGTGTCCAGTCGAGGTCCACGAACTGGGCAGCTCGAGCGTTCGACAACGAGATGCCCGTGGACGCGGCGGCGACCGACGCTATCAGAGCTCGGGGCTCGCGCAGCTTGTCCGCTGAGCCCCACTCCTCGAGGATACGGGTGCGCTTGGCCGTGGGGGCGTCGCCGGTCATGACATCGACCGGGATGCCAAAGGCTTTGATGCGCTCTTCGAGAATCTTGGCGGTCTCACGGAACCACACCCACCATACCACGCGATGGTGAGTGATCTGAATATGCCCGACCGGAACGGCCCAAGCTTTTTCGGTCGAAATGTGTTGACGCAGTTCGTTGATAATGGTAAGGTGCGCGCCGCTTGGGGCAGACACACCTTTCAATATTTCCAACAGGGTCGGGAACTTTCGAGCAACGCGAAGCTCATGGACGGCGCGATGGTGCGCTGGAACCGGGATGTTCATTTGCTCGCGAGTCCGTTTGAACACGACCTCGGTCAACCTCGCAGCGAGCTCATCCACATTTGTTCGGCCTGTATCAACCATGCCCCCATAAGGACTCGGCCCTGCGCCGCAGTAGCGAACTCGAAACTCGTTGCGTCCGCCAAAAGCTCGTCCGCAAGCTGCATCGAGCAACCCCCACAAACTTACTAGGCGATTCCGCATGGGTGTAGCCGTGATCAAGATGGTCCTGTCTCGCGGAATACCTCGGAAGGCCTGCGACCACGTCACGTACTTGTTGCTCACCGTGTGCGCCTCGTCGCACAGCACCGCGCCCATGCGGTGTCGCGTGAAGTAACCTGCTAACCGGTCGGCCTGGGAATAGGGCAGGATGTAACAGTCAGTCTTGCCGGCCTTGAGTGAGGCCTTGAGATCCTCGGCGTTGACGCAGACATGGAAGGTCCATCCGAGCCGGCGACACTCGGTGCGCCACACGTCGATGACACTCACTGGCACACCCACGACAATGGGAAGGTCTACCGCGGCCGTGGCCGTTGCGGTCTTCCCGCCGCCGAGGTCCAGGGCCAAAATAGCTCCGTGGCGTTGGCGTAACCAGGCCACGGCTTCGAGCTGGAAGGGACGCAACCACTCTCGAGATGCTAATGGAATAGCGTGGTGGTCGTCGAGTTGCGCCCCCATGGGGGTAAGCCCGGACAACACGGGCAGGTGGCTCCTGTGAACGTCGACCTTCAAGGACTCGGGATGAGGAGAAACTCCCATGACCTTTATCCCAGGAATATTGGATAGACCCCTAGCGGTGCTAGCATAACGCTTGATTTCTTCGGTGTCAAGAGCCCACCAGTCGTTTCCGATCAATTTCATGCTCGCACCTCCACTAAATGACTTCCAGTTTCAAGGGGTTCCCTGTTTTAATGGAGCTAGAAACATATGTCAACCAAAAAACTCCCTTGCGCCTCGAGGGGCGGCCGTGCTACCCAGACGCATGCGGAAAAAACTAGGCTCTCCTATCCCAAAATGGGCCATAAGTCAACAAGATATTGCTGACGTGGACCTACCTATCGGTTTTCTAAGGGATTTTATTGATTACGTTGAGTTATGTACTGATGCTCCTAGAGTTTTTGCGCTTGGAACAGGGTTAGGTATATTAGCCGTTGCGTGTGGCCGATGCAACGTTGTCGTTAAAAGTTCCGATCCTAATTTGGAGTCTATTTTGCCTATTCGCTTATGGCAAGCTTTACTTGGAAAGTCGGGACAAAGAAAATCTAAGGTTATGGATTTAGGTGTAGGATTATTGCAGCGAACAAATCACAGCTTTTTATTGCCAGATGATGGTTCAGTGGAAGCTTGGCACGATGAGATGGTCGAGCAACCCATATCTTTAATGTATCAAGAAGAGCTGTCAGGGTTATTTGATGCCCAACAGAGGTCGTATAGTCTTGGATTGCAATCTTGGATGTTAAAATTATGGTCTGGAACAGATAAAGATAGAAAAACCAAAGGTGGCGGTATTAAATCCATAGTAAAGCCTAGATTAAATATTCTTGGAGCTATACCGCCAGATATATTTTTGAAGAAAACTAAATCAGCCGATTGGCGAAGTGGGTTTTTACCGCGATTTTTATATTGGGGAGGTGCTAGAGAAGAGTGGTCAGATAATTGTTACAGTGCTCCTAAACAAGAACTGTTCTTATCAGAACAGTTAAAACATGTTCATTTTAATAGTGACGGTGATGTAGTAATACCTAATAGGGTCGGTAGAATATTATCTGAGTGGTTTTATGAAACGATAGAATTAAAAAGTGATGTGTATCTTGAAGATACTTATGCAGGGTTATTAAGGTTTCAAGAAATGGGTTATGTCATAGCGGCTTTAGTAGCAATGTCTCGATCAATGATGGTTGTTAGTAAAATAGCTTCGAAAAGACTCATTGTGTTAGAGAGTGATATGCTCACAACAATTAAAATTCTTAACTTATGTAAGAAGACGATTGAATCAATATCCAGCAGGGCGAATATCGACGCTGTATCGGCTGTTGAAGAATCTATAGTAGAGCTCTTAAACATGAATCCAAACGGTTTAACTACAAAAGAGGTGTCCACACGACTACATCTCTCGGTTAAAGAAGTCTCAGCTCAACTAAAGTCCCTCGCAACAAATCAAATAATAACACTAACTTCGCGTCCTGGCCTAGGTAGGGGGCGCCCATTCAATGTATACAAACCTAATGAATATCCATCGTGAGTGAATTAATTAATTAATTTTTTAATTAAACCATTTAATAATCCCAAAATTTTGAATTATCTTAGATAGTTACCTATTTAATGAATTATTTTAGCGTTTTGGGGGGTCTCTCTCTCTCTCTCTCTTTTTCTCTCTTTTAGAAAACCCTGTTGGGTATGTCCTCTGACGCTCATTATACAGGGAACCAAATTGAACAGCTTCTCTAAGAAGTTCTCCCACACTTCCACGCTCATTCCCACCCTTGTTCCTGTTCTTGCCCTCTTGAAAGCGGTCCATCACTTAGTTCGGGCTCCAGTACACGTGCAGCAAGCTGTAAACATAATAAACATTCCCCTTGCGAGAGGATCAGCGCGTGTGAAGATCGCAAATTCTAATTAAGAAAATAAAAAATTAATTATATAATCATATGTAAGAGCTTGAGATTGCTAGGGTTATTTGATTCTGATTTGACTCTCGCAGACTGTTTTTAATTCTACAAAGCTGAAATTGCTCAGCTTTTGGGCGTATATCGTTATGTGATTTTTATGTGTTTTTATGGGGTCATTATTAAGGTAGACTTTTGTCAATAGATCAACACGCGACGTTCAAACTGTTGTTACAACGTTGAGACGACACCCGTCTTCGCTTCATACGACGTCGTCTCTTCGCTTCAGACGGCGGGTGTCTTCGCTTCAGACAACAGCTGTCTCTAAATTGAATGTGGCTCTTGGAGCATCAAAATCGAATTGTATTTATCGTTAGCCGTAGGTGTTCTTGGACAACTAACCGAGCAAGAGACGTTGTGAGGGACAAGAAGAAAAGTTGACCCCCAACGCTTTTTTGTTTGACACCGCCAGAAGCTTTGGTAAGCTGCTGGGCAATGAACACAGCAACGCATGATCTCTGCTTGTTCTGGGTGCCCAACAGGGTAGCTCCGACCCCGCGTAGTTCCTCGGTAAACACTGAGAATCCTGACGACATTTGCGCCTATCAGGACGAGGTCACAGCCCTCGAAACCCTTCGCGAAAAGCTGAGCGCGGTAGCTCAAAAGGCTACCGGGACCATCCACGAGCTTCCCCAAATTGACGGCGCTCCCAAGCTCATCGAGAAGCCCTGGGCTACCGTCGAGGCAGGGCAGCGCTATGTGGCTTGGAACCTGTTTGCTGTTGACCCTATCAGCGGTCACGAGGTCCAGCTCTCAAAGCGCCTCGAGAACGTTGGCGGCGGGGTCATGTGGCTCGAATCGATCCGCTCAAATCGTGCCGTGACACAGGTTGTGCCACCTCAAGAGAACATCGAGCGGGGATATCGGTGCGAAACGTGCCGGCGATTCTCTTACGAGCAGGGGCAAAAGTGGCTCAACCAAGAGACGCACCGCTTCGAAAGCGCTAACGCGCAGATGTGGCGTGATGTCATGGAGCTCATAGCCGAAAAACAGGATGTTGAGGTTCCGAATTCTCTGGAAGACTTCGGCGCCTGTTTGGAAGATTCCAAATTGGTTGCAAAAGTATACCCTGGTTGTAATAAGTACAAAGCTCGTGTAGCCTGGGGAGTCGGACTATGTCCAACGGGAACGACTCTCGGAGCGGAGGAGGATGGCGAGTCTCACCTTGGGCGGTAACAACCGCCAGTGAGGCTCAAAACGTAGCAGGGCCAAAGATGATCGTCCCGGACTCCCAAGCGAATTCGATGCGTTTGGCGTCTGGAAGGCCCCACGGACTATGTAAACATTTCTCGTTATCCGATGGACAGGCGCTTGTTAATGAACATATGTTCTTTACTGAGCTCTTGAACGGAGGATTGTCGGACACTGCCTATTTACCAGAGTGGCTGGATAAAAAAGGCGGCTACGGGATTTGTACGCTCATTGGTTCGGATACGTTGATCCATGCTCTGCATCCGGGAACTTGTACGCTAAACCAAGCAAATGCTTGGGGAAAAGCTGAAGGCTTGCATGCTTGGCGTCGTGGCGACGGCGATATCGTCGTCTGCCCGTGCTGGCAAGAGAAATCCGCACAATCTGGCAAGGGTTCAAGGCGCCGATGATTCCACTTATCCCCTTCCAAGACCTGCTTGTGATAACCCTAATTGCCGTGGGATTCTCATTCGTTGTGACCGGTTCCACGATAGGATATCCCATCCGTTTCGTGGCCTATAAGGCCCTCGGCTGGATAGGCTCGAGCCCCATTTGGCTTGATAGCATTGCCCGTTGCCCCTACTGCCACGCATGGTGGCAGGGATTCGGGTGGGCCTGGTACACTGGCCATGGATTCTGGGAATCTCTTCAGGCGGCGTTCGTTGCGTGCGGCATCGCCGCCATAGTACAAGCTCAGTGGTCACTCGCGGCAGGGAAAGAAAACTACGTCAGGGAAGGGCGCAACAATGTCTAAAGTCAGCAAAGACGAGGTCTTGAAGGCCTTGGGTCAGGCCCAAGTGCAGGGTGTCAAAGAGGCCGTCAAAGAGCAGGCCAAGGAAATGGGCATGCTCAGCGGGATGATGCCTGGCAGGGCGAATCCCGTGGTCACAGGGGCCTTTGAGCAGGTCGCTCAGCAGGCAACGGCCGTGCGGCTCAACATCCAGCGGCGAGATCCAGTCTCGGGCAAGATGACCTACATTCGCGGGCCTGGTGAGATTGATGCGAATCTCATCGCCAGCAAAGGCCTTCCCGAGATCATCGACGACTGGTGCGGCGGCGGCGAGTACACCGTCGAGGTCATGGCGCCCGGGCAAGAGCGCCTCATGCAGAACTTCACGGTCGGCGGGGCTCCACAAGATCCTGGCTATCGAGCGAAGACTGCCGTTGCCGGGGGGGTTCCGGTCAATCAGGCCTATGACCCCTCGCATTACTTCGGCGTGCCGAGGCCGATGTATGCCTCTCCGCAGGACAACTCGAGCAATATGGCCGTCAAAATGATGGAAATCATGATGGCCAAGGAAATGATGAGTGCCAAGTTGGGCAGCGTATCCAACGCAGGTCAGGCCTCGTCCGAGGTCCAAGAGCTTCGCGCCGAGCTCGCTCGCATGCGAGATGACCAGAAGCGCACCGAAGAAGATCGCCGCCGCACCGATGAGATGGAACGCTTGCGGCGCGAAGCGGCCGAAGACCGGCGCAAGTCTGAAGAGCGCTTCGAGAAGCTGCTCTCCGAGATGCACAAGGACAAGACCCCGGCATGGGTGGGCTTGGCACAAGCGGCGATGCCAGCTCTTGCCGAAGTCTTCAAGGGCAAGGACGCCACTATGGGCCTGCTCTCCAACACGTTTGGGACCGTCTTGCAAGCGCAGCAAATGGCCTCGCAGCAACAGTCCGAGACCTTCAAGATGCTGCTGAACCGGCCCACGGCCACGGACGAAATCTCGAAGATGACCTCGGTCTTCGCACAGAGCCAGCTCACGAACCTGCAAACCATCAACCAGATCGTGAGCTCGGGCCTGCTCGACAAGGGCGGCGGACACCCGCTGGTCGAGCTTCTCTCGCAGATCATCGACCAGGGTGGGCAAGTGCTTCAGGCAGGTCTGTCAAACAAACAGGCCGCGGGCAACATCGCTGGTGTGGAACAGGAACCGGTTCCCGAGCTCCCGCCTCGAGCAAGCTCCGAGGTTCCTCAATTGCCCGCTCCCAAGGACTTCCAGAAGCAATACGATTTGAGCGCAGATCCGAGCTTCCGCGTAATCATCGAGCAGATCAAGGGCAACGGTGATCCACGAGAGATTGCCTTGCGGCTCTACCGTCACGGACAACCGCTCCGAGAGGACCAGGGACACCCGTTGGCGAAGTCTTGGTGTCGAGATCCCGAAAGCTACTCACGCCTCGTGCTCAGTCAGCTAGGCGTGTCTGATGCGCGCATTCAGCAGATCACAATGGCTTTGGTAGACCTCGCGCTGTGGGTCAAAGATGGTCGTGACCCAGAAGAATTCGCTAAGGTCGAGACGCGCCGTCGTCGACGCAAGAGGTTGATGCCTTCGGCGTCGCCCGAGATGCAAGCGACCCATGGATTCTCGTTCGTTGACTCTGGCGAGCTCGATGAGAGCGGCGAGGATGACGAGGAAGAGTTCTACGGGGACGAGGCCGATAGAAGCTCCGAAGATGATGCGCTCGACGGCGACGATTCCGCAATGCTCGATGACGAGCGGCAACAAGAGATGAGCTCGATCATTCCAGAAGAGGCTCGCGCCGCCGAGGCTTCTTCGGTTGCGGGGGCGTGATCCATGGCGGTCAACATCGACCGCGGACAGATTTCGGTGCGCTTGACGGACGACCAAGCACGCGCCCTCGAGCGGTATCGGGTAACGCTTCAGAAGAGAATCCGATGCCACGCGCCCGGGTGGTCATGCAGTTCGGCACATGCAATCCGCGATCTGATTTTGAGAGGATTGAAGACCGAAGGCCTCATTCCTGACGTTGTCGAACCCCCTGAATGATGGTTTCCACTAGTTAACGCTCAAATCCCCGCGATTGACTCCTGTCTACAACTGCCTAATATAATTGCGGTTTCATTGAACACACCAGAAAACCTAAGTATTCAAAAACACCCAGGATTTCGCTATTGACCACTAAATAGCTGGCAGTAGTCTGGCAGTGTATGAGTCTATCTGGCAGAAGGATTGTCGATGCGCAATTCGGGACGGCCGAAGTTCACGATGTCTATTCGCTCAACGACCGTTTATCCCTCATTAACGGTCAAGTTTTCAAAAGCCTGCGAGACCCTTCCATACGCGCCCTTGCGTTAGACCTCGTTCGAGGCACCCCGCAACATGGTAATGAATCCGAGCTAGCTGAACTGTCGCGAGTCTTCTGGTTCGTCAAGAAGAACGTTGAATACAGACAAGACCCACACCAGTACGATTTATACTCTACAGCTTCTAGGACCATCCAAGTTCATGCTGGGGATTGTGACGATCACTGCACGTTGATTGCTGCCTTAGTTGGAAATCTTGGATTTATCCCAGGGGCTAAAGTGATTTCACCGGACGGGGCTAACTGGCATATTTACGCGCTAACCTCGGTGTTTCCGCGTAACAACCCGCAAGCTCCCACGGCAAGATACTTAGCTCTCGACACCACACAACCACTGAGTCATCCAGGCTGGGAACCTCCCGCGAAGTTCCAACGCTATGCACGGGTGGTCACGTTCACTGAAAGCGGGCCACTGGTCCAAACCGTGAGGTAAATATGGAATATCATCGTTTCATTACGGACCCAAGTCGAACACTGTCTGCGGCAGATCGCATGGACGTGTTTGGCGGTGGGATGGACCCTGCCGGCCTCGGCACTCTGGGAGCTCCAGTGAATCCAGCTCACGTCTTCGAGTACCTTGGTGAGAATCTCCCGCCCTCGGGGAATCCGAAGGATTTCATCGGGCGCGGTGGGGCTCGTTGGGCTCGTGGCGCACAAGATGTCTACGGTGGTCGGTACATCACAGAGACGCAAGACCGCTTCTCACCCAACACCAAGACGATCACTACCGAGGATGCGAAGCCGGTGGTCATGCGACCGGACGAGCTCACCGAGATCAAGAACAACTCGCAGATCGTTCGGGAGATGACGCAGAACATCGGCTCAGTCCGAATGTTCGCCGCTCGTCCGAATGCGAACGTGCTCGCTGAGCAGGTCAGTGCCGATGCCGAGTCACGCAACGTCCAAGACCAGGCCGTCGCGCTTGTCTATGAGAGCCAGATGGACGCCATTCGAGCGACCCACTTGGGCGCACGAGCTCGAGGAGCTGCTCTTCGCGGTGAGACCATTGGAGCCATGGCACCGTTGAACACGGTGTCCCTGGCTCGCAAGCCCATGCTGTCGACGAGCACCGTCCGCATGCAAGCGCCCGCTCCAATGACCCAAGTGACGCTCTATCCCGTGGGAAGGGGGAGCTCCCCACCGGCCGGTAGCAGTGACCCCGCGCCCGTGGCGTTCACGACCGGCGAGAACATGTCCCTAACAACCTTCCCCACGACGTCGAACGGCTCCTTCTCTGCCGAAGAGGCGGGCATGGGAGAAACCTACGTGGACACGCGCTTCGAGCCCACGAAGGTCGCGATGATTCTCGGTGGCGTCGCAGCCGCGGCCGTTGCCGCTTATTTCCTGATGAGGAAGTAACCCATGAAGACCTGGGCATGGATTGTCGGTGGAGTTGGAGTCGCGGCCGGTGCATGGTGGTATCTCAAGGGTCGCAACTCTGCAACGACTGAGATGAGTTACCCCGAAGGCGTGGTCCCGGGTGTAACTCCCGGTTATCCCCTCGCTCCGAGTGCCGATGAGCTCCCGCCCGACACCGCTCAACAAGAAATGCCAATGGGAGGATCATATGCTCCACAGCAATCCTCTTCGCAGGCGTCCGCGGTCAGTCCTGTGGCCGTGGCAAGCTCCCCTTCAAGCAGCGGAGCGCCATATGCCGTGGGCACTGGAAACGGACCGACCACGACGGCGTCGCCGACGCCAACGGCAGTATCAAGGCTACTGAAACGCGCTCCCGTGCGGGTCAAGGTTGCGCTTCCGAGGCCTATGGCAGTGGCGACCCCCAGAGCTACGCCAGCGGTAATGGCTACTCCAATGGCAACACCAACGCCGATGGCGGTGATCACGCCGATGGCAGCAACAGAGCCTGTGGCAGTCTTCACGCCTTTGGCACCCGTGCCGGCGAAGCCTACGGTAGTGTCTACGCCAGTGGTTATGGCAGCTCCTCTGGTGAAACGTGCTCCTACCCAAGCAGTGGTCACGACCTATCGAAGTCCGGTGACGAGCGCCACGCGGACGGTTGTCGTTCCGGTAGTAGCGACTCCGAAACCGGTGGTTGTCGCTCTGCAACCGAAGAGCCCAACGCCGACAATCGTGACGACTCCGCTGAGCAAACCGCTGGCTGTGATCCGACCGACGAACCTCCGAGGTGTTTATGCCGTTGGGGCAGACTTCACCGAGGCCGAGTATCGCGCCATGGGAGTTCGAGCCGAGCTCGAGACGCGGCGGCGTGAGTGGGCAGCAAACCAAATGGCGGAAAACACCGTCGTTAACGCTCGGAGATAGCCATGGCAAAAGCAAGAATGAATGCTGTCTGTAAGCGCCTTATGGCGAACGCTGAAAATCAAATAAAGGAAGTTGCGAAAGCTTCCAATGCGTTGGAAAAGTGCAAGGTCAAGGGTGGTAATTGCCAACCTACCAAAGAATATCATGGATATGAGTTTGATATGCTTTCAAATTGGGTCGAGAAAGCAAAATCAAGCTGTCCTGCAAGTGCCAATGTTTATGATCTGTATTTCAAAGAATCTCTGATGAGTGCTCGCAATCGCGTTGCCGCAAATCCAAGTAGTGCCAACGTAAAACATCTCATGCACTTGGAAGAACGCAATTCTAAGCGCGGATCTAAGAAATACTAGATTGGAGATAACTATGCAGAAGAAATCTTGCCGAAAAGCTATGACAAGCGCTCGAAATAGAGTGCGAGCGGCGGCTAAGGCTAAAAAGAGTCTTCAAGCATGCGAGCGGAGAGTTCTAGGTCGAGATCGAAGACATGGTGCTGGGTACTGGGAAGATATGCTTGCTTTGGGCACTAAATGTTCCAAGCAGATGACTGAATCGAACAAGAAGTTTTCTGCTTTTGATAAGGCAACGGCAAAGGCTCTTGTGGTTTGCAAAGATCCCAAAGAGCCAGTGATTAAAAATCTTTACACGGCTTTGGGCAAAACTTCAAAGAAGTTGGGCGTCAAGAGATAGATTGGAGATCCCGACTGTGGCTAAGGCTATCACACTTTCAGGCGTAGGACAACCGGCCAATGTTCCTTGGCAGTATCGTGCATGCACGCCTGTCGAGGTGTTTTCGCCGCCTCTCAACCAGAACGTGACGGTATGCCGCGAGTCGCTTCCAGCGGCCACGCCAACGACGGTTGTGCCGGCCGCTCCGATGCCTATGCCGAAGAAGCGCGGCCGGCCTCGAGGCTCGAAGCCAGGCGCCCTCGATAAGAAGGGTCGCCCGATTCACAGGCCGCAGTTCCCGGCGTGCTCCAGGTACGAGTGGATTCAGACGAAAAAAGGCCCGCGGTGTAAGTGCACTCGCGGTCAAGGAAAGTATGCCCCGAATGACATGTGTCGTCGAGGGTCAAACAACGCGGGCTAGCTTTGCCCGTAGGAGGTCGACATGGGAAAAGACATGATCGCCCGCAACGACGGGCAAGATGAGTCGGATGGCGATTTCGGTGCGCTCGACATTCAAGTGTTGAGTGGACTGGACCTCTCTGCTGACAACGTGATCCCGCCGATTCTGGGTGTGGGCGCGGCGGCGATTTCCTCGCTGCTCGTCCGAAAGTTCGTCGCGCACGAACTGGTCCAGAACTGGGCGGACGCGATTGGCGGCGTGATCGGTGCGGCTCTCTGCATGCCGATCAAGTATTGGAAGGGCGACGAAGCCATGAGCTCTGCCATGGTGTCGTCTCTCGCTTACGGCGTGGTCACAACTGCCGTGAAGAAGCTCGGCCCCATGCTCGGCATCGGCTATCTGGTTCCCCAGATGAGCGGCCTGGCCATGGAGCGCATGGGCTATCTGCCGCAGATCCCGACCATGTCCGCGCAGCAGGCATCCATTCCACGTGAGGTCCGTGCGTCCGCTGACATTTCGGCTTTCGGCCGTCCGTAGTCAGTACGCAAAAACAAATGCCGTTTAAGGCATAGAAGACCGCAAAGGTCACAAGAGGTTTCATCATGGCACAGATCAAGAAAATCGAATTCGGCGACGGCTCCCAGGTCACCATCACAGACTGGGGTGATTACCCCCTGTGGTCACGCATCTGCGTCGGCGTGAACACGTTCGGCACGGATCAAGCGTTCTTCCAGTACCAGAGTGGGCAGGCGGCGCCTGGCATCACCCTGTCGACTGACCTGGACACGAACATGCTCGCCAACGGCCAGCTCCCGGCGTCGCATGAGTTCCTCGTTTACTCGTTCCAGATCATCCCCGACGAGATCCTCGGCGTGGATACGACCGTCGGCGAGACGACCTACGTGGCCGGTCAGCATCTCCCCGAAGTGACCGTGACCGCGGGCTTCCAGAAGATGAACCAAATCTTCAACTCGACGCTGTTCCAGTTCCGCATCGAGCAGAGCAAGACCTACGTGGAAGGCCCAATCGCGTACTTCCCGGCAGGCGGCGGCTCGCACATCGAGCACAACTCGGCTGTGGACGGCCAGGCCACAGAGGCCGCGGACTACATCGAGGCCTACTCGATTCACAACGGCCGGCAGGGCTGGGACCACGTCCGACGCCTGTGGATGCCGATCTACATCGCCGGACTCGAGACGTTCCGGGGCATCCTGCGTGCTCCCCGCGGAACCGGGTTCAGCACAAACGTTCCCATCGACTGGGACTTCGGCATGGGCTTCACGTGCCGCATGACCGGCCCGCGCAAGCGTCCGACCTACTGATCTGATCGGTCGCGTGTTCGAATTCTGCCCCTGGGTGGCTTAAAAAACACCCTTCCCGTTGGCTTGGCTGCTCGGGGGCAGTCTCGAGAACACGACCCATAGGAGGTTTCAAGCATGGGCAAGAAGAGATACGTTCCACGGTGGATGCATTCCCGTGTGGTCGTTACGTCCTTGGGTGACATGATCGCCGACCCCGAGCTGTTCATGAACAAGACCTCGTGGCCGTTCAAGATCGAGCACCTAACAATCTTCGGCTATCCGTTGGATGTTGATCACAACTTCCTTCAAGCAGGTGGCATAAGCTTCCTTGTCCAAGGAGAGATCGGTATCAGCGGGTCGACCGACGTCAATCTAGTTCCTGCCCCTGTCAGCGCATCTTTTGGGTGCACTGAGTTGCACACACAAATCGGTGCTTGGATGGAAGGCACCACGATGAAATTTAAACACCCCTATCTACTCTCGCGTGATAGTGGGTTCAATGTTGAGTGCACACTGAACCTCGATGATTGCGGTACACGTACTTTTGCCACGTCTATGAAACACGGTGTAGCCCTCTTTGGAGTGAAGGTCCAGTCGGGCAAGCCTGCGATGCTTGCAGGGCTGTTCCGGCATCTGGATGTCCCTACGGGGAGTTCCTTCACCGTTGAAGCGGCGGACCTGTTCAACGACGGCGAAGAAGACGTGCTGGTCCAGAGCATGCAGCTAACGCACCCAATGGCAGATATGAATGCCATTCTCATGGGTGTTTACTGGAAGATCAATCCAATGTCTGGCTTGACTTGGATGGATCAACCGGTTCATATCTCTGGAATCACGCCTTATGTATTGCCACGGCGCAACTTCGACGGTGTAAAGCCATTTTCTTTAACTCCACTAGAAGATACTTATTTGTACCGTCGGCAAAGGTTGGGGATCAAGTTGACACCTCTAGTGGATGAAGACCAGCCAGTCAATATAACTCTCTTCGGCTATTTGGAGGTGGAGTGATGGCTAAAAACTATCTCCCATTTGCCCGTCGAGTTTACCTCGATGTTCCTGCCGGAACTAGAAGGTCGATTCTACGTGAGCAGTTTTCGAGTGGTATGGGCAATCGCGCCTTTTTGTCTGATGTGGCAATCGACTTAATTTATGTTGACCCTCGTACTGGTGCTTATAGTTATCAGTTTGGACGTGTTCTAACTGAGCGTGTGTTCATGCGAATGGGTATTTTTGGCGCTCCATATCTGACAGAAGATTTTTATCCTATTGCGCTGTTCAACGATTCTCCCATGGAAGAAGGTGGTATATGGAAATTGCCAAAACCATACACAATCTTCCCAGGTGAGAGATTGAAAGCGCGCATACAGTATTCTCCAGGGGGTGCGGTGGCTCCTCTACCAGATCAACCCTATGCCGGTTATTTGGCAACTTGGCCGAGCATAGCTTTTCACGGTGTGCGACAAGACAACAAAAGACCTATAGTGCTATATGATACATTCCCGTCAACCTTCGATCAAAACGACGTGTTTGTAAATCCGCCTCTAGGGACTCCAGTTATTTTGCAGGGTGAACGGTTACAGTGTCCTAAAGAGACGGCAGTAGATATTTACGGTGTGAAGAGTCCAGTTTGTGGGGATACTGGGGGGTTAGGTCAATTTCCTGGTGTGCAAATTTGGTCGCCGGATGGTCGAAAATGGTGGGAAGATGATCGGTGGCCAGCAATCTTATATCCCACATTCGTTATAAAAAATTTGCGCGGGCCTGAATGGGCCTTAGACTCCAGTGAGACATTGCAAATTGAGTTTGAGAATCTTCCTGCCTATGCTTTTGAAAGAACCTTAATGGTCACTTTACGCGGTCAAGTGGAGGTCGAAAGATGAAAAACATTTTCGTGACTACTCCCGGTGTTCCGCGTCCCGTGGTAGCTTCTAGGTTCACAGCCATGAAGGGTGAACGCCCCAAGGTACTCTCTCAAGTTCCCGCGGGTGAAAATGTCGCCGAAGTTTACCCGTGGATTTCTGGCTTGCGCCAAATGGTTAACGGTTTGACGGACGCAGAAACTAAGATTATTCGGGAAGGCTATGGGTCTTCTGCTTTTGTGAACAACACTGACCGTGTAATAAATATTAAGCAGTTGAGGTTTTTCTCTTCTCAACCCCCAGG
>Ga0209450_10000519_pt1 | contig 19698 bp, 14 predicted proteins | sample FrelakmetLWP11LW_FD_187149 | JGI IMG/M metagenome (GOLD analysis project Ga0209450, IMG submission 187149) | Freshwater lake sediment microbial communities from the University of Notre Dame, USA, for methane emissions studies - LWP11 LW (SPAdes)... | ecosystem: Environmental > Aquatic >...
GCCCAGATAGTCGAGTCATGGCGTGGCCGGTCGACCGACACCCTGGGAAAGCGAATACTCAAGCTCCCAGGAACGCTGGGCCTCGTGCTCTTCGCCATACCGTTTCTCCTGGGCGAGCTCTTTGGCGCGATCGCGTTTGTGGTCATAGCGGGTCCCCTGCTCCTGGCGCTGGTCTTCGTGACAGCGGCCATCGATGTGATCTTCTTTCGTCTCCTGCGCGCCTACACGCCGACGGGGCGGGCTCTCCTTGACCAGATCGACGGGTTCCGCCTGTATCTCAGCGTTGCCGAAAAGGACCGCATGAACATGCTCACTCCTGTCGATCACACGCCCGAGACCTTCGAGCGATACCTGCCCTATGCGCTGGGACTCGACGTCGAGCAGCAGTGGAGCGAGAACTTTGCCGACGTCCTCGAACGCACGGACGCGTCCGGTCAGCTGACGTACCAGCCAATGTGGTTCTCCGGTCAAGCCTTGCAGTCCGCCGGCTTCTCGACCCTCGGCTCTTCACTGTCAGGAGCATTTGCGTCCGCGATTGCAGCTTCCTCGGTGGCTCCGGGAACAAGCTCCGGGTTCAGCAGCGGTGGCGGAGGAGGTGGCGGCGGAGGTGGTGGTTCCGGAGGCGGCGGAGGAGGAGGCGGAGGAGGAGGATGGTAGTCCGTCTTCCGCGCGCTCTGGCGGCTGGACTGGCTCTTCTGGCCACAGTTGCAGTCGTCGGGACCGCCCGTGCGGCTTCGCCCACCGAAGTACGGTCTCTGGTCTCAACCGTCGCCGTCTTTGCAAGCGGGAGTCTCGAGGTGCGGGAACAGCTGACCCTCGTGACGACCGGGGGGAGTATCAGCAGGATCCTTACGCAGGACGCCCGCGAAGTGCGCGGGGGCAGCCGAGCGACTCCGTCGTGGCGCGTCCAGCGCGCCACCGTCGACGGGAACCCTGTCTCGTGGCGCTTGAGGTCTCCGTCCCCCGGCCAGCTGATCCTGGATGTCGGAGGCGGGATCGCCCCCGGTCTCCACACGCTGGACCTGACGTTCATCACGGACCGGTTCGTCGTGGCCGACGCATCCAGGGCGGACCTCGCCTGGGATGCCACCGGGGCCTGGAATGCGCCCGTAGCGCAAGCCGTGGTGGTGATTGCCCCTCCCCCCGGGGCTGGGCGTTCCCTGGCAGGAGCGGGCGCCTCTCTGCAGAATGCCGCAGGTCGCATCGGATCCATCCCGGCCATTGTGGGCATGGACGGGGACCTCACCATGCGGGCCAACCGGCCGCTGGCTGTGGGCGAGCGCCTTGTCGTCCACGCAGCATGGCCGGGCGGGTTCGTCCATGTCCCAACGGGAAGCATGCGCGTGGACTGGTTCGTGCGCGACTGGGGTGGCGTCGTCATGGGACTTCTCGGGCTTCTCGTTCTGGCAGGCTACTTCCAGTCGGCATGGAGCGCGGTCGGCCGTGACCCTCCGCGGACAGCCATTATTGCACGGTTCAGCCCACCAGAAGGCCTGTCTCCTGCCGCCGTGCGCTATGTCCGCCGCATGGCGTTCGATGGGACGGGATTCGCGGCCAACCTGCTGGATATGGGTTCGCGTGGCGTGATGACCGTGACCCAGGAGCTTGGCACAACGGTCCTCCGGCGTACCGGAACGTCTCTGGAGAGCCTTCCACCCGATGAACGTGTCATGGCCGAGTACCTGTTCAGCATCAGTGGCGGAAGCCTGACCGTAACGCAGTATGCGCAGCCTGCCCTGAAGGCGACGCAGGCGGCACTCAAGAAGCATCTCGACACACACTGCCGCACAGAGTACTTTGGATTGCACCGCTATGAGACGCTCGTCGGCGTCGGCATCTCCTTCGTCACGGCGGTCCTGGCCGGGATGGCACAGGCGACGACGCGTGCCAGCGCGACTGCGTATCTGTCTCTGCTCTCCTGGCTGTCGGTCTGGTCCGCCGCTGTCGCCTTCCTATGGTCCTCGCTACTCAGAACATGGAAGACACACCCGGCCCCCCGTCCGGTCAGGCCCACTTCGTTTCTGGGAGCCCTCGCCGTTGGCATGGCAGCCAACGAGGAGAAGAAGGCTCAGAGCGCGAGCACGACAATGGCAGTGTTCTTCTCCGGTTTCTGGCTCGTTGGAGCGGGCATGTTCTTCCGTGTGGCGACAGTGCCCGTGGCAGTGCTTGTCGTCGCCATGGCCGTTCTGGACATTGTCTACGGCCGTCTTATGCCCAGCTGGACGCTCCGTGGACGGCAGGCCGTGGATGAAGCGGAGGGCTTCGCCCTGTACCTGAAGGTTGCCGAGAAACAGCACATGAACTGGCTGCACCCGCCCGAGAAGACGCCGGAGCTCCTGGAGCGCTACCTGCCGTATGCCCTGGCTCTGGACGTCCAGCAGGAGTGGGCAGAGCAGTTCCGCGAAGCGGTCGAACGGAGCACGGCTGATGCGGCGACGTAGCGCCGGCGCACGGTCCTCAACGACACGATGTCGTCTGTGAATCAAGAAACCAAAGGAGTGCACATGAGAACGCGTAGACTGCTGATGCTGGCCACCGTTGTGGCAATCACCCTTCTCCTGTCCGTCCCAGGACTGGCCCTGGCAGAACAGGAGCGCATCACCCGATTCGACAGCGCGATCACGGTCAACCAGGATGGGTCGATGCGGGTCGAGAACACCATCAGGGCCGTCGTGACCGGCGATCAGATCCAGCACGGCATCTACTATGACTTTCCGACCATCTACTCCAATACCAGGACCGGCGGGCGGCTCGTCATCGACTTCCGCGTCCTGGGCGTGCAGCGGGACGGGCAGAACGAGCCGTACACAGTGGAGAGTCGGGCCAATGGCAAGCGCGTGAAGATCGGAAGCGCCGACACCCTCATTGAGCCCGGCGAACACATTTGGGTCCTGCGGTTCAGCGTGGACCGCGAGCTGGGCTATTTCGCCGACCACGACGAACTGTACTGGAATGTGACCGGAAGCGGCTGGGTCTTTCCCATCGAGCGTGCGTCCGCGACGGTGACACTGCCCGGAGATGCTGCGACAGAGATCACGGGCCTCAGCGCCTATACGGGTGTCCCCGGCTCGACGACCAGCGCCGTGACGACGGCACAAGGCACGGACGGCACTCCGACGTTCGTCACGACCTCGGTCCTCAACCCTGGCGAAGGCCTGACCATCGCGGTCGGGTGGCCCAAGGGATATGTAACGCCGCCGAGCGCCACGACGAGGCTGGGCTGGTTTCTGCGCGACAACAGCGCCCTCATCGTCGGTCTCATTGGTCTGCTTGCGGTCTTCCTCTACTACATGACCGTGTGGTACCGGTTCGGCAAGGACCCCGACCGCGGCACGATCTTTGCTCGCTTTGCACCGCCGGAAGGGATGTCCCCTGGAGGAGCCCGGTACCTGTCGCATATGGCACATGACAGCAAGACGTTCACAGCTGCCATCATCGACATGGCGGTCAAACGCTACGTCAGCATCCACCAGGAGCGCCGCAAGTATTGGATCGAGCGGGACACGGCTCCCGAGACCGTCCTGTCCGACGACGAGCTTGCTCTTGCCGGAGTCCTCCTTGGGTCCAGTGCACGCGCAGACTTCCAACGCGACAACGCCGAAGACATCCAGCGCGCCATCATCGCCAACAAGAAGCCTCTGGAAGCCGACTTCCAGCCGAGGTTCTTCGTCAGCAACCTTGGGCACTTCATCATCGGCCTCCTCCTCTCTGTGGGCGTAGCCCTGCTCACCGCCTTCCTGTCCTTCTCGGGAACGGCGGCGCAGTTTGTCGCACCCGTCATTGTGGTTGCGAGCCTCGCCGTCATGGGCGTGGTCTTCGGCGCCGCGCTCAAGTCGTACACCACGGTAGGGCGCCAGCTGATGAACGAGGTGGAAGGGTTCAAGCTGTTCCTTTCCGTAACCGAGAAGGACCGCATGAACCTGATGAACCCGCCCGAGCGCACCCCGGAGATGTTCGAGAAGTTCCTGCCCTACGCCCTTGCACTGGACGTGGAGCAGCGCTGGTCCAACCAGTTCGCCAGCGTGTTTGCCCGGATGGCCGCAGAGGGGCGCCCATACGCGCCGGTCTGGTACCATGGCATGTACTGGAACCCTGTCAACCCGGCAGCGTTTGCCAGCAGTATCGGAAACGGGTTCAACAACGTCATCAGCGCCTCAGCGGTCGCTCCCGGCAGCAATTCCGGCCTGGGCGGGGGCGGAGGGTTCAGCGGAGGTGGAGGTGGAGGTGGAGGGGGCGGAGGTTGGTAGACTCTGGCTTCTGACACAGACTGCCACGAAAGATGGCCCCGGGGCTACTCTCCCGCGGCCATCCCTCTTCGGGCGCGATCAGACTGCCTTGCTCTGCGCCTCGCTCTGAAGCTGCTCGCGGCGCCTGCGGTAGAGGACGATCGGCAGGTCGCCCTGGATGAGCTTCTCGCCGCCATTCAGACTGCTCACGAACGGACGCTGGGTCTGCACGACACGGCGGTCCTGGTGGGCGATGGTGATGTCCGACAACCCTGTCAGAAGGTCGACTAGCTGACGGATGACAGGAAGTCTGCCGAAGCTTCGGTAGAAGCGCAAGTACAGGATGCTGTGCTGTTCGTCGACACAGACGAATGCCGCCGTGATGCGAGCGTTGGGTCCCAGGTTGTTCTGCCAGAGGTTGGGGAAGACAAAGGTGAGCTGTGACTCCCGGTCCGGTACCGACATGTCGTCTGGTCGACGAGGCGTCTGGCCATGGTCTTGCTCATTGTCCACCCAGACGCGCAGGATACTGCCCTCCATCCGCGCCACGGGACCGTTGACGACCGTCCGGTTTCCGGCACCGATCGTGTTGTAGTGAACAAAGGGAAGGTGAACGACGTCCAGCTGGTTCTCGATGGCCCTCGTATAGAACGCGTTCCAGGGGTCGCGCCAGGTGCCATAGATCAGTCTCGTGTCGTCTAGTCCGGGGATGAACGGCAGTTCAGGATAGTCCTCGCGCGGTTCACCCCACCACAGGTAGATGTAGCCATGCGCTTCGCGCACGACGAATGCCTCGCCCTGGAAGGTGGCGGGTACCGGGGCTTCCTTGCCGTTCGCCGGGATCACCGTGACCCGCCCTCGCCCATCATACTGCAAGCCGTGGAACGGGCACTCCACGCAGTCGCCCTTCACCTTCCCCGCGCCGAGTGCGACCCCCCGATGGATGCAGTGGTCACTCATGCAGGACACCGTGCCCTGGGTATCGCGCCACAGGACCAGGTCCCTGCCCATGCGCCGGGTACTGAGGAGCTTTCCCCGTTTGACTTCGCGGGATTCGAGGATGACATACCACTGGTTGAGAATCATCGTTCCACCTCCCTGTCATGGTGATCTGTTCGCCTCAGACCACGGCTCCAAGATCCCATGCCTGGAACAGGGTCGAGACTCATCGCTTCCCTGGCTTCTTCTTCAGTCTCTCTTCGGCGAGCCGAGTATTCTCGACAACCCTGAACTTGACGATCCTGCCTATCAGGTCGTACGGCAGGGGCTTGTCGATGGGAAACTGCACCGAACCCTTTCCGCCCTTGTATCGCGCCAGTTCGCTGCTGAACGCTGCAATTGCACGGGGAGCCGGATAGAGACCTATGTGCTTCTGAAAGGCGGCAACATGAACCAGATTCCCAGACAACACGAACGTCGGCATCCGATAGCTTATCTTCTCTTCTGCCCCCGGTGCGGCCTTCCTGATGACCTCTCTCAGCGTCCTGAGGATCTCCTGAACCTCAGCGGGAAACCCTGAGATGTACTCGTCGACCGACTTCGGCGCATTCGCCCTGCTGTCCACGATTTCTCCTTTCTTCTTCCCGAAGCGATCAGCCCGTCTGCGCGTCGTGATCCGCAATGAGCTGCTCGACATTCCTGACGGTCGGGATCAGGTATCCGGCCATACCGGCCACTGCACCCGCCAGCCCGAACAGAACGAACATGAGCGAAATGCCGGCGCCCTTGCCCGAGCCCGTCAGCCAGCCAAACACAGGGGCAAGAGAACCGGAAGTCAGCATTGCGGGACCGAATACCCTGTCAGCAAGCGGTCCCGAAGCCAGCATGGCGATGGGGGCCGTGACCTGGGCGATGATCAATCGCACCGAGAAGACCCTCCCCTGCAGCGAGGGAGGCACTTTCGACTGCCAGATTGCCTGATTGCTGCCGTTCAGCATGGGGAGGAAGACCATGCTCATGAATCCGCCTACAGCCCATATCAAGAGCGAACGACCCAGTCCCAGGACTACAGTCCCGAACAGAGAGGCGAAGACCATGCCGAGAAGAACGCCATCAACCTTGCGTTTGGGCCCTCCCCATGCCGTCAGCGCCGCACCCCCGATGACCCCGCCAACGGCCGAGGCAGACTGCACGGTCGCGAGCACGGTCGCGTTGTTGCCGGTGCGCGCCAGGATCATCGCCGGCAGGATCGTAACACAGAGGCTTGCCAGGAGATTCGATGCAAAGAACATCATCTGCAGGTTGAACAGTGGCCGATGGTGCCAGATGTACCGAAAGCCAAACGTCGACTGCCTGAGCAGGCTCTCTCCCTTCTCCGGCGCTGTCGTCGGCGGATTCGGGATGGCGACTGCCACCAGCGTACTCAGTGCTATCACGAAGGTCACAAGATCGATGGCGAAGATCACCCACAGGCGCTCGAAACCCACCATGCCGATCAGGGCACCTGCAAGGATGGGCGCCGCAATACCGGAGCCGCTCTCTGCCATCGAGATCATGCCACTGGCGCGCTGATACTGCGTCTTCGGAACCATCATGCTGATGGCGGCGCTGTACGCCGGCCACTGGAAGCTCTGAAACACGGCTGTGAGTGCCCCGACGACATACAGATGCCACACCTGCAGACGCCCGCTGGCAAAGAGGATGAGGATAGCCAGCGTGCCGACGCCAGAAGCGAGGTCAGAGAGAGCCATGGTCCACTTGCGGTTCCAGCGGTCCACCAGGACGCCTGCAATCGGGCTCATGATGATCATTGGGGCGAAGTTGAAGAACGCAACCATCGAGAGCGCGGTCGCAAGCCCGGTCGTTCGGTATGCCCACAAGGTCAGTGCAAACCCGGTCATCGCTGTCCCGACCAGCGAGACGACCTGGCCGAACCACACGATGGTGAACGCGGTCATCCCTTGTGGCTTGTCCGAACGAGCACCCGTCGTCTGTGTCTCAGTCCCGGCAACATCGTCCATGGTAACACCTCTTCCTGTCGATTGGATAGAGCGTAACGGCATCGCTTTCAATCCGATTATAGTAATGGCGGAAGATGGGTCAACGTTACAGCCCGTGAGGAGAACCGCAGACGATGTGCACCATGGAGCGGGCCCGTCCGACGTCAGCCGGCCGTACATTCATGCCGTACCAGGAGGTATCACAACCATGCAGGAGAGACTGTTCAGAGAGTACTGTCAGCAGCGCAACTTCGACGCGGAGACCACTGAGGCGTCAGTCGCCGCTGTGCTGGATCTCGAGCGATACACGACGGCAGTTGGCGCGACATTGGAGACCCTGACGACAGACGGCCTTGGGGACTACCTGGGACAGCTGTCGCTGGCGGGGACTGCCTCGGAGCAGAGACTCGTCGCGCTGGCCAGGTACAGCTACGTCACGCGCCGGAACGACCTGTTCGTCCAGCTCGTTCACGTCGCAGAAGCGCCAGGCATCCTCCCCGTCCTGCGCGCACGGGCTGGCCAGATCATCGGCAAGAAGGATGCGGATGAAGTCTTCGGTAGTGTCGTTCTGCCTCCGGAGGCGTCACCCATCGATGCCTATCCCGCCGTCGTCAGGGAGATTCTCGCGAAGATGGAGGCGAGACTACCCACAGAAACCTGCAAGCAGGTACTAGCCGGCAACATGCACCAGATACCCGAAAGCTCCTTCACAGACATGCGAGAGCGATTTCTCAAAGACCCCGACATCGACGCACTTCTTGCGGACCGTCATGCGCGCCTGATGCAAGACCTCGAGGACCACATGAGCCAGGGAAAAGTGTGGTATGAGCAGGTGATCACGCCTGAGGTACTGGAGTATGTCCGCAACAATCCCGAGATCCAGAGCGGTGTTCGCGACGGAGACATCATCCACGTTGCGAAGATCCCGTTCGACCCCCAGGCGTACCTCGACGAGAAGGATCCGACGAAGAAGCGGTATGACGCCTGTCACTGCCCGCTGGCCCGCACGTCGATCGTCTCTGGCAAACCAGCTGTTTCATCGCTTTTCTGTTACTGCAGCGCGGGCTTTGAGAAGCTTCCCTTCGACGTCATCTTCGGCGAACCGGTCAAGGTGGAGGTTCTGGAGAGCGCCCTTGGCGGCAGTGACCGCTGTCGCTTCGCCATCACCATCCCGGAGAGGTTCCGCAAGAATCCATAATCCAGTTGCAGCGCGGGTGTCTGGACCCGTACAGCAACGCAAGACTGGATTCCCGCCGTCGCGAAGAAACGGCCCTTGCCCTACACAGAAAGGCTCGGGGGGGATGACGGAACGTGTCGCGGCAGGCGTGTCAGGTCTCGTCCGGAGATTCCTTGTGCCGCCTGTCGAGCTCCTTCTGGATCTGACGCTGTTCCCAGTCCTTGCCCAGGAACCGTCCGATGCCAAAAACCGAGAGAGCATGCACCGCGAGAGCGATGCCCCATCCGATGAGCGGCCAGACGAACCAGATGATGCCGTCGTTTTTCTTGAGAGTGGCCAGGTTCAGAAGAGCCAGTGCCACATTGGTCAGCAGGTACATGGCCACGTGGGCGTAGAACCCCTTGATCTCCTGGACCCTGTCCCTCGCCTTCTGGTACTCCTCGAGCTCGGTCATGCAAGCGCCTCGCGAGCTGCGGCAAGGACGGTGGCAATGTGTCCCGTGACCCTGACCTTGCGCCATTCGCGCACGATCTTGCCTTCAGGGTCGATCAGGAAGGTGCTCCGTTCCGTGCCCATGAAATCGTGTCCGGCAAGCCTCTTTCCCTTCCAGACGCCAAGGGGTTCGAGCAGGACGTGCTGGGGGTCCGAAAGCAGTGTGAACGTGAGACTATCCTTGGTGGCGAAACGCGTATGTGACTCGACGGAGTCTGCGCTGATCCCGAAAACGTGCACGCCGAGCCGAAGAAACTCATCCTGCTGATCCTGAAAACCCATCGCCTCTTGCGAGCATCCCGGCGTCATGTCTCTGGGATAGCAGTACAGCACTGTCCAGTGCCCCCGCAAATGGGAGTTCCGTACCACCTCACCATTCTGATCCTGCAATTCAAAAGGTGGAAGCGTATCGCCGAGTGTCTTCACGTGTACCTCCAGATCAAGAGTGTCCTCAGTATACCGTACAACAGTCACACATCACTTCTTCAGTGCCAGGAGATGCGCCAGCTCGGCGGCCGTCTGTGTCAGCAGTGCCCGCCCGTTTTCCATGGCCTCGCGCTCACTCATGGGGCGGTCGAGGATCGTGACGAACACGTCAATGCCTGCCTCGCGGACCAGTGCCCGATCGCGCACGGCACCGGCGATGGCTACCGTCAATCCCCCCGGCGAAACCTTGCGAAAACGCTGGGCCACACGGACCGGAGCCTTGCCATACACCGTCTGGGCATCGATGCGCCCCTCCCCGGTCACGAGCACGGTGCATCCGACAGCCCGGGTGTCGAACTCCTCCAGGTCCATGAAGAGTTCGGCGCCTGGCTCCAGGCGGGCACCCAGCCACGCCACGGCCGCGCCGCCGACACCGCCAGCCGCGCCCGCCCCTGGCATATCGTGGATCCGCACGCCTGTTGTCTGGAGTGTGATATCGGCCAGCCGTTCCAGACCCTTCTCCAGCACGGTCACCATGTCGGGCGTGGCTCCCTTCTGCGGGCCGAACACCGCAGCTGCCCCTGTCGGGCCGAGCAGAGGATTGATCACGTCGCTCGCAACGACGAGCCTCGCCTGCTTCATGGGCGCGCTTGCCACGATCCGCGCCAGCCGCGACAACCCGTCACCGCCCCGCCAGGAGGCATTCCCAACCTCGTCGGTGACGCTGAAACCCAGCGCAGCCAGCATGCCGAGCCCGCCATCCACGGTGGCCGAGCCGCCGATGCCCAGGATGATACGGTCCGCACCATGCTCCAGCGCATATCTGATGAGCAGGCCGGTCCCCCACGTGGTCGTCAGCAAGGGGTTTCGTTCCTCCGCGGAAATCAGCGCCCATCCGGACGCTCTTGCCATCTCAATGACCACCGTCTGGCCAAGCCACGCCACGGGCGCCTCGATGGGACGCATCAGGGGATCGAACGTACTCACGAATTCGACGCGTCCTCCCAGGGCTGCCGCCACGTCGGTCGTCCCATCGCCGCCGTCGGCAAGGTAGACCTTTTCGACCTGGAACCCGGCACCCTCGAACGCCAGGGCCACTGCATCGGTGGCGGCCTTCGGGGAGATGCTTCCCTTGAACGCATTCATGCTGACAAGGACCTTCGCCATGGTAACCCCCTCTGTGCCTGCTCAGGGTACGGCAAGCAACAAGGCAAGCACACGTGCGACCATCGACCCAACGGTGATGCCGCTCCAGGCGGCACGTGTCCATTGTAGCAGCAGGCTTGGAGAATGCCATACCAAAAAGCACTTGACAATGCCGAGGGCCCGAAGACAATACTCTACGATTGGCCAAAGCCTGAGCAGTTGGCAGGGGCTGGAGACAACAATCGCGAGGAGATGTCACATGCTGATCGAACTGAACAAGGCGGGGCGCAAGTACCACATGGGGCAGGGCGACTTCTGGGCACTGAAGGATGTCACTCTGAGTGTCCCAGAAGGCCAGCTCGTGACCATCCTCGGCCCCTCCGGCTCCGGAAAGTCGACGCTCCTGAACATCATGGGCGGCATCGACCATGCCGACGCCGGTACTGTCCGGGTCGCCGGGGTCGACCTCTCGCATGCATCGGAACGCGACCTCACCCAATTCCGACGAGACACGGTGGGATTCGTCTTCCAGTTCTTCAACCTCATTCCCAACCTGACCGTCCGCGAGAACGTCGAAGTCACGGCAGACATCGCAAAGAAGCCACTTCCCATCGATGAGGTTCTCGAGGCAGTCGCACTGTCTCCGATGGCGGGCCGCTTTCCTTCGGAGCTGTCAGGTGGTGAGCAGCAGCGTGTGTCGCTTGCCCGAGCGGTCGTGAAGAACCCTGCTGTGCTTCTTGCCGACGAGCCGACGGGATCCCTCGATTTCGTCACGTCGCGCGACATCCTGCGCCTCCTGGTCCAGATCAACGAGACCCACCACACGACCATCGTGTTGGTCACGCATAATGCCGCCATCGCGGACATGACAGACCGCCTCATCAGGCTTCGCAGTGGCGAGATCGAGGAGGACCGCATGATCGGTCGTCTCATCAAAGCAGAGGAAGTGACGTGGTGAGGGTTCTTGCCAGGCGTCTTCCTCGCACGATCCGGTCCAACCAGTGGCTCGTCTACGGCAGCATCACTCTCGTCATGCTCGCCAGCATGCTGTATGCAACTCTCAACGCCCTGCTCGTGGACATTGGCGACAGCAGGACACGGTTTGAGAGCCAGTCCCGAGTCGAGTCTGCCACATTCCTGCCACAACGGCCGTTCATGGATCTGGCTGTCTTTGAACGCGACCATGGGTTTGCCATCGAGCCCCGTCGCGAAGCCGATACGCTGCTCGATGGCGGTCTGACGCTCCGAGTATTCGAGCAGACAACGCGCGTGAACATCCCCGTCGTTACGGAAGGTCGCAACCTGCAAGCAGACAACGAGATGCTGCTTGGGCAGACGGTCGCCCTGGCCCTCAAGCTTCCCCTGGGAACGTCGCTCACGCTGTTTGGACGTTCGTTCACGCTCGTAGGATTTGCGGCGGTCCCCGACTACATGTACCCCATCCGCACGACCGACGACACCGGGATCATGCTTGACCCAAAGGCGTTTGGCATCGCCGTCGTCACTCCTGCTGCCATGGACCGTGCAGCGCCTGACGCTCTGGTGACCTGGCACCTCAGGACGGTTGACGGGACGACCACTACAGCCCGAAAGGCACTGGCAGAGACAGTCGGGCTGACGTATTGGCAGGACATCGCGGCCAATCCTCGCTACACCCTGGCCACAGCCAAACTCGAGGGTGCCGCCTCGGTCTCCACGACGATGCCCCTGGTGATCCTCCTTCTGACGTCGCTGCTGCTTGCGGCTGCACAAGGCCGCATGGTGCGCATGCAGTGTCCCCAGCTGGGGACACTCAAGGCACTGGGGTACTCTACGCAGGAACTGGTGCTGCACGAATTGGGCCTCCCGACGCTCATCGCACTCTCCGGGTCGATACTGGGAGTCCTGACTTCGATCATCACGATGCGTCCCATGCTCAACTACATGGCCAACTACTTCAGTATTCCATCCTACGTGACGACGGTCCCATGGACCGCGGCGCTGGTCGCAGTAGCAGCCCCTGTGTTCTTCATGGTCCCGACTGTTGCGCTGGTTGCTGCCCGACTTCTGGGCCAAACGCCAATCAAGCTCATGCAGACGACGGCCATCAGCAGTCGAATAGGTCGATTCGAGAGGTCCCTCCACCTTACTCGCGGGTCCTTCCAGAACCGATTTGCGTTGAGGGGAGCCGTGCGAGGGCTGACTCGACTGACGCTGCTGATGCTTGGCGCCATGCTTGCAGGATACTTCCTCCTGTTCGGAGGCGCCATGCGTGATTCGATGGACACGCTGGTGCGCGGTGCATTTCAGGACCTGCGTTACAACTACACCTACATGCTGACGGCACCACAGCTCGAGAACCCCTGGGGTGGAGAGGCGCTGACGATCGTACCGTTCATGACGACGGATGAACAGCTGACCTTCCAGGTGATGGGTCTCGCGCAGACGTCCTCCCTCTTCGTCCCCCGGGACAGCGCGGGTCAGGAGATCCCTGTGGACCGTATCATCATTACGCGTGCGCTTGCACACAAGCTCAATCTGCAGGTGGGCGACACATGGACGATGCATCAGGCAACCACCGGACAGCCACTCACGCTGACAGCGGACGCAATCGCCGAACTGTACACGACCGCAGCCGTCATCATGCCCCAACAGCAGTTGAACACAATTCTCGGTGCACCGTCCGGGAGTTTCAACGCCCTGCTCAGCACGACCAGCCTGCAGATACCTGCCCAGAAGGTACTGATGATGCTCTCCATGGCCCAGAGCCGTGCAGCTTTCGACTCTGTGATCGAACCACTCTGGATCGGCCTCGTTTTCGTCGCCCTTTTCGCCGTCTTCATCGCACTCATGGCTCTCTCGGTCGTCACGACCCTGACGGTTGAAGAGGAACGCGTCACGATTTCGCTGCTCAAGGTGGTCGGATACCGGGCCGACGAGCTGAACAAGATGGTCCTCGGGTCGGGGATCTTCGTCGTCGCCGTCGGCTTCGGCCTGAGCATTCCTCTGCTCCTGACGTCTCTTGGGAGGCTGCTCACCAAGACGACGAGCGGCATCAGCTTCAGCCTGCCCATACGACTCTCGCCGTTGTCGATCGTGGTCTGCGCGGTCATCATGCTGGCAACGTACCTGGTGTCGCTCAGAGCCGCACGACGCAAAGTCCTCGGTGTGCAGATGGCGGTCAGCCTCAAGGCGGCCCGGGAGTAGTCCTCCTGGCGTCGGCTGGCTGACAGGCCGGCGTGATAGTCGTGAAGGCGGGGGCGAGCAGGAACGTACACCCCGCCTTCACAATTGGCGGTGACGCCGCCTGCGAAGCGGGCATCCATCCCGATTGCCATCCTGCGCCGCCGCCATCTTGACGCCGCCGGGCTTTGGCCTTAGCATGGTCATGTTCCTGACAGGTCGCCTGCCAGTCACTGCGCAACCGCAGCTGGACGTAGGGCTTGCCAGAGTCAATCCTTATCAAGGTCGGGAACCCACCACACCATTTGCATGGAGGTTTCTGTCATGACAAGTACACCGAATATAGAGCAACCACAGGGTCTGACGACCGCAGAAGCGCAACAGCGACTCAAGGACGAAGGGCTCAACGAGCTGCCCAGTGCCAGCAGACACGGATGGGTTCACATCCTGCTCGAGGTCGTCAAGGAACCGATGCTCCTTCTGCTCCTCGCGTGCGGGTCCCTGTACCTGCTGCTGGGCGACCGTGAAGAAGCCCTGATGCTCCTGGGGTTCGTCGTTGTCGTCATCGGCATCACCTACTATCAGGAGAAGAGGACCGAGAACGCACTGGACGCCCTGCGCGACTTGTCCAGTCCGCGCGCCCTGGTCAGGCGTGACGGTGAGTGGGTCCGCATCGCCGGCCGCGACGTCGCTCGCGGTGACGTCATGATGCTGTCCGAGGGGGACCGCGTCCCTGCGGATGCCGTCGTTCTCTCCTGCACCAATCTCTACGCTGACGAGTCGCTGCTCACCGGCGAGTCCGTCCCTGTTCGCAAGGCAGAGTGGGATGGCATCGCCGAAGTGGGACGTCCAGGGGGCGACGACCTTCCAACCGTCTACTCCGGCACGCTCATCGTCTCCGGACAGGGCGTGGCCGAAGTGAGGGGAACCGGGCTCCGGACCGAGATCGGCAAGATCGGCAAGGCCCTCCAGACACTCGGTACGGAGAAGCCGCCCCTGCAGAAGGAAATCACGCGCCTGGTCCGCAACATGGCACTGGTCGGCATCGGCATGTGTATCATCGTCACGGTCGTGTTCAGCCTCACCAACGGCAACAATCCCCTCGCCTGGCAGCGAGGCTTCCTGTCCGGCCTCGCCATGGCCATGGGTGTCCTGCCGGAGGAGTTTCCCGTCGTCCTCACCATCTTCATGGCCATGGGCGCCTGGCGCATGTCTCAGAACCAGGTCCTGACACGCCGTATGCCGGCCATCGAAACCCTGGGGTCTGCCACCGTCCTGTGCGTCGACAAGACGGGGACACTGACCATGAACAAGATGACCGTCCGCAAGCTGGCGGCGGGCGGCGAGTACTTCCACATCCCCGCTGCGGGACTGCCCGGAGTCCTTCCCGAACCATTCCACGAGTTGGTCGAGTACTCGGTGCTGGCCTGTGAAGCAGACCCCTTCGACCCCATGGAACGGGCCATCCTGGACATGGGGCAGGGCGCACTCAAGGGGACTGAGCACCTGCACGAAGACTGGCAGTTCCAGCGCGAGTATCCGCTGTCGCGCCAGCTGCTGGCCCTGTCGCACGCATGGCAGATGCACTCCGGCGACCGCAGTGTAGCCGCCAAAGGTGCACCAGAGGCGATTCTTGACCTGTGTCACATGCCGGAAGGACAGCAGCATCTGGTCATGAAGCAGGTCTTGGACATGGCAAACGACGGTCTGCGGGTCCTGGGAGTTGCCCGCGCCTCCTGTGACACGGCGGACCTTCCGGACAACCAGCATGACTTCGACTTCGCATTCATCGGACTCATCGGGCTCGCCGACCCCATCCGCGCGACCGTGCCCGCTGCGGTCGCCCAGTGCCACCGCGCAGGGGTGCGCGTCGTCATGATTACGGGCGACTATCCCGGAACAGCGCAGTCCATCGCGCGCGAGATCGGCCTGCAGTACCCTGACCGCACCGTTACCGGGTCAGAACTCGAAGCCATGTCCGAAGAGGAAGTCAGCAAGAGGATCCACGACGTCAGCGTGTTTGCCCGTATGGTCCCTGAGCAGAAGCTCCGTCTGGTCCAGGCCCTGAAGGCAAACGGCGAGATCGTCGCCATGACCGGCGACGGCGTCAACGACGCTCCGGCGCTGAAGAACGCCCATATCGGCATCGCAATGGGCGAACGGGGGACCGATGTCGCCCGCGAGTCTGCCGCCATCGTCTTGCTCAAGGATGACTTCAATAGCATCGTCGCAGCAGTGCGCATGGGTCGCCGCATTTTCGACAACATCCGCAAGGCCATGGGCTACATTCTCGCCGTCCACGTCCCGATCGCGGGCCTCTGCCTGATTCCTGTGCTGTTGCGCTGGCCGCTCATCCTGCATCCTGTGCACATCGTGTTCCTGGAACTCATCATCGACCCGACGTGTTCCATCATCTTCGAAGGCGAACCGGAGGAGGCCAACATCATGGACCGGCCACCGCGGGACCCTTCCAAGCCGACGTTCAGCAGCAAACTGGTGCTCACGAGCCTTCTGCAGGGGTTCGGCATCCTGGTCGCCGTCCTGATCGTGTTCGCACTGGGCTTCTACGAACGCGGCCTGAGCGAGAACGACGCGCGTGGGTTGGCATTCACCACGCTGATCTTTGCCAACGTAGCACTGATCCTGACCAACAGGTCCTGGACACGCAGCATCATCCACTCCCTGCGCACGCCCAACAAGTCGCTGTGGTGGGTCATCGCCGGAGCGCTCGGCCTGCTGGCCGTCGCCCTGTATACCCCATTTGCCTCGCGCCTCTTCAAGATGGCGGCGCAGCACCCGGTCGACATCCTCATCTCGGCAGCGGTCGGCATCAGTACCATCCTCTGGTTCGAGCTCTTCAAGGTGCTGAGGCCCAAAGCGCTGGCATAACGGCATTCCAGACGACCGACGCACTGACGGGCAGGAGTGTCAATTCCTGCCCGTTTCGCATTGTGAAGCGCTCCTGGTACGGAATCCCCATCCCATGCGTACTATACGTGACAAAGGACAGCCATGTCGGTTTCCGGGAGCCCGAGCAATGCAACCGCGCCACGAACTCAAGCACTTCATCAATGCCGCCGACTATGGGGCCATACGCAACCGTCTGCAACACATCTTCCGACATGACGAGCATGCAGGACCCGACGGTCGATACGTGATCCGCAGCCTCTACTTCGACAACGCGGACGACAGAGCCCTGCTCGAGAAGATCAATGGGCTGAACCGCCGCACCAAGTTCCGTGTCCGCTTCTACAACAGCGACCCGTCGTTTATACACCTCGAGAAGAAGACACGCATCGATGGGCTGAGCGCCAAGGAGAGCGCTCCCATCACGAGGGACCAATGTAGCGCACTTCTAGCCGGTGACACCGGCTTCCTCCGGTCATCAGCCCAGCCCCTGTTCGTGGAGCTATACGCAAGGATGGCCGGGGATCTGCTCCGCCCGAAGACCATCGTCGACTATGTTCGTGAGGCCTATGTCTACGTGCCCGGCAACGTTCGGGTGACGTTTGACACATCGATGCGCACCGGGCTTGCGTCGACGGACCTGTTCGTCCCCGACGTGCCGACTGTGGAAGCGCTCAGCGGGAGCTACGTCATCATGGAGGTCAAATACGACGCATTCCTCCCGGACATTGTAGCGGACGCAGTACAGACTGACGCGCGGGGGGCATGCGCAATTTCCAAGTACGCACTATGCAGGCTGTACGGCCAGTAGCGAACCATATCCGACACCCGGGGAGAGTAGTGCTATGAGTACAACGACATTCACGTTCGCAGACATCTTCAAGTCAGGGTTCCTCGACAAGCTGACATCCGTTTCGCTGCTGGACATGGCCATTGCCATGGCCCTCGCCTTTGCACTGGGGTTGTTCATCCTGCTGGTTTACCGTAAGACATTCAAGGGCGTCATGTACTCCGAGACCTTTGGCATATCACTGATGGCGCTCACCCTCATCACGACGCTCATCATCCTGGCGGTCACGTCCAATGTCATCCTGTCACTGGGTATGGTCGGCGCACTCTCCATCGTCCGCTTCCGCAGTGCCATCAAGGAGCCGTTGGACATCGCCTTCCTGTTCTGGGCGATCAGCGCCGGCATTGTGACCGGCGCAGGGTTGCTGCCTCTGGCCGTTGTCGGGTCGTTGTTCATCGGCATCATCCTTGTCATCTTCGCCAATCGCAAGACGGGCGATACGCCGTACATCGTCGTTCTCTCCTGTGCCGATGAAACCAGTGAGCAGGCAGGTCTCGAACTTATCCGCCAGCATGTCAAGAAGTATGCCATCAAGTCGAAGACCGTCTCGCCGCAGGCTGGGATCGAGCTCACCGTCGAAGTCCGCCTCAAGGATGCTGCAACGTCGTTTGTCAACGGGCTCTCACAAGTGGCAGGCGTGGGCAACGTCGCCCTGGTCAGCTACAACGGCGAGTACGTAGGGTGACGCGCCAGACAGCGCCTGAGACACAGCCCATGCACCGCGTGCAACGTACAGCTTTGGCCGTCATCCTTGTTGCTGTCCTCGTGACAGCCCTTCTTGTGCCGCTCAGTTCGCTGGATGCGGCGGCGATCTGGATGGACTCCACCCCCACGACAGCCTACGTGACCAACGTTTTCGACGACACGAGGGTTGCGGCCGTCAGCATCAACATGGGCGCAAGCGACTGGCAGTGGCTGCTCGACAATGCGACCCAAGAGGAGTTTCGCAGCTGCGACATCACCATAGGCGGCAAGACCTACTACAGCGTCGGCATCCGCCCCAAAGGCAACTCGAGCCTTGCCCGCGTCGCCAGCAGCACGTCTGATCGGTTCAGCTTCAAGATCAAGTTCGACGAGTACATTCCGGGACAGACATGTTATGGCCTGCAGGCCCTAGTACTCAACAACGTCATGGATGACGCCACGTACATGAAAGAATACCTTTCGTACAAGTTGTTCAGAGACATGGGCATCGCGACGCCCGCCTTCTCCTACGCCTCCATCGCCATCAACGGCAAGCCCTGGGGGCTGTACCTCATGGTCGAGGTCATCGGCTCCAGTTTCGTTCAGCGCAACTATGGAACAACGTCGGGCAACCTGTACAAGCCCGAGAGCGTCGACGTCGGCGCGCGAGGCAAGTTCGTGGTCGATCAGGCAGACGATCAAGCAGCAGACCAGGGCGCAGCACGGGCGCAGGGCGGTGGCATGCGAGGCGCCGGAGGGACCAACCTGGTCTATACGAGCGATGCGATCTCCGACTACAGCGTCCTGCGCGACAGCGCCGTGCTGTCCACGACGGACGACGAGGACTTTCTGAAACTCATTGCCATGATGAAAGCGCTGAAGGACGGCACCGACATCGAGGGGACACTTGACGTGGATGAGGTTCTGCGGTATTTCGCCGTGAACACCTTTTTGGTGAACCTCGACAGCTATGCCAGCAGCCTCAAGCACAACTACTACCTGTACGAACAGGACGGTGTATTCCAGATCCTGCCCTGGGACCTCAACCTCTCCTTCGCAGGTTTCCAGGCGGGGAGTGCAGTCAGCGCCATCAACTTCCCGATCGACACGCCCGTGTCTGACACCATGAACAACAGTCCGCTCATCGCCAGCCTGCTGGCCGTGGACGAGTACAAGGAGCTGTATCACTCATATCTCCAGCAGCTCGTGGTCCAGGAGATCAGGAGTGGTATGTTCGAGGCTGAGGTAGCAAGGGTCAATGCCCTCATTGCCGGTGCCGTCAAGTCCGACGCTACCGCCTTTGTCACCTACGAGCAGTACCAGGCATCACTGCCGGTGCTGGTCCAGTTTGCGCAGGACAGGGCATCCAGCATCATGGCACAGCTGGCCGGTCAGCAACCGAGCACAACCACCGGCACCCTCGCCACGACTGTCAACCTGACGACGCTGGGCAACCAGGCCGGTGGGGCCACTATGGCAGCTCCGGGACAAGCAGATGCAGTACCCAATGCCGCTGTCGGCCGACCTGATGGTGCTGCTGCAGGCGACATGTTCGGTGGTGCGCAGGCAGACCGCACTGTCATGCAAGAGGCGATGGCCATCGTCCGCGCCGCTGCGGGCAGCGAGTTGACGGACGAGCAGACTGCTCAACTCACGGAGTTGGGCCTCGACGCTGCCGCCATCAAGCGA
>Ga0209450_10000520_pt1 | contig 19575 bp, 16 predicted proteins | sample FrelakmetLWP11LW_FD_187149 | JGI IMG/M metagenome (GOLD analysis project Ga0209450, IMG submission 187149) | Freshwater lake sediment microbial communities from the University of Notre Dame, USA, for methane emissions studies - LWP11 LW (SPAdes)... | ecosystem: Environmental > Aquatic >...
ATTGTCCCGGCTGCCCCCGAAAATTCTGAGCAGCATTAAAAAGAGATTGATGAAGTCGAGATAAAGCTTCAGCGCTCCGATGATGGCGCCCTTGCGCACCGCCCCGGCGTCGATGTCGGCAGGCTGCGCCAAGGCCATGTTCTTGATGGCCTGGGTGTCGTAGGCGGTGAGCCCGACAAACACCAGCACCCCGATGTAGCTCACGATCGTGCTGACGGCGCTGCTCTGGAAGAACATGTTAACCAGGGATGCTATGACGATGCCGATCAATCCCATCGTCAGGAACCCGCCCATGGAGGTCAGGTCGCGCCGCGTGGTGTATCCGTAGATGCTGCAGGCCACGAAGGTGGCGGAGCAGACGAAAAACGTGCTGGTGATCGTGGAGCTCGCATAGGCCAGGAAAATGGAAGAAAGCGTTGCGCCGTTCAATGCGGAATAGAGAAGGAACAGCGCCGTGGCCGTGCCGGCCTGCATTTTGTAAATTCTGGAACTGATGACGAACACCAGCGCCAGTTGGGCGATGATCAGGCCAAAAAAGATGATGCCGGAGCCGAAGATGACCTGCTGCACCGCGGGCATGTTGGCGACGGAGTAGGCCACGAAACCGGTGAGCGCCAGCCCGATAGCCATCCAGTTGTAGACGCTGCGGACAAACGAGTTGACCCTTACTTGAACTTGAGTTTTTTGCAGTGTCAAAGAATCCATCGATACCTCCCTTTAAATTTTACAGCACGTGGCTCTCGAAACTCGATTCATGAAGTCCGGCAACCCAAATGCATTTGGATACGAATATAACAACGCGGACGAGGATTTTCAAGCACGAAAAACCAACACGCGAGTCGCTTTTCTTGATTTTAAACCGCTGATGGTTTAGAGGTGTATCAGCGACAGCCCGGTTGCTTTCAGGCGGTCGTTCATTTTTATCAACGCTGGGCGCTGCAAGGGGTGATTCTGCCGGCAGAGACCGGGCTTTGGGACGCGAGATCGAGTGCTGTTTTCATGAAACCAGAACAAATCTATCAGGAACTGAAGAACATAGCGGAGAAATTAGGGGTTGCCGTCGAGGAACACAATTTCCGACCCACCGGCCTGCATGTCAAAAGCGGCGCTTGTGTCGTACACGGCAAGCAGATCGTCATCATCGACAAGCACAAGTCGCTCAGCAAAAAGATAAGAATCCTGGCATCCTCTTTGGCCAGGCTCCCGCACGAAGAGGTCTTTGCCGTGCCGGCGGTGAGGGAGCTGCTGAACCGCTACGCCGAGGAGTAGGATGGGCCGGTGGCTGCGGTTATCAGAGTATAAATTAAAAGTTTACATAATATAACTTATCAGACCTTAAATTGATTCATAACCGCCAAGCGGCCGAACCTTTCGCATGAGCCCCCCCAACGAATTTTCGGAATCCTCGGGTTTTCCTGATTCCGGCGACACGCCCCCCACCCGAAAAACGATTTATTCGGTTTCGGAGCTTACGTCCAAGATAAAGAACCTGGTCGAAGACAGCTTCCCCTTCGTATGGATCCGCGGGGAGATTTCCAACTTCCGCATGCCGAGCTCGGGCCACTGCTATTTCACCCTCAAGGACGAGTCCGCTCAGATTGCTGCCGTGATGTTCCGGGCGCATAACCGCCAGATCAAGTTCGTCCCGGAAGACGGTTTGAGCATCATCGGCCTCGGCCGCCTCAGCGTCTACGAACCGCGCGGCGCCTACCAGATCATATTGGAATACATCGAGCCCGCCGGCGTCGGCGCCCTGCAGATCGCGTTTGAAAGGTTGAAGCGACGCCTGGCGGACGAGGGCCGCTTCGACGAGAGCCGCAAGAAGCCGATACCGTATCTGCCCGGAAAGATCTCCGTCATCACGTCCCCCTCGGGCGCTGTCGTGCACGACATCATCACCGTCATCAGCCGTCGGTTTCCAAACGTTCAGATCGAGATTGTTCCGGTAAAGGTTCAAGGCACCGGCGCCGAGGGCGACATCGTGGCCGCATTCCATCTGGTCAACGCCCGGGCGGATTCGGACGTGATCATTTTGGCCCGCGGCGGCGGCTCCCTTGAAGATCTGCAGGCGTTCAACTCCGAGGCGGTCGCGATGGCCATTTTTGCATCCCGCATCCCGGTGATTTCCGCTGTCGGCCATGAAACCGACGTGACCATCGCCGACTTCATGGCCGACTTGAGGGCGCCCACGCCTTCAGCGGCTGCAGAAATGGCCGTCCCTGAAAAAAACGAACTGCTCCGCCGCCGCCGCGAGCTGGAGCAAGCACTCCTGAGTGGATCGAAAAGGCATCTTGAAAAATTAAACCAAAGCATTAACGATTTCAAGAAGAGGCTTGTAAACCCAAGGCGTAAGATTCAAGAGCTGTGGCTTCGAGCAGACGATTTCTCCAGCCGCCTCGAACGGTTGGCGGCGTTATACGTGCGTCGCGACAAGGAACGACTGTGCGGGCTGACGCGGCGGATGAACTCAAACTCACCGCGGGCATTGGTCCAGAAAATTAATTCAAAACTCGATGTCAACAAATACAACTTGTCGAAAAATATCGCTATCATCATGATAGGCAAGCGCGCGACCGCCGGCGAATCGACGATACGGCTGGAAAGTTTGAATCCTCTTGCCATCCTGCGGCGCGGTTACAGTGTTACGCGGTCGCTGCCGGATCGCAGGGTGGTCAGCCATCCCGGCCAGGTGAGCCTGGACCAGCAGGTGGAAATTCTTCTCGCCGACGGGCAACTCGTATGCAACGTCAAAGGAAAAACGCACCATGGCCAAGAAGTCGTTTGAACAGTCGATGAAGCAGCTGGAACAGATCGTGCGCGAACTGGAATCCGGCGATCTGCCCCTGGAACTGGCTCTCAAGAAGTTCGAGGAAGGCGTGGAGCTCTCCAAGTTCTGCTCGCAGAAACTGGAGGAAACCGAGCGCCGCATCACCCTGCTCATGCAAAACAACTCAGGGGCCGTCGTCGAAAAACCGTTCCCGACGGCGGATGATGAAAAAAAGGCGGATTGAGATGTTCGACCTGCCCGCCTACCTCGCGCGCAACAACGAGCGCATCCATCGCGCGCTCAACCGCCTGCTGCCGCCACATGAGCCCGACGGCCGGCTGCTCGCGGCCATGCGCTATTCCCTGATGGCCGGGGGCAAGCGCCTGCGGCCGAACCTGTGCCTGGCCGCGGCAGAGGCGGTCGGCGACGCCGCGGAGGATGCCCTGACCGCCGCCTGCGCGCTGGAGATGATTCACACGTACTCCCTCATCCACGACGACCTCCCCGCCATGGATGATGACGAGCTGCGCCGCGGCAAACCGACATGCCACATCGCCTTCGACGAGGCCACAGCCATTCTCGCCGGCGACGCGCTCTTGACCATGGCCTTTGAGATCCTCGCGTCGCTGCCCGGTTGCCGGCCGGAACGCTGTGTGGAGGTCACCCGGATCGTTGCCGTGGCCGCCGGCGGCCGCGGCATGGTGCAGGGGCAGATGCTCGACATGCTTTCCCAAGGGGCCGCCTTGAGCCTGGAACAACTGGAACATCTGCAGTCACTAAAAACCGGGGCCCTGATCGAGGCCTCCCTGGCCGTCGGTGCCCTTTTGGCCGGCGGCAGCCCTGCGCAGATCGAGGCCGTTCGCGCCTTCGGGCGGGGGGTCGGCCTGGCGTTTCAAGTGGTGGACGACATCTTGAACATCGAAGGCGACCCGTCCATCATGGGCAAGGCCGTCGGAACGGACCAGCTGCGACGGAAAAATTCCTATCCCGGCCTGCTGGGGCTTGCAAAATCAAAAGAATTCGCCCAAAATCTGGTTCAACAGGCGATCGAGGCGATTGCCGAGTTCGATGCCAAGGCCGACGCCCTCCGGGCAATCGCCGGCTACGTCTTAGAAAGACACAAGTGAAAACACGGCAAGCTTTACCATAGAAACAACAAGCATTGAGCCGGACAGAATTTACAGGATTTTCAGGATAAGGGGCATACAGCAACAAACCCGCCTAACCGGCTAATCCTGTCGGAAAATACTTAAATACGCTGGAATCCCATGACCCTCCTTGAATCGATTCGATCCCCCGCGGACGTCAAGCGGCTGCCCCGCTCGCGATTGCCGGAGCTGGCCGCCGAGGTGCGCAAACTCATCGTCGATGTGGTGTCGCGCAACGGAGGACATCTGGCCTCGAGCCTGGGGGCTGTTGAGCTCGCCATCGCCATCCACTACGTATTTGACACCCCGCAGGACAAGGTGATCTGGGATGTGGGGCACCAGGCCTATGCCCACAAGATTCTCACCGGCCGGCGCGAGGCGTTTCCGACGTTGCGTCAGCACGGCGGCCTCTCCGGTTTCACGCGTCGCAGCGAAAGCCCGTATGACAGCTTCACCACCGGCCACAGCAGCACCTCCATTTCCGCCGGCTTCGGGATGGCCTGCGCCAAGTTCCTCAAGAAAGAGGACTCCAAGGTCATCGCCGTTATCGGGGACGGGTCCCTCACGGCCGGCATTGCCTACGAAGGATTGAACCAGGCGGGGGGCATCCTCAAACGGGACCTGATTGTAGTCTTGAACGACAACGAAATGTCGATTTCCCGCAACGTCGGTGCGCTGTCCTCCTTCCTGAGCCGCACCTTCTCCGCCAAGAAACTGCAGGAGCTGCGCAGAGAGCTTGGGTTCTTCTTCAAGAAACTGCCGCGCATCGGCGAGGACATCTACCAGCTTGCCAAGCGCACCGAGGAATCTTTCAAGTCCTTTGTCACCCCCGGGATGCTTTTCGAGGCTTTTAATTTCGAGTATTTCGGCCCCATCAACGGGCATAATATCGATCACCTTATTGATATAATGAACAATATCAGTTATATAAGTGAACCTGTATTGCTGCATGTAAGCACCACCAAAGGCAAGGGATACGCCCCGGCCGAGAAAAACCCCGTCTATTTTCATGGCTGCGGCTGTTTTGATGCCGACACCGGCAGCTGCCTGGATCGGAAATCGGCAGCCCCCACCTACACCGAAGTGTTCGGCCGGACACTGCTGGAACTGGCGGCCAAGGACCCGCGGATCGTAGCCGTCACCGCGGCCATGCCCGAAGGCACAGGTCTTTCCGGGTTTGCCCAAACCTATCCAGACCGGTTCTTCGACGTCGGCATCGCCGAACAGCATGCCATCACCTTCGCCGCCGGGATGGCGACCGAAGGCTTCCGGCCGGTGGTCGCCATATACTCCACTTTTCTGCAGCGCGCCTTTGACCAGGTGCTGCACGATGTCTGCCTGGATCGGCTGCCGGTCATCCTGGCCCTCGACCGCGGCGGGCTGGTCGGCGAGGACGGCCCGACGCACCACGGGGTCTTCGACCTGTCCTTCCTGCGCAGCCTGCCGAACATGGTCTTGATGGTCCCCCGGGATGAGGGCGAGCTGCGACGGATGATGGTAACGGCCCTCCAGCACGACGGCCCGGTTGCCTTTCGATACCCGCGGGGGACGGCGGTCGGGGTTCCCCTTGCCTCCGACGCGACACCGGTCCCGATCGGGAAGGCCAAAGTGCTGGCCGACGGCGACGATGTGGTGATCTTGGCCGTCGGCGTCTCGGTTGCCGAAGCGCTCAAGGCCCGCGCCCTTCTCGCCGGCCAGGGCGTACAGGCAACCGTTGTCGACGGCCGTTTCGTCAAACCCGTCGATACGGATCTGCTCGTCGACCTGGCCCGGCGGGTCCCCCGCCTGGTCACCGTCGAGGAAAGCATGCGTCAAGGCGGTTTCGGCAGTGCCGTTCTCGAAGCCCTCAACGATGCCGGGATTCAGCACGTGTCCATCGAACGCATCGGCATCCCGGACACGTTTATCGAACACGGGCCCCAAAGCCTGTTGCGCGCCAAGTACGGCCTGGATGCCGACGGCATCGCCAGGGCCGCGTTGCACCTTCTACAGGTGAGCGCGCTGCCGTCCATCAGCGCAAGGGGCCAACGACTTTAGGCCCTGATTTCGTGCTTCGGATTTCGAATTGGGTTCCGGATTGTCCGAGTTGGGGTTGAGCGCTACCAGCATTTTTACGAAAACGATCCCGTGAATGCTCAACGAAAACGGCTCGATGTGATCGTCACCGAAAGAGGTTTGCTCCCCAGCCGCCAGCGGGCGCGCGCATTGATCATGGCCGGAAGCGTGCGCGTCGACGGCCAGGTCGTGGACAAGCCCGGCGCCTGGGTTGCCCCCGCCAGCCGGGTGGAGGTGGTCGGCGACGACCTGCCGTATGTGAGCCGCGGGGGGGTGAAGCTCGACGGCGCATTGAAAGCATTCGAGCTGGATGTGACGGGGTGGGTGTGCATGGACGTCGGCGCGTCCACCGGCGGGTTCAGCGACTGCCTTCTCCAGAGGGGGGCCGCCCGCGTGTATGCCGTTGATGTGGGGTACGGGCAGCTCGCCTGGCGGCTGCGCCAGGACCCGCGCGTCACGGTGATTGAACGCACCAACATCCGGTACCTGGCGGCAGAACGCATACCGGAACCGGTGGACCTGGCCGCCATCGACGTCTCTTTCATCTCACTCAAGATCGTGGTTCCCGCCGTTTTGAAATTCCTGAAATCCCGCGGCCGGCTGCTGACGCTTGTCAAGCCCCAGTTCGAGGTGGGCAAGGGCCAGGTCGGAAAAGGCGGCGTGGTGACCGATCCGGAGCAGCACGCGCGCGTGATTGCCGAGTTGGACCTCTGCTTCCGCGGCCTCGGCCTGGAATGTTCGCAAGCGGCCCCCTCCCCCATCGACGGCCCGAAAGGCAACAAGGAGTTTTTCATGCTCCTTTTTTTTAAACCGCAAGCTCCGCTTGCGGTTTAAAAAAAGAAAAAACACATGGCCGCCCCCTGGGGCGGCCATGTGTTTTTTTGGGGCTTGATTTTTTACAGCCGAATGGATAAAAATCAACGTTTACCGCCCGGCCCAGGGCAATAAATCCAACCAAGAGAGGAAGTATAATGAGCGAAAAAGTCGAAGGCATTCGCAACGTCGCACTGGTGGCTCATGGCGGTGCCGGTAAAACCTCCCTGGCAGAGGCCATGCTTTTCGACGCCGGCGTGATCAACCGGCTGGGGCGCATCGAAGAGGGCAACACCGCGCTGGACTTCGAACCCGAGGAGATCAAACGCACATCGAGCATCAGCACCGGGTTTCACCAGTTGGCCTGGAAAAAGCACACGGTCACCTTGATAGACACCCCGGGGGACCAGAATTTTTTTTCGGATACCAAGACCTGCCTGCAGGCGGCCGACGCCGCCGTGGTGGTCATCGATGCGGTGGACGGCGTGAAAGTCCAGACCGAGATCGGCTGGGAATTCGTAGACGACTTCAAGCTTCCCCGGGCGATTTTCATCAACAAGCTGGATCGTGAGCGCGCCGATTTCCAGCGCACCTTCGAGGACGCCAAGGGTCTGTTTCAGCCCAAGCTCATCATCCTTCAGCTTCCGATCGGTGCCGAGGCCGGCTTCAAAGGGGTGGTCGACCTCATCACCCGCAAGGCCTACGTGTACGAGGATGGAAAATCCAAGGTGTCCGAGATCCCCGCCGACATGAAGGATTCCGTCGAAGTAGAGCGGGAGGCCCTCATCGAAAACATCGCCGAAGCCGACGATGCCCTGGTCGAGCGCTACCTCGAGGGCGAAACCCTTTCCGAAGAGGACCTCAAGCATGCCCTGCGCAAGGGAACCCTGGCCAGGATCTTTGTCCCCGTGATCTGCGGCTCGGCCGCCCGCAACGTCGGCATCGACCTCTTTATGGATTTCATCGTTGGGGCCATGCCCTCCCCCCTGGACGGCGGCGCAAAAATAGGCAAGGACCCGGCCACGGGCAAAGAGATCGAGCGCGCCCCCGACCCCCAGGCGCCGTTTGCGGCGTTGGTGGTCAAGACCATCACCGACCCCTATGCGGGCCGGCTCACCCTTTTCCGGATTTTCTCCGGGACCATTGGAGGTGACGGCACCTTCTACAACGCGAAAAAAGAAGTGCGCGAGCGCTACAATCAGTTGCTGGTGATCCTCGGCAAAGAGCAGAAGCCGGTGGACGGGGCGGGCCCGGGTTCCATCGTGGCGGTGGCCAAGCTCAAGGAAACGGGGACCGGCGACACCCTCTGCGACGAGGCCAACAAGATCCTGTTCACCGCCGTCGAGCCGATCCCCACCCTGATATCCTATGCGTTGTCCGCCAAGAACAAAGGCGACGAGGACAAGGTGTTCACCTCCCTGACGAGGCTTCTGGAGGAAGACACGTCCCTGCGGATCGATCGTCTGGCGGAAACCAAGGAAATCATCCTGCACGGCCAGGGACAAATCCACATCGAGACCACCGTCGAACGGCTCAAGCGCAAGTTCAACGTCGAGGTCCAGCTGAACATCCCCAAGGTGCCCTACCGCGAGACCATCAAGAAAAAGATCCGGGTGCAGGGCCGGCACAAGAAACAGACCGGCGGCCACGGCCAATTCGGCGACTGCTGGGTCCAGTTCGAGCCTCAGCCGCGCAGCAAGGGATTCGAGTATGTGGACGCCATCGTGGGCGGCTCCATCCCCCGGCAGTACATCCCTGCGGTGGAAAAGGGCATCGTCGAATCCGCGCAACGAGGAGTGCTGGCGGGCTTCCCGTGCGTCGATTTCAAGGCCACGGTGGACGACGGCTCGTACCACGCGGTGGACTCCTCGGAAATGGCCTTCAAGATCGCAGGCTCGCTCGCCTTCCGCAAAGCCGCCGAGCAAGCCGACCCGGTCCTTCTCGAGCCGGTCATGAAGGTGACGGTGATCGCTCCGGACGAGTTCATGGGCGACATCATGGGCGACCTGAACAGCCGGCGCGGCCGGGTGTTGGGAATGGAGAACGCGGGCAAGAACCAGATCATCAACGCCTATGTGCCGATGTCGGAGTTTCAGACCTATGCCCCGGACCTGCGCTCGATGACCGGCGGCCGCGGCATCTACCGGATGGAGTTTTCCCATTACGACGAGGTGCCCAGCCACATCGCCCAGAAAATTATAGAAGCGGCGGCCAAGGCCAAAGAGAAAGAGTAGTTTTTATCCGCTGCGCGGATAAAAACTAATAGCTGGAAATAAGGGGGGGCTCCACCATCTGGAGATCCCCCTTTTATCTTAAGCTCGGGCGGGTTTGGTCGCTCCGGCAGCTGGGAAGATCACACCCAGTTCGGGGTCAGAAAGCTCATTCGGAAGGGATGGCGAAAGCCGAGAGACACTCCCGGGAAGGCGAATAGCCGGACCAGAAGGCGTCCCAGCGTTTAGAAAAAAAGGTGCGGTTTTGGGGAGAGATGCGCTTCACTTCCGGGCAGGCCGCCGCGTGAAACCGCCGCGAGTTGCGGTTGCCGACATACCGGCCCTCATTTTCGCGCCACTCCCGCCACATGCCCCGCCGGTCCTGCATGGCCGCTCGTTGGGCCTTCAGCAGGCGGGCTTCGTGTTTGACGTTCGGCATCTTGTAAAGGCAATGCGCCACGCCCGACTGCAGCAGTTTCTCGTTCACCATCGAACCGTCCGGCAAAAAGACGTAGGCGAGCGTCCGGCCGTAGTCGTCGAAACGCTCGATGTCGAATTCCAGGCGGATGCGCCGGGATCCGATCAGTTCGATGTTGCGCGCCCGGGCGTCGATACCGAATGGCTCGGCGGAATTGTGCTCGTGGCTGATTTCGGGGGCATTCACACCGATGTAGCGCACAAACCGCCCGTCTGCCAGCTTCACCGTGTCGCCGTCGGTGACCCGTTTGACAGCGACCCACTCCCCTGCGCTCCCCCCGCCAGCGCCGAGCGTCAGCAGCAGCAGCATACACCCGAGTAATAGTAATTTTCGGAGCATTTCGGCCTTAAGATGCACTTGTTTTTTTGTGGGAGCGGCAATTTGCCGCGATGCGATCGCGGCTGCAAGCCACTCCCACACGATATGGCCTCGAGCGAAGCGCTCCTCTAAACCCGCTCTGCGGGTCGATCCTCCAACCTAGCGCCTCCGTGGGCCGCTCCCTAATCCGCCAATCCGCGCGGCGGCCTCGTCCAGCATCCGGGCCAGTCCGCCGCGCTCGGCCGGGGTGAACCCCAACGCATACCGCCAGACCTCGTCGTCCTCCATGCACAAATAGACGCAGGTCTGTGGGGCGCGGCTCAGAATGGCTTGAGCCAGGCTTTGCAAAACCTGCATCCGCAGCGGTTTGAAATAGCGCGCCTTGCCGTCCAGGCCGACGATGAACTCCCCGTAGACGATCCGGGAATCCGGGAAGCGTCGTTGAATGACGGGCTTGAGGTCCGGCATGAACCGGAACGCGCCGAGGCTGATCCACACGATCTGCTCCGGCGGAACGGCGGCGAACAAGCGCTCCACCACCTGCCGGTAGTCCTCTTCGCAGCCGTCGGTGATCACGACCGGGTCGAAGTGAAAGGCGATCGGGTATCCGGCTTGTGCGCCCTGGGCCGCCGCACGCAGGCGCGCATTCAACGAGGCGGTGCCGCGCTCCTCGCTGCGGATCACCCGCTCGGTGTTCAGCGACCAGGCCAGGATGGTCTTGCGCCGATGCCCTATGTCCAGCAGACCGTTGATGTTCACGGTCTTGGTCTTGAGTTCCAGGACGGCGCGGTCCTGGCGGGCAAACCGCAGCGCCAGCGTCCGCGAGAGGTCCGTCCATGGCTCCCAGATCAGGCTGTCGGTGAACTCCCCGGTGCCGATGCGTTGGATGCCCGGTTCGGACAGGCAGCGATCCAGCTCGCTCGCCATGTCTTCGTGATTGATGTAATACTGCAGCACCGGCGGGTGAAAATAGGCTTGGAGGATGCAGTAGGAGCAATCCATGGTGCAGTAGCTGCCGATGTGCAGGATCCGGTAGCCGCAGCAGGTGTAGTGCCGGGTGCCCGGGCACTCCTTCAGGAAGGCCCCCTTGTTGCGGGTGAGAAACAGGACCTGCTTGCCGCTGCCGATCGGGTCTTCCGCCGCAGCCACATCCGCGTAGACGTCATCGGCACTCGCCACCGTTTGGGTCGGCACCCCGAGTCGGCGGCAGATCCTCCGGGTGTCCGGCCGGTCGGCCACCTGGGCATCGATGTAAAGGGCTGCGATTTTCACGGCACGGATGCCCCCGCAAACCCCCTGCCCTTGCCCGTCAGCAGGGTTTTAAAATCGGGGTGGTCCACCAGTTCATCCAACTGGGCCCGCAGACGGCCGACCTCCTCCAGGCGTTCGAAATTCAACGTCAGGGTGAAGCGCGTCCCCTCGAAATCCCTGGGCGGAGCCAGTTGGAGGTTTTCACCGAGCTTCAGCCGCTGCCGCAGGGCATGAAAGCGGTCCTCGGCCGCCGCCAGCGCCGGGAAGCGGCGCTGGCGGAGCAGCCGGCGAATGCGTTGGGTTTTCTGGTTGTGGTCCAGGTCCTCCGCGTCCTGAACGCGAAGCAATCCCGCCTCGGATAAGACATCGCGTGAATAACGGCCCTCCCGGCACGCAATTTCCGAAACCAGGGTGACGATCTCCCTCTGTTTGTTCAAGCTGGTTTTGAGCCGGCGGAACAGCCGCGCAAAGGCGACGGCCGCTCCCTCTTCCAGCGGCCCGATCTCACAGGCCATCGCGAAGGAAACCGCGTTTTCCAGGACGGCGGCCTGCACCTCCTCCGGCATCCGGCAAAGCGGTTTCAGCTTGGCGGCGAGGCCCGCATGGGTCGGAAGGCCGAGCGCGGCAGCGTCCTCCGGCGGGATGCTGCCCTCGGGCGCGTGCTGATCGAGCACGTGCAGGGCCCGGGAGGTCTCGATGAGGTTCAGGGGTCGCTCCAGGGAATTTTCGCCGACCGCCTTGATGGCGCAGGCATACATCGTCGTCGGCGCTCGAAGCACCCGCACGGGAATCGACCCCCATCCCAGGCGGCGGCAGGCCTCCACGCGCCTGAAACCGCTCACGACGATGAAACCGTCAGCACCATCGAGGACCAGCGGCGCCGCCAACAGGCCGAGCCGTTGAACAGAGAGGTGGAGATCATCGCTGCGGCGGGTGGTGATGCGGAAACGATCATCCCCCGGGTCGATGTCCGCCAGGGGGATGAGCCGGGTGCAATTCTCCGTCAGGCCGCCATCAGAGGCCATGACCGCTGCCGCTCAACTGTTTGAGCGCTTCAAGGTATTTTTCGCGGGTGCCGCGGATGACCTCGGCCGGCAGAGGTGGGGGCGGCGGGGTTTTTCCCCACCGGGTGGAGAGCAGGTAATCGCGCAGGTACTGCTTGTCGAAACTCTCCTGGGCGCCGCCGGGCCTGTAGGAGGCTTTCGGCCAGAACCGCGAGGAGTCGGGGGTCAGCAGCTCGTCGATGAGGATCAGCTGGTCGCCGACCAGGCCGAACTCGAACTTGGTGTCGGCGATGATGATGCCTTTCGTCTCGGCAAACGCGGCCCCCTTCAGGTAAATCGCCAGGGTCAAATCGCGTACGCGTTCGGCCAGCTCCCGGCCGATGCGTTTTTTCGCTTCTTCAAAATCGATGTTGATGTCGTGAGCCCCGAGTTCTTCCTTGGTGGCCGGGGTGAAGATGGGCTCCGGCAGCCGGTCGGATTCCGTGAGCCCCGCCGGGAGCTTGATCCCGCAGACCTCCCCGGACTCCTTGTAGGCGTTCCACCCGGAACCGGAAATATAGCCCCGCGCCACGCATTCAATCGGCAGCGGCGCTGCGTTCTTGACGAGCAGGCTGCGGCCTTTCAAAGTTTGGGCATAGGGGCGGCAGCTCTTGGGGTACTCGTCCACGTTGCCGGTGACCACGTGGTTCGCGACGATCGGCTTCATCCGCTCGAACCAGAAAAGCGAGATCTGGGTCAGGATGACCCCCTTGTCGGGAATGGGCTCGGTCATGACGACGTCGAAGGCCGAGATGCGGTCGGTGGCCACCATCAGGAGGTGTTCGCCGAGGTCGTACATGTCGCGCACCTTGCCCCGTTTCAGGAGCTTCAGACCGGGAAAGTCCGTTTGGCTGATCGGCTGGCTCATAGCGGCGGTCCTCTCGTTGATTGAATTTGAAATGCGGCGGCGGAAACAACGATCAGCGTTCGAGCGCTGCCGAGCCGAGGAATTGCTTTACGGCCTTGAGCGTGTTTTCATCGGGGTCGATGAACTCGATGCCGACCTCATACACGCCTTTGTCGGTCGAGCGCACATGGACGGGACGGCCCTTCAAGTCCACCAACCGGTCTTCCAGTCCGATGCTCAGGATCACCGTATGCTCCGCCGCGATGGGGAAATGCGTTTCCAGCAGAATGCCGGACTCGGAGAGATTCAACGTCCGGCCCATGCCCTGTTTTACGGTTTTGCGGTCCTCATCCAGACAGATATAGGACAGGTTGAGGGAGCTGATACGTCGATGCTTTCGGTTTTCATCATTTTTCATAAGACGACGGGTCTCCTGTCCAGCCGCCGGCCGATCAGAGAATGCCGGATTTGCGAACGCTGTTGATAGTTACCAGGGTTGTCGCCGAGATGCAAGCCGCCAGGTGCTCGATGATGTTGCGCAGGGTGGGCGAAAGCCTCCGGTGTTCGCTTTCGATCTTTTTGGAATCCACTGAGGCCAGTTTCAAGTCGGCGGATGAAAAAACGGCGGCCTCGTAAGGCTCGTGGCCGATGGTCAGAAAGGGAATGTGGCCGAAGAAATCCCCCTTTTCAAGACGGGCCAGCGGCAGGTAGCCGGCCGGCGTGTTGCGCGCCACCACCACATCCCCCTCTCGAATGCTGAACAGCCTCTCTTCGTTCTGGCCCTCCTTGATGGCTATCTTTTTGTCCAGGAGCAATTTCATGAAGGAGGCGTCGCCGACATGGGCCTGGGCGGCGATGGAGGTCACGCCGTGCAGACGGTTGTTCAGGCTCTTGATCAGGTTTTTGAAGTCGGCCGACAGATTGGCCACCTCGCCGGCCAGCAACTGAGAGTCCAGCATGCCGAGCTGGATGTTGCCGGCCGCCACCACGGTGGTGCTGCGCACATTATCCCCACTCAGGAAGGAGGCCACACTGCCCAGAAAGGCGCCGTCGCCGACCCGCAACAGCTTGATCGGCCCGTTGGGCGTGGTCTTGATGATTTCAGCAGCGCCTTCGAGAATCACCCAGATCCAGTTTCCATGGGAGCCTTCCCGGACAATTTCATCGCCGTCGTAGAAGCTCTCCTCATCCACCACGAAAGCATAGTCGACCAGCGGTCCCTTGATCAGCGGCGGCTGCCCGGTTTTCGGCGCCGGCGCTTCGGCCGCACCACGCTCATCCGCGACGGGCAATGCCGACGGCTCTATTTTGGGAATCTTGCCCTCATCGAGGAGCCGCAGACCGTCCAGGATGATTTCCATCCGCCCTTTTTTGATCACCCGCTCGCCGGCAACCGCTTCCCGGATAAACTCGAAGCGCCCCTCGGTCCAGCCGAAGAGTGAAAACAATGCCTCCAGACCGGCCAGGGAACCGTTGGCGGCATTGATCGGGTTTCCTTTTTCGATGAGGATCACGCCGGGCTCCGGCGCGTGGGCGTTGAAGATTCGCAGCGACCCGGTGGCGGAGCTGCTCCCGATCAGCTGGAGAAGCTCCCCGAAGTTCAGAAAGCTCAGTTTGCCCGAAAAATCGATGTCTGAAGCCATGAATTCAGTTAGAAATTAAGTTCCTGTTGCAACGAGCGCAAAACCAACCGCAGGCATTCCTGCAGGGTCTTGCCGACCCCCATGCCGCTGAGCGCCGCCGCCGGAAAGGCCGGGGCTTTCAACTGCCGGTTCAGCTCCATGGACATCTGTTCGATCGTCATCAGGGTAATCCCGGCATCGGTCAGATCACGCTTGTTGAACTGCAACACCAACGGCACCTTGAAGACGCTCAGGTTGTAGTCCCGAAGGTTCTGCTGCAGATCCTTCAACGCCAGCATGTTCTGTTCCCGTCGAACCTCCAGCGAGTCCGCCACGAACACGATGCCGTCCGCCCCCCTCAGGACCAGCTTGCGGGTGGATGAGTAGCGAACCTGGCCCGGCACGGTGTAGAGTTGAACCCGCACGTCACATCCCTTGAGCTTGCCGAGCTCCAGGGGCAGAAAATCGAAAAACAGGGTGCGGTCGCCCTCGGTGTCGATCGATATCATTTCCCCTTTGACATGTTGGGTGAACGTCCGGTGGATATATTCGAGATTGGTGGTCTTGCCGCAGCGCGCAGGCCCGTAATAGACGATCTTGCACTCGATCTGACGTTTTTTCAGATTGACTACCGCCATGTCATCCGCCCCGAAGCGCGACCCACCAGCGACGGCCGTTGCCGTTCCGTTTCTTGTCAGTACCCTGCCGATTCTAATTTCTTATCATATCACACGGTTTGATCACCGCAAAGGAAAATCCTGCTATCTGAATTCTGTTGACAATCGGGTGGTTTGTGCTATCGACAAAGCTTTCTAGCATCTTCGGCTGAAACAGGACAATTCTTGAATCAACGTCAACTTCAGAGAAGCGGAGGTAACCCATGGATAAGAAAGTAACAGTGATCGGTGCCGGGAACGTGGGCGCCACTGCCGCCCAGCGCCTGGCGGAGAAAGAACTTTGCGACGTCGTCCTCGTGGACATCATCGAGGGCGTGCCCCAGGGCAAGGCGCTGGACCTGACCCAAGCCGCCCCGATTGAAAAGCATGACGCGCACCTGACCGGCGCCAACGCGTACGACGCCACCGCGGGGTCCGACATCGTCATCATCACGGCGGGCATTCCGCGCAAACCGGGTATGAGCCGCGACGACCTGCTGACCACCAACGCGGGCATCGTCAAGAAGGTGGCCCAGGAAGTGGCCGGCCGCTCCCCCCGGGCGGTTCTGATCATCGTCAGCAACCCGCTGGATGCGATGTGCCACGTGGCCTTCGAGGCCAGCAAATTCCCCAAGCAGCGCGTCATCGGCATGGCCGGCGTGCTCGACTCGGCCCGTTTCCGCGCCTTCATCGCCATGGAGTTGAACGTCTCGGTCGAAAACACCCATGCGTTCGTGCTGGGGGGCCACGGCGACACGATGGTGCCCCTGCCGCGCTACTCGAGTGTCGCCGGCATCCCCATTACGGAGCTCATGACCCAGGAGCGCATCGAGGCCCTGGTGCAGCGCACCCGCAACGGCGGGGCGGAGATCGTGAGCCTGCTCAAGACCGCCAGCGCCTTTTACGCGCCGGCCTCGGCCGCGGTGGAGATGGCGGAGTCCATCCTCAAAGACAAGAAGAAAGTCCTGCCCTGCGCGGCCTATCTCGAGGGCGAGTACGGAATCCGCGACCTGTTCATCGGCGTGCCGGTAAAGCTCGGCGCCAAGGGCGTCGAGCAGGTGCTGGAAATCAAGCTGACCGCCGAAGAAAACGCGGCGTTGCAGAAATCCGCGGCAGCGGTCCAGGAACTGAAAGGCGCATTGGCCAAGCTGAAATACTAATTGTCCGGTTCTTCGGCAAAGGGCCTTTCATGGTTACTCCGGCAGTTGGACCGACCGACGGGTGCTCGAGCTCAGGGTTTCCTGTATCGCTTCGGCCAGTTTCCGATTGAAACCGGGCAGCGCGCTCAGCTCATCGAGCGTGGCTGCCCGGACGGCTTCAAAGCTGCCGAAACGATCGATCAGCTGCGCTTTGCGGGCCTTGCCGATCCCGGGGATCGTGTCCAGCGCCGAAACCAGGGTCGACGCCCGGCGCCGCCGACGGTGGAAGGTGACGGCGTGGCGGTGCGCTTCGTCCCGCACGCGCTGCAGAAAAAGCAGCAGGTCGCCCTCCCGCCCGAAATGGACCGGGTTCGACCGTCCCGGCAGGAAAATCTTGTCGTGCACCTCGCCCCGGTCCGGGTCTTTTTTGGCGATCCCGATGACGTCCATTCGGCCTTCGATCTGCAGATCCTTCATCACCGCCAGAGCCGCCCCGAGCTGCCCCTTGCCGCCGTCCACCATCAGCAGGTCGGGAAACGGCTCCGATGCCGGCCCTTTTCCCAGCCGGCGGCGGAGGATCTCGGACATGGACGCATAATCATCCGGGACCGCCACTCCCGTGATGCGGTATCGGCGCCACGCGGAGGGCTCCGGACGGCCGTCGACGAACACCACCACGCCGGCCACGGGGTCGGACCCCATCAGGGTCGAGTTGTCGACGCACTCAATGCGCTGCGGACAGCGGGAAAGGTTCAGGCGCCGCTGCAGCCGCGGCAGCAGCTCGGCGCCGTTTGAACGCCGGGTCAGAAGGGCCTCGAGTTCCGTGCGGGCGTTGTGCAGCGCCATCTCCAGCAGCCGGGCCTTTTCGCCGCGCTCCGGGCGGCGAATCCGCACCGTCCGGCCTCTTTGAACGGCCAACCCTTCCTCGATCCAGGCTGCGTCCTCGAGCGCGTGCGACACGAACAGCTCCCGGGGCACGAAGGCGCGGCCTTCGTAAAACTGGCGGATGAACACCCCCAGCATTTCATCTTCCGCGGCCATGGTCTCGGGGAAACCGAAGTGGCGGGTGCCCGTGAGGAAACCGCCGCGCACTTCCAAGTGGGTGATGACGGCGGCGCCGTCGGAGGACACCGCGGCGAAGACGTCCCGGTCCATGAAGTCGGTGGTCACCGCGACCTGTTTCTCGGCCGTCCGCTGCAGCGCAAACAGCTTGTCCCTCTGGCGGGCCGCCTTTTCATACTCCCGGGCGGCGGCGGCGGCCTCCATGTCCCCGCGGATCTTGCCCACCAGTTCCTGGGTGCGGCCCTTCAAAAAGAGAATCGCCTCCTGGAGCTGTTCGCGATAAACCTCCCGCGATACATCCCGGCAGCAGGGGGCCAGGCAGCCGTTCAGCTGGCAGTGCAGGCAGGGCCGGGTCCGGGTGCGGAATTCGCTCGCCTTGCATTTGCGCAGCTTGAAGGTCCGGTTGAGCACTTTGAGCGTTTCGCGCACGGCATGCGCCGAAGCAAAGGGGCCGAAATAGAGCGCGTCGTCCTCGCCGATCTTGCGCACGACGGTGAACCGCGCATAGTCTTCCTGCAGGTCCAGCCGCAGGGAGGGGTAGCGCTTGTCGTCCTTGAGCACCACGTTGAAGCGCGGCCGATGGCGCTTGATGAGGTTCGACTCCAGGATGAGGGCTTCTTTTTCGGTGCGGGTGAGGATGATTTCGATGTCGGCGATCCGGCCCACCAGCGCATCGATTTTGGAATCGGCATGCGCAGACGTCTTGAAATAGGCCGCCAGTCGTTTGCGAAGGCTGCGGGCCTTGCCGACATAGAGGACGCGGCCGTCGGTCCCCTTCATCAGGTAGACACCGGGTTTGGAGGGGGCCTCCGCGGCCTTTTGCGCGGGGTCGCCGGCCGGCAGCGGCGGGGGGGTCAGGGGGGCATTCATGTTTCGAGCACGATCAACCGCTGCAGGCGTTTGACCTGATCCCGCAGGTCGGCGGCACGCTCGAAATCCAGCTCCTTGGCGGCCTGGTGCATCTGCTTTTCGAGCCGGCGGATCTCGGCGTCAACGTCCTCCAGCGAGCCGTAATCGGCGAGCGCCTCGGCCACACGGTCGACCGGGGGCGGGGCCTGGCCGGTAACGACATCGAAGGCCCCGGTGATGGCCTTGTGGACGGATTCCGGCGTGATGCCGTGGGCGATGTTGTAGGCCTGCTGGATCGTGCGGCGGCGGCCGGTTTCGTCGATGGCCTGCTGCATCGAGCGCGTGACGGTGTCGGCGTAGAAAATGACCATGCCGCCGGCATGGCGCGCCGCCCGGCCGCAGGTCTGAATGAGCGATCTTGCCGATCGCAGAAACCCTTCCTTGTCGGCATCCAGGATGGCCACCAGCGACACCTCGGGGATGTCGAGGCCTTCGCGCAGCAAATTGATGCCTACCAGCACGTCGAATTCGCCCCGCCGCAGGTCGCGAATGATGTCCATGCGCGCCAGCGTGGTGATGTCCGAATGCAGGTAGCGGACCTTGAGCCCAAGGTCCGAGTAGTATTCGGTGAGATCCTCCGCCATGCGTTTGGTGAGGGTGGTGACCAGCACCCGTTCGCGGCGCTGCTGGCGTTTGCGGATTTCATCGTGCAGGTCGTCGACCTGGTGGCGTGCGCTGCGAATCTCCATCACGGGGTCGACCAGTCCCGTCGGCCGCACGATGAGTTCGACGACGGCGTCCCCGGCCGTTTTCATCTCGTAGTCGGCCGGGGTGGCGGAAACGAAGACCGTCTGGTTGAAGCGGGCCTGGGACTCCTCGAAGGTCAGGGGCCGGTTGTCCAGGGCCGAAGGCAGCCGGAAGCCGTACTCCGCCAGGGTCTCCTTGCGCGAGCGGTCCCCGCGGTACATGCCCTGGAGCTGGGGCACGGCGATGTGGCTCTCGTCGATGAACAGCAGGAAATCTTTCGGAAAGTAATCGAGCAGGGTCGGCGGCGGCTCGCCGGGGTGGCGGCCGGTCAAATGCCGCGAATAGTTCTCGATGCCGTTGCAGTATCCCAGTTCCTGGATCATCTCCAGGTCGAAATGCGTGCGCTCCTCGATTCGCTGCGCCTCCAGCAGCCGCCCCTGGTCGCGGAACCAATCGATGCGGCCGCCCAGCTCCGTGCGGATGGTCTGCATGGCCTTCTGCCGGGTGGTCTTCTGCGTGACATAGTGGCTGGCCGGAAAAATCACGCCGCGCGTCAGCCGGCGCCGGACC
>Ga0209450_10000521_pt1 | contig 19556 bp, 20 predicted proteins | sample FrelakmetLWP11LW_FD_187149 | JGI IMG/M metagenome (GOLD analysis project Ga0209450, IMG submission 187149) | Freshwater lake sediment microbial communities from the University of Notre Dame, USA, for methane emissions studies - LWP11 LW (SPAdes)... | ecosystem: Environmental > Aquatic >...
CGGGAACATTGGCGCGTGCAGCCCGCGGCTGGTGAGTTTGCGGCACCGTTGCTCGTCAACGCCGCCGGCGCTTGGGCCGACGAGATCGGCCGGCTGGCCGGCGCGCAGCCGATCGGCTTGGTGCCGAAGCGGCGCACCGCGATCACCTTCGACCCGCCGACAGGTGCGTCGATCGACCACTGGCCGGCAGTGATCGACATCGATGAGGACTGGTACTTCAAGCCGGACGCCGGCCGCATCCTGGCCTCACCGGCCGACGAGACGCCATCGCCGCCGTGCGATGCGCAGCCCGACGAATACGACGTCGCCGTGCTGGTCGACCGGCTGACCCGTGTGACCACATTGCAGGTGCCACGCATCCACGCGCGCTGGGCCGGCCTGCGTTCGTTCGTCGCCGACAAGACGATCGTCGCCGGGTTCGATGCGCAGGCTGCGGGCTTCTTCTGGCTCGCCGGACAGGGCGGCTACGGCATCCAGACCGCGCCGGCGGTGGCGCGCGCGGCGGCGGCGCTGATCGGCGGCGAGGCCATTGCCGCCGACATTGCCGACCTCGGTGTCGATGCCGCGGCGCTGTCGCCGCAGCGACCGTCGTTGCGCAAGGCCATGCCACCGTCGTCCGAGGGATGATGCCAGGCCGCCCGCCGGCAGCGCCGGCCGGGGTCCGGATTCCCCCGGCAATCTGGGCGCTCGGCTTCGTCAGCCTGCTGATGGATGTCTCCTCCGAACTGATCCACAGCCTGCTGCCGGTCTTCCTGGTCACTGCGCTCGGGGCAAGCGCGCTGGCCGTCGGGCTCATCGAAGGCATGGCAGAGGCCACGGCGCTGATCGTCAAGGTTTTCTCCGGGGCGCTGAGCGACTACTGGGGCCGGCGCAAGCCGCTGGCGGTGCTTGGCTATGGACTCGGCGCGCTGTCGAAGCCGCTGTTCGCGCTGGCCACCAGCAGCGGCCTGGTGCTCGCGGCCCGGCTGATCGATCGAGTCGGCAAGGGCATCCGCGGCGCGCCGCGCGATGCACTGGTCGCCGACATTGCGCCGCCCGACGTTCGCGGCGCGGCGTTCGGGTTGCGCCAGTCGCTGGACACGGTTGGCGCCTTCGTCGGTCCGCTGCTGGCGATGGGGCTGATGCTCGCCTGGGCGAACGACTTCCGCGCCGTGTTCTGGGTGGCGGCGATTCCTGGTGTACTCGCCGTGCTGCTTCTCGTCGTCGGCGTGCGCGAGCCGGAGCGCGATGGCAACCGGGCGCCAGTCAACCCGATCCGGCGCGAGCAGATGCGGCGGCTTTCCGGCACCTACTGGTGGGTGGTCGGCGTCGGCGCGGTGTTCACGCTGGCGCGCTTTTCGGAGGCCTTCCTGATCCTGCGCGCCGAGCAGGGTGGCCTGCCGATTGCGCTCACCCCGCTGGTGCTGGTGGCCATGAACGTGGTCTACGCGCTGACCGCCTATCCGTTCGGCTGGCTGTCCGACCGCATCAGCCACCGCAGCCTGCTCTCGCTCGGCCTGGCGGTGCTGATCGCCGCCGACCTGGTGCTGGCATCGAGCAACCATTGGACCTGGGTGTGGGCGGGCGTGGCGCTATGGGGACTGCACCTGGGCATCACGCAGGGCCTGCTGGCAACGATGGTGGCCGATACCGCGCCGGATGACCTGCGCGGCACGGCTTTCGGGTTCTTCAACCTGGTCGCGGGCATCGCCATGCTCCTGGCCAGCGTCCTGGCGGGGCTGCTGTGGGACGCCTTCGGTGCGGCGTTCACCTTCTTTGCAGGGGCAGGCTTCTGCGTGCTGGCGCTGGTGGCGATCGTCCTGGCGCCAGGTGCGCTGGCGCCGGGCCCACGGCGGACAGACTGATCATGGGCGTCGCTCAGCGCGGCGCGGCGCCGCGCTCCTCCTGTGCCAGCGCGCGCAGGTAGTCGGCGAACTGCGGGTCCTCGCCGTGCAGCAACTCGGGCAGCCGGTAATAGAAGTCGTCGCGGCGGACCCACTCGCGCATGAAGTCTTCCCACGAATTCCAACGCCGCGCCTGCGCCGGCGTCATGTCCGGCGACCACGCGGTGAGATAGGCGCGCTCGAGCAGGGAGATCAGCATGTCGAAAATGGCGAGCATCCGCTCACGCTGCTCCGGCGTGAGATCCGGCGTGGGTGCGTTCGAGCGCAGGTGCAGGTCGGCGTTGTCGATGACGACCTTGAGGAACTCGTTGTAGGCGTTCGACAGCAGCTGGTAGACCTCGTCCTCCTCGTTGGCGCGCTCCTTGCGCTGCTCGTAGAGGAACAGGCCGATCGCCAGCGGCAGGCCGATCACGGTCACCACGTAGCTGGCCAGTTCCCAGGTTTCGAGGTCGAACATCGCGGCTGCCCTATCGCCTGCCCGAGGCGCCGTCAGGTCATCGCCAGCCGCCGTTTGCGCGCCGGCGGCGGGAAGGCCGCGTCGATCTGCGTCAGTTCGGTGGCCGAAAGTTCGATCGACGCGGCGGCGAGGTTCTCGCGCAGGTGGGCGGCCTGCACCGCCTTCGGGATCGCGATCACGTCGGGTTGCCGCATCACCCAGGCGAGCGCCACTTGCGCTGCCGTGACTCCCCGCGCTCGCGCGATGGCCTGCAGCCGGGTGCTGCGTGCCAGCGCGCCTTGGTCGATCGGGCAATACGCCATCACGGGCAGCCGATGCTGGCGCTGCCACGGCAGCAGGTCGAACTCGATGCCGCGCTGGCCGGCCGAGTAGTACACCTGGTTCGCGGCGCAGCGCTTGCCGTCGTCGACGTCCCACAACTCGCCCAGGTCATCGACGTCGAAGTTGCTCACGCCCCAGTGCCGGATCTTGCCTCCCTCGCGCAGATGCTCGAACGCAGCGACGGTCTCTTCCAACGCCACCTCCCCGCGCCAGTGCAGCAGGTACAGGTCGATGCGGTCGGTGCGCAGGCGCTTGAGGCTGCGCTCACAGGCGGCGATGGTTCCCTTGCGGCTGGCGTTGTGCGGGTAGACCTTGCTGACGAGCAAGACCTCGTCGCGCCGCACGGGCCCGCGGGCGAGCGCCTCGCCGACCACCTCTTCCGCGCCCCCTTCGCCGTACATCTCGGCCGTGTCGATCAGCCGGTAGCCGATCTCGAGGGCAAAGTGCACCGCCTCGACCTCGGCCCGCCGGGCGCGCGCCGACTCGCCCATGCGCCAGGTGCCGAGGCCCAGTGCCGGGATCGGTTCGCCGGCGGGCAGTTCGACCGTCTTCATGCCGGCGCGAGCCTCCCGCTCACGACCCGTAACGGCGCAGGCCGTCGAGATCGTTGATGACGATCGCGCCGTACTCGACCTTGAGCAATCCGGCCGCTTCCAGCGCGTGCAGCGCCTGGTTCACCCGCTGGCGCGAGATGCCGGCGAGGTAGCCGATCTCCTCCTGCGAGACCTCGAGCTTCTTGTCGATGCCGGGGTAAAGGATGGTGTTGAACAGGCCGGCGACGCAGCGGGCGGCGCGAGCGTCGGGGTCGTGCAGGCGCTGCGCCTCCAGCATGCCGATGAACTGGCCGAGCCGCTCGTTCAGCTGCACCAGCAGGAAGCGGTTGAACGGGATGCTGGTGTTCAGCAGCCACTCGAAGGTGCGGCGCGGCACGCGCGCGATGCGCGACTCGCGCAGTGCAATGACGTCGTAGCGGCGCGGCTCGGTCTTCAGCAGGCTGCCCTCGCCGAACCAGCCGCCGGCCGGGATGCTGGTGAAGGTCGAGGCGCGGCCAGAAGGCGTCGAGATCATCATCTTGACCATGCCGTCGAGGACGCCGAGCCAGGCATCGACCGGCTCGCCGCTGCGGCAGACGTAGCCGCTCGCGGGCACGAGGACCTCGTTCGATTCGGCGGCCACCCGCGCCAGCTGCTCGGCGGCGAGCGACGCCCCCCAGCGCGTTGCGCGCAGCGACTCTTCCAGGGTCTCGGCAGGCATGGGCGCGATTGTCGCCCAGATGACAGCGCGGGGAGACGCCGACCGGTTACCTTGACTCCGCGCAGACCCCGGGTCATCCGGTGGTTGCCGGAAAACGGCGATTGTGTAGAGTCTGCGCCCAGCGGTAAGAACGAGGAGCGGCCGGCTTGTTTGTTGCGCCGCACCCACCATTCAGACAAGGAGACATCGCGATGGCACAGGCCCCGGCCGAGTTGCCGGACACCTTTCCGCGGCTGCTGCTGTACCACGCGCACTGGCGCGACAAGCATCCAGCGCTGCGCGAAAAGGATCTCGGCATCTGGCAGACGTGGACCTGGGCGCAGGTGGCGGACGAGGTAAAGAAGCTCGCTGCCGGCCTGCACGTGCAGGGCTTCCGCCGTGGCGACCACCTGGCGATCATCGGCGAGAACCGGCCGCGCATGTACTTCGCGATGATGGCGGCGCAGTCGCTCGGCGGCATCCCGGTGCCGATGTACCAGGACGCGGTCGCCGCCGAGATGGTCTACGTGTTCCACAACGCCGAGATCGCCTACGCGATCGTCGAGGACCAGGAGCAGGTCGACAAGATGCTCGAGGTCCGCGAGCAGCACGCGACGCTCAGGCACATCTACTACGACGACCCGCGCGGCCTGCGTCATTACACGCAGGAGGGCCTGCTGCCGTACGAGCAACTCGCCAAGCTGGGCGAGGGGCTGCTGGCGGTGCAGCCCAAGTTCGTCGACGAGGAGATCGAGAAGGGCTCGGCCGACGACACGGCGGCGCTTTTCTATACCTCGGGCACGACCGGCAAGCCGAAGGGCGTGGTGCAGACGCACCACTCGCTGATCGACCGCGCCCGCGTGTGCACGCAGATGGAGGGGCTGACGGTCTACGAGGACGTGCTCGCCTATCTGCCGCTGGCCTGGATCGGGCAGAACATCTTCTCTTACGCGCAGGCGCTGGCCACCGGCTACACCGTTAACTGTCCGGAGTCGCCGTCGACGGTAACCAACGACCTGCGCGAGATTGGACCGACCTACTACTTCGCGCCGCCACGGGTATTCGAAGGCCTGCTGACGCAGGTGATGATCCGCATGGAAGACGCCGGCGCCATCAAGCGGAAGTTGTTCCATTACTTCATGGACGTCGCCAAGAAAGTCGGCTCCAGCATCCTCGACGGCAAGCCGGTCGGCTTCGGGGATCGCCTGCTGTACAAGGTCGGCGACCTATGTGTCTACGGGCCGCTGCGCAACGTGCTCGGCATGAGCCGTGTCAAGGTCGCCTACACCGCCGGCGAGGCGATCGGGCCGGACCTGTTCAGCTTCTACCGCTCGATCGGCATCAACCTGAAGCAGCTTTACGGCTCCACCGAAACTGCGGTGTTCGTCTGCATTCAGCAGAATGGACGGGTCAAGCCGGACACGGTCGGCCCGCCGATCGCCGGCGTCGAGGTCAAGATCAAGGACACCGGCGAGATCCTGCTCAAGAGCCCCGGCCTGCTGAAGGAGTACTACAAGAACCCCGAGGCGACTGCCGAGGTGATGGACGCCGAGGGCTGGTACCACACCGGCGATGCAGGCTATCTCGACACCGACGGCGACCTGAAGATCATCGACCGCGCCAACGACGTCGGCAAGCTATCCGACGGCACGCTGTTCGCGCCCAAGTACATCGAGAACAAGCTCAAGTTCTTCCAGTTCATCAAGGAGGCGGTCGCCTTCGGCCACGAGCGCGCGCAGGCCACGGCCTTCATCAACATCGATTTCGAGGCGGTCGGCAACTGGGCCGAGCGGCGTGGCATGCCGTACGCCGGCTACATCGATCTTGCCGGCAGGCCCGAAGTGCTGGACCTCGTGACCGAGTGCGTCGAGAAGGTCAACGCCGACCTGGCCGCCGACCCCAAGCTTGCCAACTCGCAGATTCACCGTTTCCTGATCCTGCACAAGGAACTGGATCCGGACGACGACGAGCTGACCCGCACGCGCAAGGTGCGCCGCCGCTTCATCCAGGACAAGTACGGGGTGCTGGTCGAGGCGCTGTACTCGGACCGCAAGGAGCAGTTCATCGAGACACAGGTGAAGTTCGAGGACGGCCGCACCGGCAAGATCAGCGCCACCCTGAAGATCCGCGACGCCAAGGTGTTCGCACCAGTGCGGAAGGCGGCCTGACAGGCCGATAGCAGATGACCGGCAAGAACTGGCTCGCCCTGCTGTGCCTGCTGACCGGCGTGCCGCTGGCCGCCTGGGGGTTCGCCAACGGCGTTCTGCTGCTCGGCCTGGCCGGCATTGCCTTGGTGCTGGTGTTCTGGGTCCTAGTGTGGCAGTGGATCGCCGGGACGGGCAAGCCGATGGGAGCGGAAGGCGAGATCAAGCCGGCGGCCAACGCCGCCTGGGCGATGAAGGATCAGCCGGTGAATCAGCAGAAGCACAACTCATGACGAATCGCGAACGCCACATCGGCGATGTGATCCTGCGGGTCGACAACATTTCGCTCGCCTTCGGCGGCGTCAAGGCGCTGACCGACGTCGCCTTCGACGTGCGCGAGCACGAGGTGCGCGCCATCATCGGCCCGAACGGCGCCGGCAAGAGCTCGATGCTGAACGTGATCAACGGCGTCTACACGCCGCAGATCGGCCGTATCACGTTCCGCGGTGCCGACGGCAAGCAGGCGAGCTTCGACCACATGAACCCGCGCCGTGCCGCCGAGATGGGCATCGCGCGCACGTTCCAGTCGCTGGCCCTGTTCAAGGGCATGAGCGTGCTCGACAACATCATGACCGGGCGCAATCTGAAGATGCGCAGCAATATCCTGCTGCAGGCGGTGCGCCTGGGGCCGGCGCTGAACGAGGAACTGCAGCACCGCGCTTTCGTCGAGCAGATCATCGACTTTCTCGAGATCCAGGCCTATCGCAAGACACCGGTGGGCCGGCTGCCCTACGGACTGCAGAAGCGGGTCGACCTGGGGCGTGCGCTGGCTATGGAGCCGACGCTGCTACTGCTCGACGAGCCAATGGCCGGCATGAACGTCGAGGAAAAGGAGGACATGTGCCGTTTCATCCTCGACGTGAACGATGAGTTCGGCACGACCATCGTGCTGATCGAGCACGACATGGGGGTGGTGATGGACATTTCCGACCGCGTGGTGGTGCTCGATTACGGCAAGAAGATCGGCGACGGCACGCCCGACGAGGTCCGCAGCAGCCAGGCCGTGATCGACGCCTACCTCGGCGTGGCGCATTGAGCGGGGCGACGACGATGGGCAACCTGAAGAAGAACTGGCCGATCATCACGCTGATCGCGGGCATCCTGATCGGCATGGCCGCACCGCTGTTGCTGGGCATGAGCACGCCGGGCTTCTACGTAGAGGTGCTTCTCGGCGGCCTGATGTCGGGCGTGCTGTATTCGCTGGTGGCGCTCGGCTTCGTGCTGATCTTCAAGGCCTCCGGCGTGTTCAACTTCGCGCAGGGGGCAATGGTGCTGTTCGCCGCGCTGGCGATGGCCCGGCTGGCGGAGTGGATCCCGCAACTGACCGGAATCGAGAGCCGACTCGTCGGCAACATGCTCGCGTTCCTGATCGCGATGGCGCTGATGGTCGGCTTCGCCTGGCTGGTCGAGCGTCTGGTGCTGCGCCATCTGGTCAACCAAGAGGGCGTGGTGCTGCTGATGGCCACCCTCGGCATCACCTACTTCATCGACGGTGTCGGCCAGACGGTATGGGGCAGTGACATCTACGAGATCAACCTCGGCATGCCGAAGACGCCGACGATGATCCTCGACGGCCTGTTCCAGGGCGGCATCCTGATCAACCAGGAGGACTTGGTGGCGGCGCTGGTCGCCGGTCTGCTGGTGCTGGCCCTGGCGGTTTTCTTCCAGAAGACCGCCACCGGCCGCGCGCTGCGTGCGGTGGCGGACGACCACCAGGCGGCGCAGTCGATCGGCATCCCGCTGAACACGATCTGGGTGATCGTCTGGGCGGTGGCGGGCATCGTCGCGCTGGTGGCCGGGATGATCTGGGGCTCCAAGCTCGGCGTGCAGTTCTCGCTGTCACTGATTGCGCTGAAGGCGCTGCCGGTGGTCATTCTGGGCGGCCTGACGTCGGTACCCGGAGCAATCATCGGCGGGCTGATCATCGGCGTCGGCGAGAAGTTCGCCGAGGTGTTCCTCGGCCCGATCATGGTGAAGGCGTTCGATCTCGCCGGCGGCGGCATCGAGAACTGGTTCGCCTACGCGCTCGCGCTGGCCTTCCTGCTGGTAAGGCCGGAGGGGTTGTTCGGGGAGAAGCACATTGACCGCGTCTGATTACGGTTGGGGACCGAGCTCTCGGGCGCGCTGCGCGCGCGTCTCGGGCTCTGTCCCCAAGAGGTGAAGCATGCTCTACCGCGAAAACGGCCAGTTCAAGACCACCTACGGGTCGGACCAGCAGCTGCTGCCGATCACGCAGGACCGCTTCTTCGTCTGGGGCGTGGTGGCGCTCGCCTTCCTGCTGGTGCCGCTGGTCGCCAGCGACTACGCGTTCCGCGCGCTGATCATCCCGTTCCTGATTCTGGCCATCGCCGCCATCGGCCTGAACATCCTGGTTGGCTACTGTGGCCAGATCTCGCTCGGCCACGCCGCCTTCATGGCGGTCGGCGCCTACGCGGCCTACAACCTGGTGATCCGCGTGCCGGGGCTCAATTTCCTGGTCGTGCTGGCGCTGGCCGGCCTGGTTGCCGCGCTGGTCGGCATCGTGTTCGGCGTGCCCAGCCTGCGCATCAAGGGCCTTTACCTTGCTGTGGCCACGCTGGCGGCGCAGTTCTTCGTCGACTGGATGTTCGCCCGCGTGAAGTGGTTCACCAACTACTCGTCGTCGGGCTCGGTGTCGCCGGCCAACGTCGAGCTGTTTGGCTGGGTGATCGACCAGCCGGTGGAGAAATACTGGTTCGTGCTGGGCGTGCTGGTGGTGATGACGCTGCTGGCGAAGAACCTCGTGCGCTCGCACATCGGCCGCTCGTGGATGGCGATCCGCGACATGGACGTGGCGGCCAGCGTGATCGGCATCCAGCCGCTGCACGCCAAGCTGTCGGCGTTTGCGGTCAGTTCGTTCTTCGCCGGAGTGGCCGGCGCGCTTTGGGGCTTCGTGCACCTGGGCGCGTGGGAGCCGCTGGCCTTCAACATCACGCTGAGCTTCAACCTGCTGTTCATGATCATCATCGGCGGCATGGGCTCGATTCTCGGCAGCTACTTTGGCGCGGCCTTCATCGTCGTCCTGCCGCTGGTGCTCAACCAGCTGCCCAACATGCTCGGCATCCCGATGTCGACGGCGATGATCTCGCACCTCGAATTCATCGTGTTCGGCGCCCTGATCGTGTTCTTCCTGATTGCCGAGCCGCACGGTTTGGCGCGTCTGTGGGCGATCGGCAAGGAGAAGCTGCGGCTGTGGCCGTTCCCGCACTGATTTTTCAAGCGCTCGGGCAAATCACCCAAGCAACGACCATCGAAAGGAGACAGGCAACATGAAACTCGCGACATTCAAGGCCCTCGCGGCCGCGGTGAGCGTCGTTGCTGCACTGGGCAGCGGCGCCGCCTTCGCACAGGACAAGGGCAAGGCGCCCGCCAAGGCGGCGGCCGGGCCGATGGAGCAGTTCTTTCCGGCGCTGGTCTACCGCACCGGCGCCTACGCGCCGAACGGCGTGCCGTTCGCCAACGGTTATGGCGACTACCTGAAGCTCGTCAACGCGCGCGATGGCGGCATCAACGGGGTCAAGGTCACTTACGAGGAATGCGAGACCGGCTACGCCACCGACCGCGGCGTCGAGTGCTACGAGCGCCTGAAGACCAAGGGGCCGACCGGAGCCACGGTGTTCCAGCCGCTTTCGACCGGTATCACCTACGCGCTGACCGACAAGACGGTGACCGACAAGATCCCGCTGATCACCGCCGGCTACGGCCGTGCCGACTCGGTCGACGGCGAGGCCTTCCCGTACAACTTCCCGCTGATGGGCACCTACTGGGATGCGTCCGACATCCTGGTGCAGCACGTCGGCAAGCTCAATGGCGGCGTCAGCAACCTCAAGGGCAAGAAGATCGCCCTCGTCTATCACGACTCGCCCTATGGCAAGGAGCCGATCGCGCTGCTGCAGGAGCGCGCCAAGATGCACGGCTTCGAGCTGCTGCTGCTGCCGGTCACGCACCCGGGCGTGGAGCAGAAGGCGACCTGGCTGCAGATCCGCCAGCAGCGCCCCGACTACGTATTCCTGTGGGGCTGGGGCGTGATGAACTCGACGGCGCTCAAGGAGGCGGTAGCGACCGGATATCCGCGCGACAAGATGTACGGCGTGTGGTGGGCTTCGGCCGAGCCCGACGTTCTCCCGGTGGGCGCCGACGCCAAGGGCTACTCGGGCGTGACGCTGCAGCATGGCGCCGGCCGCGCCAAGGTGCACGAGGACATCATAAAGCTCCTGCACGACAAGAACCAGGGAACGGGGCCCAAGGACGAGGTGGGCACCGTGCTTTACACGCGCGGCATGATCAGCGCGATGCTCGGCGTGGAAGGGGTCAAGCGGGCGCAGGAACGCTTCGGCAAGCGTCCGATGACCCACGAGGAAGTCCGCTGGGGTCTCGAGAACCTGGCGCTCGACCAGAAGAAGCTCGACGCGCTGGGCTTCGCCGGCGTGATGCGGCCGATCTCGACCAGTTGCAGGGACCACGGCGGTGCGCATTCCGGCCGGATCCATACCTGGGACGGCACCAAGTGGAACTTCACCTCGGACTGGTACGAGGCCGATCAGCAGATCATCCAGCCGATGATCAAGAAGTCGGCCAACGCCTACCTGGCCGAGAAGAAGCTGCCGCGCCGCGACTGCGCCAAGGAACTGACCGGCGGCTGAGCATCGCTGCCTAGAAGCCGCCCGCGCGGCATCTTGCGCGGGCGGCTTCGGTGAGTCGGCCGGCGGCCGCCTCACCGAAGCCGCAAGTACCTGAACCGAGGACTACCGTGTCATCCCTGCTGACCGTCAACGGCATCGAGGTCATCTACAACCACGTGATCCTGGTGCTCAAGGGCGTGTCGCTGACCGTCCCCGAGGGCGGCATCGTCGCGCTGCTCGGCGCCAACGGTGCCGGCAAGACCACCACGCTGCGCGCGGTGTCGAACCTGCTGCATGGCGAGCGCGGCGAGGTCACCAAGGGCTACATCGAATACAGGGGCGACCGCATCGAACGGCTCACCGCCTACGAGCTGGTCAAGCGTGGCGTGGTGCAGGTGATGGAGGGGCGGCGCTGCTTCGCCCACCTGACAGTCGAGGAGAACCTGCTCACCGGCGCCTATTCGCGCGGCGCCTCGCGCGGCGACGTCGATGCCGCGCTGGAGAAGGTCTACGCCTACTTCCCGCGCCTGAAGCAGCGGCGCGCATCGCAGTCCGGTTACACCTCCGGCGGCGAGCAGCAGATGACAGCGATCGGCCGTGCGCTCATGGCGCACCCGAACATGATCCTGCTCGACGAGCCGTCGATGGGCCTGGCGCCGCAGGTGGTCGACGAGATCTTCAGCATCGTCAAGGACCTCAACGAGAAGGAGAAGGTCTCTTTCCTGCTGGCCGAGCAGAACACCAACATTGCGCTGAAGTACGCCCACTACGGCTACATCCTCGAAAGCGGCCGCGTGGTGATGGACGGCGCGGCGCGCGACCTGGCCGAGAACGAGGACGTCAAGGAGTTCTATCTCGGCATCTCGCGCGAGGGGCGCAAGAGCTTCCGTGACGCGAAGTTCTATCGCCGCCGCAAGCGTTGGCTCGCTTAGGCCGGCTTGCGAGGACGCCGCCCAGCGTTGTTGCGCTCGCTTGCCGTACTTGTTTGTACTGTCTTCGCTCGCGCGCCTAGCTGGACAGCGTTCTCGCAAGCCGGGTTGTGATGCCGAGCCGATCGGGCCGAACAAGATGCGTTGGACACCGAACTTGCCTGTTGGTCTGAGCGGGGCGTTGCTTGCCCTGCTCATCCTGCTCGCCGCCTGCAGCCCGCAGCGTGACGCGACGCCGCTGCCGACCAGGCAGACGACGATCGATCCGGTGATGAAGAAGCTCGACGCCGCCGGCGAGCAGGAGCAGAAGCGGCGCGCGGAGATGGAGGCGGCGGCGAAGCAGTAGGCCGCGCCGTGGAGACACCGAGATGAGCGAACACTTCGACGCGCGCGAGACGCGCAGCCAGGCCGAGCGCGAGCGCGACCTGTTCGAGCGGCTGCCGGCGCTGATCGCCACCGCGGTGCGGGCACCCGGCTGGCGTGCCCACCTCGGCAACATCGACCCGGCCGAGATCAACAGCCACGCGGCGCTGGCCAGGCTGCCGGTGCTGCGCAAGGGCGGACTGCCGGCGCTGCAGAAGGAGGCACCGCCCTTCGGCGGGCTGCTGCCCGACGCGGCCTACTCGTTCGGCCGGATGTTCACCTCGCCGGGGCCGATCTATGAGCCCGAGGGGCGTCACGACGACGCCTGGCGTGCCGCGCGCGGCCTGTTCGCAGCAGGGTTCCGGCTCGGCGACGTGGTGCTGAACACCTTTTCTTACCATCTGACGCCCGGCGGCTTCATTCTCGACACGGGCGCGCGCGCCATCGGCTGCACGGTGATCCCGGCCGGCCCGGGCAACACCGAGCAGCAGCTCGAACTGATCGAGCACCTGCGCCCCGTCGCCTACACCGGCACGCCCGATTTCCTGAAGATCCTGCTCGATGCCGGCGACAAGGCCGGCCGCCCGGCCGACTCGATTCGTCGCGCCGTTGTGTCGGGCGCCGCATTCCCGCCGTCGCTGCAGGCCGAGATCCGCGATCGCGGCATCGATGCCTACCAGATCTATGCCACGGCCGACCTCGGCTGCATCGCCTACGAGACTCCGGCACGCTCGGGCATGGTGGTCAACGAGGACGTCCTGCTGGAGATCGTGCGGCCGGGCACGGGCGAACCGGTTGCGCCCGGCGAGGTCGGCGAGATCGTCGTCACCTCCTTCGATCACCATCACCCCTGGATCAGGCTGGCGCTCGGCGACCTGTCGGCCGTCATGCCGGGCGCATCGCCCTGCGGCCGCACCAACACGCGCATCCGCGGCTGGATGGGCCGGGCCGACCAGACCACCAAGGTCAAGGGGATGTTCGTGCGCCCGGAGCAGGTTGCCGAGGTCGGCCGCCGGCACGGAGAGCTCGGCCGGCTGCGTCTGGTGGTCACCCGCAGCGGCGAAACTGACGTGATGACGCTGAAGGCGGAATCTCGCTCGCACGACCCGGCGCTGGCGCAGGCAATCGGCGAAACGCTGCGCGCCGTGGCGAAACTGGGAGGATCAGTCGAACTGGTCGCACCCGGCAGCCTGCCGAACGACGGCAAGGTGATCGACGACGCGCGCAGCTACAGCTGAGCGCCGCGCCCTCAGCGTTTCCGGGCAGTTTTCGCCGGCGCCTTCTTGACCGCTTTCTTGGCCGGCGTCGTCTTCTTCGCCGGCGCCTTGGCCGCTACCTTCTTGGCCGGCGCTGCCGTGGCCGGGCGCACCCTGACAGGGGAAGCCTTGACCGGGGCCCTGACAGGCAGCCTGGTCGCGACCCTTTTCGCCGCCGCCGCGGCCTCTGCCGCCGCCTTGCCCGCAGCCTCGGCTTCTCCCTCGGCGCCCGGGGGCGGCTTGGTGGAGATCACCTGGTAGCCGGGCGGTGGTGCCGCCTTCTCTTCGTTGATCGCCCATAGCTTCAGGGCGTCGGCCTGCGTTGGCACGGTGCCCGCAGACACACGCGAGCGGCGCGCGGCCACCGAGTCACGGACGATCTTCTCGACCACGTCGAGCGGCAGCCGGGTCAGGTCGGAGAACTTGATGAAGCTGCGCTGCGGGTTGATCCCCGGCAGCGCATCCTTGTGCTTGACGATGACCTCCTGCTCGGCCACGTACAGCGACATGTGCCGCCGCCCGGACTCAAGGGCGAACAGCGGCCCATCCAGCTCGTAAAAAGCCAGGCCATAGCGCATGCTCTCGCGCACGCCGCGTGCGGAACGGCGGATCATGCTGCATACGCGCGCCATCGCGACCCTGCGGTCTGGCGGCAGATCCCTGAGGTAGGCGCCGACCGTCGTGGGGGTCATGTCCATTCTGACTTCCTCCGGCTTCTGCGTCCGAACAACACGCGATTTTAACCGACTACCCCCAAAGGTTCAGGTTTGGCGCGGTTCGGCGTCCCGCAGGCCGGTTGCCGAGGAGGGATGGGTAGGCGTGCGGGCCGGGCAGCGGCCGCGGGGCAGCAGCGGCCGTCTAGCTGCGCGGCCGGTAGAAGACGAAGTCGGCGGTGAAGTCCACACGCAGCAGGCGGTTGGCCTGGCCGGCGCTGCAGGAGGCCGGGGGCATGCCGCCGCGGGTGTTGATCCGCTGGACGTAGCTGACACCGCCAAACGCACCCTTGCCGAAGCTCTTCGCCGAAAGCAGCAGCCAGGGCAGCGTGTCGGCGGATGCCGCCTTCTCGTGCGCGACCACGGTGCCGAGCAGGCGACTGCCGTCGCGGTGCTCGAACGAGAAGTTCGCCCCATGGAGGCCCACTGACTGGCCCTGTGCGTCGAAAAGCTCGGCCTCGGGCTGGCGGAAACGCCACTCGAACGCATCGCCGACGCGCTCGCAGCGGAAGATCTGCACGCCGCGCGCGGCAAGCTGCAGTGCCGGGTCGTGGCCGTCCGGCACCTTGATTCGGCTGAACAACCCGAGCGATGGCGGCTCGAGCGCACGTTCACCGGGCCTTTCGGTCGTCGTCGGCGGGGTCGCGCACGCGGTCAGCAGCAAGGCCGCTGCGCAGCAGGCAAGGACAGGGTTCTTCATCAATCGCGGTTGAGCAGCAGGCCGCCGGCGAACTCCGCCGCCCCGGCGCGCACGAGTTCGGCCACGTGGGTGTCGATCATCTGCGCGAAGTCCTGGCGCGGGAAGTAACGCTGGTGGATGAGGCGCAGGTAGTCCGTGCGAGCGAAGTGCCGGTGCAACTGTTCCAGCGTCGTGCTGCGCGCGTCGAGCAGCCAGAACTTGATCAGTACCTTCGAGGCATGGCGCGCGTTGCGCTCCGGATCGCTGCGCAGGTATGCGAGGCGCCGGTACGCGATCTCCAGCGCCGCACCGGCTTCGCCGAATGTCGAGCCGTGTCCAGGAATCACGATGCGCGGCGACAAGACGCTGATCCGGTCGAGCACCGCCTGCTGCTCCGCGAAGCCCGAGTCACCTTCGAGTTCCGGGAAGATCACGCCGAAGCCGTTCTCCCACAGCGCATCGGCGGAAACCAGGATGCGCTCGTCGTGGTTGTAGAGCAGCACCATTTCCGGGTCGTGGCCGCCGCCGGCGATGACCTCCCACTCCAAGCCGCCGAGGCGCAGCGGTTTGTCGATGTCGATCAGGCTGTCGTAGTCGAAGCGCGCGCAGCGCTGGCCGGTGGCGGCGTAATTGAGCCGCTGTTCGTCCCATTGCCGCACCGCCATCGCCAGGCCGGGCGGGATGGTGATCGTCGGCCGGTAGCGGCCGTGCAGCGTCGCGTTGCCGCCGACATGATCGGAGTGCAGGTGCGTGTTGACGACGCGCGTCAGCGGCCGGCCACGCCGCGCCTGCTCGATCAATTGCACCAGCAGCGGCGCATGCGACACGTAGCCGGTGTCGACGACGCTGATGGCGTCGCCTTCGTCGAAGACGATGCTGTTCGAGCTCAGCCAGCCGCGTTCGAGCACCTGCATGGTGCTCGGCAGCCGGACCGGCCTTCGATCAACGCTCATGACTGACAGGCCAAGCCATCAATTGGCGCGGTCCGTCACCAGCAGCGTCGCCGTGGCGGCCAGCGCAACCTCGCCGTTCTGGTTGCGCGCCTCGCCCTCGAGCCAGACCAGATCGCCGCCGAGCGAGGACTTCCATTGAACCCGGGAGACAGTCCACGCCAGTTGCAGCGTGTCGCCGGCGCACACCGCCTTGTGGAAGTGCAGCTTGAACTCCAGGCCGAGCGGCTGCGCGTGGCGCGAGAAGTGCGACGCAGTCAGCGCCATCAGCAGCGAGGCACTGTGCGTGCCGCTGGCGATGATCCGCCCGAAGCGCGAGCGCGCCGCGAGTGCCTCGTCGTGATGCAGCGGGTTGCTGTCGCCGACCGAGTAGGCAAAGGCGCTGATCGACTCGGCCGTCAGGTGCACCGTCTCGGTGAAGCGCTCGCCGACGTCGGCCCGACTCATCTGGAGACACTCCGCCGCTGTTCGCCCATCGGCAGGTCGGCCGCGCGCCGCATCTCCTCGCTGGCAAAGACCGGCGCGTCGCGCAGCCAGTCGACCAGCATCGGCAGTGCTTCGAAGCCCCAGATCGCACGCACGCCGCGGGCGGTGCGCGCCACGGCAGTCGGCACGCCGAAGACACCGGCGGCGATCGCCGCCTCGCCATTGGCGCGCAGCGAGGCCTTCACCTCAGGCGCGTCCAGCGCCGCCGGCGCGATGCCGAGATCGGCAAGCAGACGAGTGAAGGCAGGCTCGTCGGGCAGTGCGCCGTCGCGCCAGACAAAGCGGAACAGCCGCCCGATCACGTCGCGCGTGCTGCCGGCGGCGATTGCGGCGCGCAGCAACGGCAACGGGTTGAACGGATGCTGGCGCGGTGCGCGCATTGCGATGCCGTGCCTGTCTGCCTGCCAGGCGCAGTGCTCGTAGGTGAAACGGCGCTTCGGCGGCACCTCGGCCGGGCCCATGTGACCCCAGTGGTTCAGCAGCCCGGCAAAGAGCACGGGCCGATAGCGGAGCACGGGCGCCGGTGCGATGCCCGACAGCGTCGCCGGCAGCGATTCGAAGGCGAGGTAGGAGTAGGGCGAGATGAAATCGAAGTACCAGTCGATCTCGGCGGCGTTCATCGGCGCGTTCCTTTGCGACGGGCCAGCTCCGCCCACACCGCGAGTCTTTCGCCTTCGTCGAGCAGGCCCCACTGCGCGATCTCGTCGATCGTCCGCCAGCAGCCTTCGCACCACCCGGTGGCCGGGTCGATGCGGCACACCGAGACGCAAGGCGAGGGCGCCGCGCCGCTTCGGGCTGCGGCCAGGGAAGTGGCGGGAGTGGACATCTGTGCCGTTCAGTCGGTGAGCGAAAGGAGGCGGATTTTCGCACCGTTGCGGCCTTACGAATTTCTTAGCAAGCCGTCAGCCAACATTTACGCGCGCAGCTTGTCGCCGATTCCTGCGATGCCTTCCATCGGGGCCGCCATCGTCGGCGAATTGCAGCTTCCGAAGACCACACACCATTCGAGGAAGGACAGATGACACAAGCACGTATGGACCTGTACGCATCGATTCACAAGGCACTGCGCAGCCTCATCGCCGACACGCTCGGAGCCGTCGGCCTTCATCCTGCGATCCGCTCGCCGGCGCGCGGCCCGGGCGTCTGCGCGAACACCGCGGTCGGCGCGAAACGCACCGCTAGTGTCCCGAGTCAGAAGTTCGCCGAGCGAAAACGGCGAGGGCCGCGCCATGCTTTGTCGCCGTGCTCGCCTGGTTCCCAACCAGGCTCCGCGCGGCTTCGCGCCTGGCACGCCCCTCGCCGTTTTCGCGCTGCCAGCGCTTTGGTTGATCAACCACCATTCGACGAACCTCTGACTCGGGACACTAGGAGGGTCTCCGGATCGTGGCTGAAGAACACGCGCCGTGCCGCCTCGGCGTAGCCCAGCGGAGCCAGGTGCTCGATGATCGCCTCCACATGCATGCGCGCGCGCACCCGCTGCGTGGGCGTGGCCGGCGTCGTCGCCGCCCTTGTGCCCTTGATCTGCACCGTTCGGTGCGTGGCGGGCAGCGAGAACACGACGGCGACCGGGCTGCCGGCGGCGAGGTCGGCGGCAATCCGCGCCGACTGTTCGCCGTCGATCATCACTGTCAGCCAGTGCCGGTCGGCGCTCACCGTGCAGCCGCGCGCCTTGCCGACGGCAGGCAGCAGCCGCGCATCGCGCGTGGCGATCGACATCGACGTGACGCCGGTGATGAACTCGGCAGTCGCGGCATCGAGTCGGACGCCGGTCGGCATGCCGGCGGTTGTCATCGCGTTAGCCTCCGCGCGGGACAGGCGGGCGATTCTACGAGCACGGTTTGCCGTCGCCAGGGAATTGCTGCCGCGAGGCCGACGAGCAGCTGCGATTCAACGCGCGTGCGAGCCGATCGACGACACCGTTAAGCTGCCGCCAGCCATGACCTCGACCCGCCTGCCGCTCGACGCGCGTGCCTACGCCACGCTGCTCGTCTGCACGATGCTCTGGGGCCTGCAGCAGGTGGCGATCAAGCTCGCGCTGCCCTCGGTCTCGCCGCTGATGCAGGCCAGCATCCGCTCGATGCTGGCGACGGTGCTGCTGCTCGGCTGGGCGCAATGGCGCGGCATCCTCCTCTTCCGCCGTGACGGCACGCTGGCGGCCGGTATCGCCGCCGGCGCGCTCTTCGCCGGCGAGTTCTGCTTCATCTACAGCGGGCTGGCGCACACCTCGGCATCGCGGATGGTGGTGTTCGTCTACCTCGCGCCGGTGCTCACCGCGCTCGGCCTGGCGCTGTTCGTGCCGGGCGAACGGCTGGCGCCGCTGCAGTGGGCCGGCGTGCTGCTGGCCTTCGCCGGCCTCGTTGCCGCCTTCGCGGACGGCTTCGGTGCGCCGGGCCAAAGCACGTTGCTCGGCGATGCGTTCGGCGTCATCGCTGCTGCCTTGTGGGCGGCGACCACGGTGCTGGTGCGCGGCTCCTCGCTGGCTCGCGTGTCGGCGGAGAAGACGCTGCTTTACCAGCTGGCCATCTCGGCGCTGCTGCTGCCGCTGGCCGGGCGGGCGATCGGCGAGCCCGGCGTCATGCGCATCGACGCGGCGGCGGTTGGCAGCCTGCTGTTCCAGGGCGTGGTCGTTGCCTTCGCCAGCTACCTGGCCTGGTTCTGGCTGCTCACCCGCTACTACGCGGGGCGGCTGGCCGTGTTCTCCTTCCTCGCGCCGCTGTTCGGCGTTGCCTTCGGCGTGTGGCTCCTCGGCGAGCGGCTGAGCCCGACCTTCGCCGTCGCCGCGCTGATGGTCGGCGCCGGCATCGGGCTGGTCAACTTCCGACGCTGAACGCGTTGAACTGAACGCCAGCTGGCGCGGTCAGTGCAATCGATGGAGCGACGCACCCTGTTGAAGAGCCTGCCGGCGCTCGCCGGCGCATCGTTGCTGCCGGCCGCGGCGCAGCCGGCGCTGTTGCGCCGACCGATCCCGAAGACCGGCGAGAGGATCAGTGCGGTTGGGCTCGGCACCTGGCTCACTTTCGACGTTGGCGACGAAGTGGTCGAACGCACGCGCCGGCTGCAGGTGCTGCAGGCGTTCTTTGACGCCGGCGGCGGCATGATCGATTCGTCGCCGATGTACGGCCGCGCCGAGAGACTGCTTGGCGAACTGCTGCCGCAGGTCGAGCACGGCGGCAGGCTCTTCGCGGCGACCAAGGTGTGGACGGCGTTCGGCCGCGTCGGGCCGACGCAGATGGCCGAGTCGCTGAAGCTGTGGGGGCAGGGCGCCGACGGCCGCGTGCCCGGCCGCGAGCCGCGACGCTTCGACTTGATGCAGGTGCACAACCTGCTCAACTGGAGCGAGCACATCAGGACGCTGCGCGCCTGGCGCGAGCAGGGCCGCTTCCGCTACATCGGCGTGACCACCTCGCACGGCAACAAGCACGACGAGATGCAGCGGGTGCTG